>WNFU01000621.1_pt1 | contig 48709 bp, 50 predicted proteins | sample 5400121 | NCBI WGS metagenome assembly WNFU01 (sample SAMN13153360, study PRJNA577476) | soil metagenome | isolation source: 100 cm soil or saprolite under grassland replicate 1 | place: USA:California | collected 2016-06-15 | reverse complement strand
GTGTGCGGGTGTATGCCTATTTCCTCGGGCGGCTCAGGGCGCCGACCACCACACTGACCTTAGCCGATCACATCCGCGAACGTACCCGCCCCGCGGCATGTCCCCATCCTACCTGACCAGGAATCATGGGGAGGATACCGGCACAAGAACATTCATTCACAAAGGAGATGGAAACGTACAACCAGTACGATGCTTCTACCCCTCCTCAGGTGTTGTAGAGTCTGGGCCTTTTTTTCATCCAAATCCTCAGATAGACGTTGCTGCTATAATAGTAAGCGGAATTGATGCCCCCATCATCCCTTTGGGTGACCACTTAGATGACTGGTTAGGAGATGAACTTGTCCTTGAGCCTGTTTTAGTGATGGGTTATCCCACAATTCCAATGTCCAGAGAACCAGTACTGATTGCATCTGTCGGTGAAGTCAATGCTATCATCGATAAGTACACAGGTGGACATCCCCACTTCATTCTTTCAACCATGGCACGTGGTGGCTTCAGTGGAGGACCGGTCTTTACTTCATATGGTGCATCGTTGGGCATAATAACAGAATCTCTCCTAAGCAACTACCAACCCATCGAATTGGGTTATCAGGCAATCTTATCAGTTGAGCCGATATACCATTGCCTGGCGCATCATAAGATTATGCCTAAACACATTGATGAGACTTGGGATGGTTTCTGGAATGAGGAACTAACAGACTTCACTCGGGCAATATCCGAAGCTGAAAATGAAGGAATAGGCAGTATCTATTTCTATGATGGCCCTAAGGGATACGCCTTAACTATTCTTGGTCAATCAACAATTTTTCAAGCAGCTTTGGATGCAGCTATAGGCACACTACAACCATCCTCTTATTCTGTGGCTAAAATTCATTCGACCATGAAAAGAATAGATTTTTCTGAGGGGACACCAAAAAGCGTGGTTGAGTCAGCCCAAAAGGCTGTTGAAGCAGTCTTTGTAAATGCTGGATGCACAAAGAACAGAAGATATTAATTCTCCTGATTTCTTCCACATCCCAGTTCCTATTATTCGTGCTTCGTTGCGGGCGCTGACCCAACGAACAGCTAAGCACAGCTAACCTATTGTTGAGTCGGCATAGGCATTGCCGCTGGCGGCCAAGCGGTGATGCACCAGGTGCCGCCCGACTGTATGAGCCCCTTTTTGTCCTACCCGTGTTCAAAATCCACGGCTGGGGCCAAGCACCGATCGCCCAGGAGATCGCCACGGTCGGGGCGGTGCGTACGCAAGTGGGTGAGGGCATGGATCTGATGCTCGACCCAGCCTGTGAGTATATTACCTTCGGCGATGCCCTCAAGGTCGGATGGGCATGCGATGCGGCACGCTGCTTCTGGTACGAGGACCCCTATCGTGATGGTGGTATCTCGCAGTTTGCCCATCGTAAGCTGCGCCAACTCATCCGGACGCCACTGTTGATGACCGAGCATGTCCGCAGCCTGGAGCCGCACGTCGATTTTGCGCTGGCCGAGGCGACGGACTTCCTACGCGGGTATGTGTGCTACGACGGCATTACGGGTGTAATGAAGCTCGCCCATGCCGCCGAGGGCCTCGGCCTTGACATCGAGTTTCACGGCCCCGGCCCCGCCCAGCGCCAGTGCATGGCGGCGGTGCGCAACACCAACTACTATGAGATGGGCCTCGTTCACCCGCACGCACCGGCCAGTCACGATAGCCAGCTGTACAAAGACGGCTACCGCGATACGCTTGATGCCATCGACTCGGACGGTTGTGTGCCGGTCCCTCAGGGTCCTGGCCTGGGCGTGGCGATCGACTGGGACTGGGTCGCCCGCAACCGTACCGTCGTGGTGACCTATCCGTAGCACGAGCCGAGCTTGGTCCAGGAAAGCAGCCGTGATGCATTGTCCGATCGTGCCGAGCCTGCGATCTTCCGTCCGGACCGGACGACCCGTTCGAGCAGCTCCTGCTTGCGGCGCGCATCCCAGTCCAGTTCGGCGGCTTGCAGATAATGGTCGCGCTCCAGGGGCGATGTATTCTGCATCGAGGGCGCTTTGTGGAGGCGTGTGGCGGCAGCTGGGGTTGAGTTGGCGCAACTGCCCCGATACCTCTCGACGAATGCAGGGGTGTCATCCGTGCTCTCCAGCCAGATGCGGATGTCGTCGGAGGGCTTGAGCGTACCGGGCGGGTTTGGCGCAGCCCCGATGAAACTGTCGATCACGTCGGCGGCGAACTCTTTTTCTTCCAGCAAGTCCGTTACATCCGCCAATACATCATCAGGCGTCTGGCTGAACATGCTCACTGTCTTTAAGATCAACACTTTTCAGCTGAAGAATCCAGGCGAAGGCGCGCCAGCGCGCTGCCTCGGCATCCTGCAAACCGTTGGCAACCGCATCAGCACAATCGCTCGCCCGCAGTTGCCCGACGGCATACAGCGCGCATGCGCGCGACCATGCCGAGAACCGAATCGCTTGCGCGCCGCTTATGAATGAAGCAATCGAATCGCGCGTTCACCGCCAATACGTTTGCACGCTTGCACCAGGCACATCAACACCGCACGCGAGGCATCGGCTTGCGCCAGCGCTCCCGTAATCGCGTCCAGCGCAGATTCGCCGGCGGCAACCAGCGCGGAGACGGCGACCCGCGCGGTCTGGGGCGAATTGCACGCGGCGATTACCGCGGGCCACAAACGTGGGTGCTTGATCCGGCCTGCGGCGCGCAGTGCTGCGCGCCGCACCAGCGAGTCGCTATCGCAGAGCAGCGTGAGTGCGGGCTGCGCAAACCGGCGTGCAAGGCTGTTCAGCAGCCGCTTATGCGACGCGTGCCAGTTTCTCCGGATTGGCAATCACATAAATGGCTCGAATATGCTCCGCCTCTACTTCAATTGTCACGACCGAGAACACCTGGCCACCCGCGCGGATGATCACTGCCGGCTGGCCGTTGACTTCCGCCAGCTCCATACGATACTCCTCCGGCAAGAAACGCATCGTTCCCACGCTAAAGCGTGCCACCGCATCAGGCCCGCTAATCGGACGCAGCGCGGCCTGTTTGCGTTTCCCACCAGCATCCGCCCACAACGTCACCTCCTCAGAGAGCATGCTCATCAAGGTCTTCATCTCACCACGCTCAACCGCCTGGACATATCCGCTGAGCAGCTGCCGGTGTGTTTCGCGCGAGGCCGCGAAGCGTGGTCGATGCGCGCGCAGATGCAGCTTCGCCCGGCTGAAGGAGCGGCGACAGGCCGCTTCACTCTTCCCGAGCATGCTCGCAATCTCGGCAAACTCGTAGGCAAAGGATTCGCGCAGCAGGAAAACCGCTCGCTCGAACGGTTGCAGCTGCTCCAGCAAAACCAGGAACGCCAGCGAGATCGACTCCTCCAGCTCTACACGCTTTTCCGGATCGGTTGCTTCGGGGGTCTCTGCTGTGAGGATCGGCTCGGGTAACCAGGGACCCACGTACAGTTCGCGCTTGCGACGCGCGAGCTGGAGTTGATCGATGCATAAGCGCGTGAGAATCGTAGTGAGATAGCCTTTGAGCGAGCGAATGGGGTCTTTGGGCGGAGACTGGTAGCGCAGGTAGGTTTCCTGCACGATATCCTCGGCATCCATCGCGCTCCCGAGCATGCGGTAGGCGATGGCAAACAGGTAGGTACGATAGGTTTCAAAGGATTCCACTCGGCTTTCTCCTATGAATCGACTATGAGAACAGATGCTGTCCGCTTTGTTGTTGGTTCGATGCTCGTCTTCGCTGTGACAGAGAGCATCGAACCAGCATGGGAACTCTTCCAGCGTTTTTTATCAGGTAGCTCTATTTTAGCCAGGTAACAATAGCAGTGCCAATCTCATCAGATAAATGTTCTTGCAGATAGTGTCTTCCTTTCACTGTGATTTCCGCTTGCGCTGGCCAAGTGCGGCAGAACTCGCGGTGAGAAGGCTGCATTATCCCCGGCTCGCCCTGAATGTAGAGTTTACAACAAGATCTTCACCGTGAGCGATCATCGTATGGACTACGCTTACTGAAACGGGATGCTTTTCAACTAGTTCGGCCGTTTCTGGAACGCCTCTCTCAGTTCCGAAAGGCGGCGGCATGGTCGGCGACCCACTCGGCGTAGGTGCGCGCGGAACGGCCGAGGATCTTCTCCACCTCGCTGGTGGTGGCTGCCTCCTGCCCGACACCCCGGGCGTACCTGGCCATCAAGGCCTCGACGAACGGCTCGGGGAAACTGTGCTGGACCATGCCCTGCTTGGCCGCCTCCGGCTCAATCTCCTGGTAGCGCAGCGGCCTGCCGATCACATCGCCGATGATAGCGACCATCTCCTGGTGGGTGAGGGACTGCGGACCAGTCAGCCCCAGCCTTCGGCCCACCAGTTCATCGCTGAGCAGCGCGCGGGCGCCGACCTCAGCCAGATCCCGTTCGTGGATCGGCGCTTCGGCGAATGTCGCGTACGGGCCGTAGATGACGTCACCGGCGCGGATCTGGGCGCCCCACGCTTGGAGGGTGTTAATGGCGAAGGAGCTGGCCCGCAAGCTCACCCACGCCAGGCCGCTTCCGACGGCGGCGTCCTCGACCTCCTTGTTTCGATCCCCTCGATAGCGCGACGGCTGCTCGTCGAGGTCGTCGTCGACGTTGATCGCCGACAGCGCCACCACCCGCTTCACTCCCCGTTCCCGGGCAAGCGCCAGCAGTTCGACGGCAGCGATCCCGACGGCGCGTGGTTGCAGGAACAGGGCGGTGACGCCCCGTAGCGCGGGAACGATCGTGTCGGGTCGGGACGGGTCGCCCTCGACGACCTCGACCCCGTCGGGCAGGCCGGCGGCCTGCGCCTTGCGGGTGACGGCGCGGATCTCCACACCCGCGACACTGAGCAGGTCGATGAGCGAGCGTCCGAGGTTGCCGGTCGCTCCGGTTACCAGAATCATGTGCTACCTTCCTTTTCTTTGTTCAGCGACGTCGTCGTTCTCCTTGCGCTGAGCATCATGTGTGGTCCTCAGAAAGAGAGACGGTCAAGGTGTCCATTTTGGGACAAAAGTCGCGAGAAGCCTGCTCCGTGTCGCATTGCAATGTAGAACGCTACGTCTGGGGACAGCGCGACAGCTACTCGAACGCGTGGGCGTGTTGGTCGATCAATCAACGGTCAACATGCACGTCGCTGCCCATGCATGGTGGAGCGCATGAGCAAGGTTTGATTGACTAATTGACCGATCCGAGCCGCGCTCAAGATCGCCAGGCGCACAGACCGGTCCATATGCCGTGTTCGCCCCTGTCGGATGCGGAGTGCGCAGCACTGCCGAAAGCTCAGTTCAATGCCCCGATGGCCGACCCAAAAGCGCTGGCTGATGTGCTGCGTGCTCATATCGTCGAAGGGTATTATCCGTTCGGGCGTGGCCATGTGGAGCGCACCGGCACAAATTTAGCGGCGTAGGTGAGCTTGTGGATCAGTGAGGGAATTAGGCTGCATGTGCGACCAGAGTTGCGTCACCACCTCAGGACTGACCATCGTATATGGAACGTTCGTCGGAGCCTGAGCCGTACGTCGTGCGCATCGCCATGTAGGTCGACCTCGTCGCGAATGAGGGCAGGGCCAATCGAGACGGCATAGGCGTAGGTGGCATACTGGCCGTACGGACGCCAGGGATTGATATCACGCCAGCCGAGCGCCGCTAGCGAGCGTGTCAGATCATCATACCAGGCATAGGGAACACCAGCCGTGCGGTAGGTGAGTTCAGTTTGACCGAGGTCTGTCGTTCGAACGACAATATCCGTCGCGCAAGGTATCATGAACGGGCCAATCGAAGGCTGACCAATGCGCCATGTGCCGAAGGCGCATGCCAGTAGCGCTACAAAGAGGGTAGCAATTAGCATGATCCTACGGGCCACGATACCTTCTTGAACTACAGAAAGGCTCTAACTTCGCTTTCAGTATAAAACACCGCGTCAAGGGACACAGAACCTCGACCTGAAGACCACGCTACGGTAACGCAGGCCGGGGGTCGGCCTGCACATAGAAAGTTGATCGCGAAACAATCGAACAGGGGGTCGAGCGCGAGTGCGCGCGGCATGCCCACCACCTGTTCTTGAGCGTGCTGGGGCCCGAGCAGGCCACGCAGCCGCACGCCTTCTCGCTAGTGCAGAGCCGGCGCGTCGATGGCCTGATGCTGGCCGGTCGGGATATTCCGGCACGCTTTGTGCTGGAGCCGCATGCTAATGGGTTCCGAATTATTCTGACCGATAACGCACTTATCGAGGCGACAGAGGCTAGCCTCGTACCACGGGTCGTCGCGATGGACGAGACGACGCACGAGAGCGGTCGTGACGCAATGCCGCAGATCCTCGACGGCGGCTCCGCGCCGCGCAACGGGGTGAACGACGCGATGGCACTCGGCGTTATCCACGCGGTCGAGGCTGACGATCTGGGCATTCCTGACGATGTCGCGGTGGTCGGCTTCGACGATCTGGCCTGGACGGCGCTGCACCGCCCAGCGCTCATCACCGTCCATATCTACAAGGAGCAGATGGCCGCCTCGCGGCTGCGCATCTCCTCGACATCATCGCCGAACCTAGCAGCGAGCCGGTGCGTACACTGGTCAATACGCGGCTGGTGATCCGCCACTCGTGCGGCTGCGTCCCTACGCCGCCCTAATCTCAACGTCTTAGCGTACTGCTCGATGTCAATGAAAGGAGGTTGTATTGATCAACACGCTGTTTACGTAAGCGCTTACGGTCTTCTTTCAAAAAAAGGAGAACAGGAATGAGACGGACCTCCGCGACTCTCATAATTATGGCGCTGCTCCTTTCGCTGCTGGCCGCCTGCGGCGGCCAGACCACGACACAACAGGCGACCTCGGCGCCGCCGGCCGCAGCATCCACCAGCGCTCCGCAGGCTCCTGCTGCGACATCCGCGCCAGCCGCTGCGCCCACGGCTGCGCCGGCCGCGCCCGCCGCCACCAGCGCGCCTGCCGCGGGCGGCGAGAAGGCCAAGATCCGGCTCGCGACCTGGGCCGGTGTCGATGAGGCGAAGGAACTTAATGCGGTAATCGATAAGATCAACGCCAAGGCGACCACCTTCGAGATTATCCAAGAGGCGCAACCGGCTGATTACTACACCAAGCTCCAGACGAACCTGGCAGGTGGAACCGCTGCCGATCTGCTCTGGCTTTCGCAGGAGTACATCGCGGGGTACGCCGAGAAAGGCGCGATCCTCGACATCACCGATCGGCTCGCCAAGGACAGCCGCCCGGCCGCCAAGCTCGACGATTACTACCCCAGCATTCTGCAAACCGCGCAATATGACCAGAAGACCTTCGGCCTGCCCTGGATCGCCCAGCCGGTGATGCTATACTACAACCCCAAGATGTTTGCGGACGCCGGGGTTGAGCCGCCGAACGAGAATTGGACCTGGGACGACTTCAAGGCCGCCGCAGAGAAGCTGACCAAGGATACCAACGGCGACGGCACGCCCGATCAGTTTGGCACCGCCTTCAACAGCTGGCCACCCATCCACATGTTCATCTGGCAAGCTGGCGGCGAAGTTATCAGCGAGGACAGGACCCAGTCGCCAATTGATAGCCCGGAAGCCCTGGCAGGTGAGAAGTTCTACGCCGATATCATCTACAACCCCAAGTATGCCGCGACCGAAGAAGTGATCAAAGAGCAGGGCTTCGGCGAGTTGGCGAAAAACGGCAAGGTCGCCATGTTCTTTGGAGGTGCGGCCGACGACCTGGACTACGCCCACACCAAGGATCCGAAATTCGCCGAGATGAAAATAGCACTGGTGCCCAAGGGACCGAAGAACCGTGCGACCTTCGCCTGGACGGCATCTACGGTGATCAACGCTAGCACCAAGAACCCTGACGCCGCCTACGACGCGCTCGTCGAGCTGACCGAGGGCATCCACCACTGGAAGATCGTCGCGCCGCGCCAGTCGCTGGCTAATGCCGAGACGATCGCCGCCAGCGTGCCGGCGAAGAAGGACTCGGCCGACCTGATCATCAAGGCGCTGCCCGACGCGCGCTCGTTCCGCATCGTGCCCAAGCAGAGCGACTGGGACACCGTCTTCTGGGAGCAGTTCCAGGATCCGCTGTTCCACAAGAAGGGCACCGCCGAGGAGCTCGCCAAGCAGGCTAAGACCGACCTTGAGGCCGCGCTCGCACCATAACGAGTTTTCAGTTTTGAGTTTTGCGTATTGAGTACAGCAACTCAATACGCAAAACTCAAGACTCAGAGCTTCGCAGAGAGGGGGGCGACGATGCTCGAATGGTATCTCCTGACGCTGACTGACTACGCCATTGCCGCAGCCGGAATCGGGTTGGCTATGTTCCTGACCTACCAGTTCTTGCCGCGGCTGGGTGTCAAACGCGAGGCGGCGACCGGGTATGCCCTGATTATGCCCTGGCTGCTCGGTTTTCTGATCTGGACCGCCTACCCAATTCTGGCTTCGTTCTACTACAGCTTGACGGACTACAATGTCTTCCAGGCGCCAAAGTGGGTCGGCCTGGACAACTATGTGCGCATTCTGACCAGGGACCCCAATTTCTGGCCGTCGCTCAAGCTGACGCTGCTCTACGGCGTGCTCAGCCTGCCGATCGGCCTGGCCGGCGCCCTCGGCGTGGCGATGCTGCTGGCACGCGATGTCCGCGGTACGGGGTTCTGGCGCACGCTCTACTACCTACCGGCGGTATTACCGGGTGTGGCGGTGATTTTACTGTGGCAGTGGCTGCTGGGCACCAACGGCCTCTTCAACGTCGTCTTCTCGCCGATCTACAGCCTGCTCGGGATGGAGCGGCCGAGCTGGTTCACCGACCAACGCTTCGTCCTGCCAGGACTGGTGATTATGAGCCTCTGGGCAGTCTTTGGCTCCAATGCCGTGATCCTGCTGGCCGGTCTGAAGAACATTCCAGTCCACCTCTACGAAGCAGTTGACATCGACGGCGGCAACGCCTGGACCAAGTTCCGCCATGTCACGCTGCCGATGGTCAGCCCGACGCTGTTCTATACGCTAATCCTGGGCATCATCGCCGCCGTGAAAACCTTCGAACCAGGCTTATTCATCAAGCTGAACCCGCGCACGTCGGGCACCTTTTTGCAGGTGTTGATCTATGCCAATGCCTTCGCTGGCGGCAACTCCAAGATGGGTTACGCTTCGGCGATGAGCTGGATTATGCTGGTGATCATCCTGGCGCTCACGCTGCTGACCTTCCGCACCTCGGCGGCATGGGTCTACTACGAAGGAGAGAGGAGATAGCAGCAATGGCTGTTGCAACACGTAATCAGCCACGCGCCTTCACCGCCAGCGCCAGGACTCAACATCGGGTGGGGCAGATCGTCACCTACGCCCTGCTCGTCCTGGGGGCCACTGTCATCCTGGTACCGCTGTACTGGATGATCGCGACCTCGCTCAAGGCCGAGACCAAGCTGTTCGTCCTGCCGCCGCAGGTCATCCCCGACCCGATTGTCTGGCGCAACTACGTCGACGTTTGGACGATCCAGCCATTTACCGGCTATTTCGTCAACACGATTTTCATTACAGCGCTGGCGATGAGTGGGGAGATCTTGAGCTGCGCGCTGGTGGCCTATGGCTTCGCGCGCTTCCGCTTTCCGGGGCGAGATGTACTCTTCATCCTGTTGCTCTCGACAATGATGCTGCCCGGAATCATCACGATGATCCCCGCCTTTCTGATCTGGCGCTCGCTCGGGCGCATCGACACCTTCAGCCCATTGACGGTGGGCGCGCTGTTCGCGTGGGGTCCATCGTATATCTTCCTGCTGCGCCAGTTCTTCCTGACGATCCCGCGCGAGATCGAAGAGGCGGCGATCATCGACGGGGCGAACGTGATCGACGTCTTCTGGAGGGTCATGCTGCCGCTGGTCAAGCCCGCGCTGCTGGCGATCGCCGTGCTCAGCTTCAACGGCAACTGGAACAACTTCATGAGTCCGCTGATCTATCTCAACACGCCGGGGAAATATCCGGTTATCCTGGGGCTTTATGCCTTCGCCGGCTCGCTTTCGAAGGAGGCGCCGAAGTGGCATTACATGATGGCAATGACGGTGATTATGTCGCTGCCGATCTTGCTGCTCTACTTCCGCGCCCAGAAGTATTTCATCGAGGGGTTGACGGTCGGCGGCGTGAAGGGGTGAGCGCGTGTATGTTTGAATGCGGTTAAGAACGCGACGAACGGTCCAGGGTTGAGTGAGGGAGAACCAATGCAGCACGCGCAGCGATGGCATACCATAGCCTGCCTGGTGGTGCTCATCATGCTGATGGCGAACTGTGATGCGAGTACATCCAATCTGCCAACAACAAGTGCTGAAGCTCCGACGGCGGCGCTACAGGCGACGGCAGGCGGCGCGTCCACTCCAACGGCCGCTCCTTCGACTCCAGCGCCGACAGTCCACTCTCCATCCAGCGTACCAGCGGCCACCGTGCCGACACCCGAGCCGCTGGCAGATGGCATCATCAACCTGGCGCACCTGAACTTTCTCTCTGAGGAGGTCGAGGTCGCCGGCGCGCCGATGATTCTGACACACATCTACTCCGAGTCGCCAAAGTACGAGTGGGTCGATGCATCCGGAGAAGGGATCGCTGCTGTGGACGACGTAGCACGCGCCGCGATCGTCTACCTCGACTTCTATCAGGCGACCAGGAACCAGCGTGCCCTCCACCGCGCCCGCGCCTGTCTGAACTTCGTCCGGTTTATGCAGGCCGAGGATGGCGAATTCTACAACTTCGTGACCGACCGCAGCGGCACGATCAATCGCGACGGACCGACCAGCTACAAGAGCCTGGGCTGGTGGGCCTTCCGCGGGATGTGGGCGCTCGCGCGCGGCTATGCCGTCTTCAAGGACGTTGACACCGCCTACGCCGACCAGCTGCGCGAGTCCTACCTGCGCACCGAGGGGGCGCTCAAGCGAGTACTGCCGAGCGACCGCACGATGACGAAGGTCCACGGCCTCGACGTGCCTGGCTGGCTGCCCGGCGGCGCGGCCGACTCCTCTGCCGTCGCGGCGCTGGCGCTGGCCGAGTATCAGGCCGCCACGCCAAACGACACCACTGCCGCGCTGTTGACTGTGTTGGCCGACGGCCTGGCGAATTATCAGGTCGGCAGCCCTGGTGTGTTCCCCTTTGCGATGCACCCTGACACCATCAACGCGCCCGGTTTCTGGCATGACTGGGGCAGCCACCAGTCGCAGGCGCTGGCGCGCGCCGGTCAGGTGCTGAAGAACCAGGCGTGGATCGACTCGGCCGCGCGCGAGGCCAAGACCTTCTACACCTGGCAGCTGGCCGCCGGCCGGATTAAGGAGCTGGGTGTGATGCCCGTGCGCGAGGGGCAGATCGCCTACGGCACTAACACGATGGTCCAAACGCTGATGAACCTCTACCACGCCACCGGCGACGCGACCTACGCGCGGATGGGCGGGCTGGCGGCCTCGTGGTTCTTCGGCAATAACCTGGCCCGCACTCAGATGTACGACCCCGCGACCGGGCGCGGCTATGACGGGATCGACGCCGCGTTGAAAGTGAACAGCAACGCTGGCGCCGAGTCGACAATCGAGGCACTGATGGCGCTTCAGGCCGTCATACGCGTGCCCGAGGCGGCGCGCTACCTCCAGTACCAGGCCGAGGGCGAGCAGCGCGGCTGGCACGCGCTCGAGGCCGAGAGCGCCCACGAGGTTGCCGGCCAGCCGATCTACGGACGGCGCGGCTGGATCGGCGAGGCGTCGTTCAGCGGCGGGCGCTACTACGAGCTGCGCGATGGCGACGCGGTCGAGCTGGCGTTCAGCGTGCCGGCCGACGGCGACTACCTGCTGTACGCGGCGCACATGCGCCGGGCGGCGCCCGCCGCCGAGGCGCATATTGAGGCCACGCCAGCGACAAAGGTCAGCATCGACGGCGAGCTCAACGAGTGGGCCGCCGCGCCGCCGTTCGCCGCCGACCGCCCCGAGCAGATCTTGCGCGGCGCGCAGAGCTGGGGCGGTCGGGCGGTGGACAGCTTCACACTACGCGCCATGTGGGATGCCGAGATGTTTTATCTGGCTGTGGAGGTGCGCGACCCCAAACATGAGCAGACCGGCGTTGGGCCCGGCGTCGGCGGCCAGGACGCGTTGTGGGTCTACCTCGATGCCACCGGCCAGGGTCGCCGGCTCACTGCCAAGCTGACACTTGCGCAGACGCCCGACGGCCCGCAGGTCTGGGACTGGAAGGCCGGCTTCCCGCTCCCGAAGGCCCGGCTCGCCTGGCGCGCGGGCGATGGTGGCTACGTCTATGAGGCGGCCCTGGCATGGGATAGCCTCGGCGGACGCGATATCGCAGCGGCGGAGCAACTCGGGATCGAGGCCGGCCGGAGCTTCGGCGGCAACTCATTCCTCGACCTGAGTGGGCGCGACCCTGACTCGGCTGCCAATCTGGTGCCGCTGCTGCTGGTCGAGCAAGCCGGTCAAGCATCGGCATCCGGCGAGCCTGCGCCGGACGCCACGGTGTCGACTGACCCCGACAGTGCCGCGCTCGGCATCGCGCTCGACGGCAGCAAGCCGCTTGTGCTGCGGCAGCAGGTTTCGCCCGACCGCGACTACCTCTGGCTCGACCCGGTCGGTGATCGACCGATACAGCTCGAGGCGGGCCAGCACACGCTCCGGCTGACCTACGCCGGCCGCGACCCGAATCGCTCCACGATTGTAGATGCATTCCTGCTCGCGCCTGCGGTTGTCACACAGCGCTTCGCGGGGCCGGATGGGGCCAAGCTCACCTTGCGCTACGACATGACCACCGCCGATCTACAATGGCTTGAGTGAAGGAGCCAGAATGACAGCACCACTTGGCCTCGGGATGGTCGGCTGCGGCGGGTTCGGCGCGTTCACGCTGGCGGTCTACACGTCGATGCCGGATGTCCGCGTCTTCGCGGTGACAGATGTCGATGCCGCAGCGCGTGAGGCGGCAGCGGAACGTTGTCGCGCGCGTGCCTACCCCGATCTGGAATCGCTCCTGGCCGACCGGGCGGTCGATCTCGTGGTGATCGCTACGCCGCCATGGCTGCACGGCCCGCAGGCGCTCGCAGCCGCCGAGGCCGGCAGGCATCTGTTCGTCGAGAAACCGCTGGCGACCGACGAAGCGACTGCTGAGCGGTTGCTGGTCGTCGTCGGTGAGCGCGGCCTGCGGCTGAGTGTGGACTATGTCCTGCGCCACGTGCCGCTCTACCGCACGCTCCGTGCGCTAACCGAGCGTGGGCTGCTGGGCGCGGTTACGCACATCAGCCTGGAGAACCACGCCTCGAACGAGGCGCTGCAGGCGGGCCACTGGTTCTGGGATCGCACGCAGAGCGGCGGGATCTTCGTTGAGCACGGCGTCCACTTTTTCGACTTGGCCAGCAAGCTCGCCGGCAGCCGGCCGGCGCTGGTCTCTGGCTGCGCTCATACAATGGCCGACGGGCGACAGAACCGCGTGCAGGCATCGGTGGGCTATGCGAACGGCGTGCTCGCCAGCTTCTACCACGCCTTCGATCGGCCTGCACTTCTTGAGCGCACAGTCCTGCGCGTGACGATGGAGTGTGGGTCGGTCAGCGCCTTCGGCTGGATTCCTGAGCGGCTCGATGTCGAGGGTGTCGTACCGGCGGGTCGCCGTGGCGAGCTGGCCGAGCTGCTGGGCGCAGAGTTGGAGGTCGTAGACACGCCAGCGCCCCCCAGCATGCCTGGCGGCACGCCAGGCATGCTCGTGCGCGCTACGCTGCGCCGTCCCGACCGCACGGCCAATTACGCCGACGCCGTGCGCGCCGGGATGGCTGACCTCGTGCGTGCTATCCACGATCCGCGCTACACGGCCGAGGTGACGCCGCAAGATGCCTTCGAGAGCCTGAGACTGGCGCTCGCGGCGCAGCAGGCGGTGGATACGAGGCAGATTGTTTTGTGGGATCGAACGTAGGCAGAGACGGTTCAACGATACGACCGTGTCGATCCTCCAGCATTACCACACATATGAAAATGAACCACACCAGCCAGAGTGGCATTGTCGATGATGGCTCGGGCCTGTACATCACCCATGGCGACTTCCGGCTGTGCCTGTTCGCTGGCGAGGCGGGCCGCTACGCCTTCACAGCCCAGGTCCGCCATGGTGACCGCTGGCTCGACAGCGCCGCGCGCCCCTGAATCGCACCCCAGGTGGTATCGGTGACCACTGCCACCGCATTGTCGATCGGCACCACATGCCGAACGCCTTCTACCGCGAGGGCCGGCGCGGCATCGTGTGCGACCAACCAGCCGCCAAAGACTGGGCTGCGTGCGACCACCGCATACAGCATCCCTGGGAGACGGACGTCGACACCATACATCGCACTCCCATTGATCATGGATGAGGTATCGTGCTGTCCGTGCGGGGTGCCGATAATCCGAAAATCCTTGGGATCTTTCAGGGCCACCTGCTCAGGGAGTGGCAGCTGTGCCGCTGTTTCGACCAGTTGACCGTAGGTCAGCCGGCGATTCGTGGGGCGATGGATAACGGCTCCGTTCTCGGTCGCCAACTCCTTCATCGCCTTCGTCCGCTAGCGGCCCGTACCTGCTCTGACTGGTACGATTATCCCGTGCAGGGAGCTTGGCTGGCTGGTGCATATACGCCTACTTGGCGAAGCTGACGCACGATAATGTGGCTCATCGTCACTTTCCGTGGTGTCGATTTCGGGCGCGGCTTACTGCCGCGGTAGGGCGAAAGGGTAAATGCCAGTTTTCGGCCTCAACCACAGAAAGTGACGATGAACCGATAATGGGTTCATCGTCACTTTCTGTGGTCCAAGCCGAATATCGCCATTCACAATTCTGCGCGGCCGCATCAGTATGCTGTGTCCAGAATTGGCGCCACACAAAGTGACGATGAACCGATAATGTGGTTCACCCTCACTTTCTGTGATCCAAGCCGAAAATCAGGCTTCGCGATTCTGCACAACGGCATCAGCACGCTGCGTCAGGAATCGGCTCCACAGAAAGTGAGGGTGAACCGATAATGTGCGGTATCGCGCGTGAGCCAACTGCTCAGATACGGATACGCGGCTGAGGTCACAGACGCAATCTTCTCCTTCAGGAGTACAGGTTGGAACATATCTCTGGTCTGCGCAGTGCGACATACGGAGCGCGCAGTGTAACGTCCATATCCGGATCCTGCACCTTCGTCTCTGCCGCTCGCACTCACGCTCGTACAGCACACGCTCGAGAACTATGCGCCACCACGGGAGAATCTCAATCGGCCTTGACGGCACTACCGGTCATCCCGCGCCCACCACGCTGAGCGGTTATAATATGCGCAACCTGAGTGACTTGACCCGGTGAAATTATCATGATCAAACAGTATTCCTTCGGGTATCCCACACCCTTTGTCGGTCGGACGAAGGAGTTAGGCGACATCACCACGCGTCTCCTGAATCCTGAATGTCGGCTGCTCACCTTGACCGGCCTGGGCGGCAGCGGCAAGACACGCTTGGCATTTGAGGCTGCTACCACGCTCGCACCCCATTTTCCGCATGGTGCTGTTTTTGTCGGTTTACAATCCCTCACGCAGAGCGATTTACTTGTCCATACGATCGCACAAGCCCTTGGCTTGACTCTGTATGGTGAACATGAGCCAGAAACACAGCTTTTTAACTATCTTCGTGAAAAAACGCTGCTGCTGCTACTGGATAATTTCGAACACCTGCTTTCTGGCACGGCGCTCACCAGCACCATTCTCACCTACGCACCGAGGGTCAAAATTCTCGTCACATCAAGAGAAGCATTAAATTTGCAGGAAGAATGGCTTTATCCACTAAAGGGAATGAGTATACCACTGAGCGCATATGCAACATCTTTGGAAGATTACGAAGCCGTTCAGCTCTTTCTCTACCATGCCCGCCGTATACAGCCGAATTTTGAGCTGGCAAATGAACATGAGTCTGTCATTCGTATATGCGAAGTGACCGCTGGACTGCCTCTAGCGATTGAATTGGCTGCTTCGTGGCTGAAAAGTCTAGTAGCCTCGCAAATTGCCTTTCAGATGCAGCACAATCTCGATTTTCTGTCGACAACCACGCGCAATGTCGAGAAACGACACCGCAGCATGCGGGCGGTCTTTGACCAATCCTGGAAATTACTGCCGGAAAATGAACGCGTTATTTTCGCCGGAATGTCGATTTTTCGCGGAAGTTTTGATAACGGTGCTGCCGAACACGTGGCAGCGGCATCACTTTCAATCCTCGCTGCTCTAGTCGAAAAATCACTGGTTCAGATCGACGCCTCTGGCCGTTTCAGCATCCATGAGCTGCTCCGTCAGTATGGCCTGGAACAATTGGAAGCATACGGAGAAACCGAGGCAACCTACGCGCGACACAGCCACTACTTTGCCCAACTGATGCTGCGGCACGAAACGGCACTGAAACAGCCGCTGCAGCTAGAAACCATGCAGGCGATCGAGCGCGATTTTGAAAACATCCGCCTGGCATGGGATTGGTCTGTTAAGAATCAGCAAGCGACGTACCTCCATATGATACTCAACGGTCTGTATCTGTTTGGGTTTTTAGGCAGCCGCCACCTTGAAACCATCACGATCTTCCAACAGACGCTTGCTCAGTCCGTTGCTGATGCGCCGCTGCTGGGTCGGCTGCTCGCGCGTCGGTGGGGCTTTCTGCATTGGTGGTATCAGGCAGATTATCAGGAAGCGCTCACGAAAATTGAGCAGGCGCTGGCGATTGCACAGGCAGAACACAATCGATTTGAGATTGCGTTCTGTCATCTCATGGCCGCCTATACCCTGATGAGTATGCAGCACTACGCCGAAGCGTTGCCGCATTTGGAGACAAGTAAAGCGCTGTTCGAGGCGCTGGACGAACCGTACTACGTTTGCTGGGCGCTGAATCGCCTGGGCTATCTGTACGCCAATCTCAACAATCCTGACAAGGAGATCGAATACACGGAACAGAGCTTAGCACTCGCGCGAGCCACCCATAATCGGTTCGCGCTCGTCATCTGCCTCTACAACCTCGGCTCAGACTACATTTTGAACGGCGACTACATAACGGGCAGACAGTACGGTGCGGAAGCATTACAATTCGCCAGCGAGACCGGACATCCGTGCCAGACCGCCCATGCATTAAGTTTGTTAGCCCTGCATGCCTTCTGTCAAGGAGAGTACACCACGTGTCAGGAGTATGCAGAGCGTTCACTGAGGAGCATTGAAGACATCATCTTGCTCGTCATCCAACCGTATAGTCTCTCTTTGCTGATTCTCTTGGCATGTCTTCACGAGGAGTATGCCGAAGGGGTCCGGCTCAATGAATTGGCGAAACGTCACAGCACCAACACGATGGGTTTCCAGCTCAACTATTGGGCGCTTGCGGCATTATCGTGCGGTCTCGCTCGCCCAGCAGATGCCCGCGCCGCCATCCAAAACGCGCTTCAGCTCACGGCTGCCAATGTACACGCTGCGACAACCATCTGGATTGTTCCCTGTGCAGCCTATACGCTCGCCGCAACCGATCCTCCAAACGCGGTTGAGCTGCTCGCCTGGGTTTTCACGTATCCTGATGCCACCTTGAACTGGGCACGCCACTGGCCGCTGATCGACCGTCTGCGCGTCCAGCTGCAAGCAACGATGGATCCTGATGTGTATCAAACGCATTGGGAAAAGGGTAAAGCACGCACCTTTGAGAGCATCACGAGCTATCTCCACCAGGCGTTTCGTGCCGCATCAGATGCAGGAGCGGAAGCAACTCACCACCTCCTCACCGCCCGTGAACGTGAAATTCTCGGCCTGATGGCAGCAGGAATGACCAATCCACAGATCGCAGCACAGCTTATCATCGGCGCGGGTACCGTGAAAACCCACACCCTCAATATCTACCGCAAGCTGGAAGTCGCCAACCGCACGCAGGCGATTGGCCGCGCTCAGGAGCTAGGATTACTGGGCGCCTGACCACACAAATCTACCAGCGAGTCTGCCTGTTGGCAGATACCCCGCGCAGCGGTGAACGGTTATCCTGAACACATCCAGAATACAAGCAAGGAGTGTTCAATTACGCATGAAAGCCATCGTACTCAGCTCATTCGGCAGCGCCGACAATTTCACGGCGGCGGACCTGCCGATACCGGACGTCCGCACGGGTGAGCTCAGGATCAAGGTCAAGACCGTCTCCTTCAACCCCGTCGACTACCAAATCCGCAAGGGACAGCCGGAAAGCCGCTACGTCCGGTCGATGATCTTAGGACGCCACCTGTCGGGCAGCGTCGATGCGGTGTATGCTGTCGGCGATTTTGGGTACAGCACCGTGGTGGGCGACCCGCGCATGGATGTGGCGGGCGCAATCGCGTTCCTGGAAGTTGTGGAGGGGTACCAGGCCGCTGATACCCAGCTGCTCCTCCGCCATGGAGCGCTACGCCCGGATAAGGTGAGCACTGACATCATCGAACTGTATCGGCTCTATGATTCGTTGTACTTTTCACACTGCAGGCACGATGACGCCAAGACCTACGCCTGGTGCATCAACAACCTCCGTGCGAATGCAGACAGGCTGGCGTACTAGGTGGGTTGTTTGCGCTTGATCATGCGCGGGCAGCGGCAAGCGTCTCTTCGAGGGCGAGAGCACGCTGAAGCGGCTGAAACTGGTCGCGAGCAAAACGACCAGGTCGGGAGTCTCAATTCTTACCTACCAGCCAGCGTAGCGGGAACGCGGAGCGTAGGCACGCGCTACCGAGAGCCCAACCGCCACCAAGCACGATATTGAGCATGCGCACTGGGTGAACAATGCGCCCAATGCTGGGAACCAACGCCAATCAGCATGCATACCTGTAGCCCGGTAGCCCGGGAAGCTACAGCTCACGCCGTATAGCGGCCGCCCAGGCCCGTACCCGTTCTGCGGCACCCTCGAGCTGATCGGGCAGGTAAACATCCGCGATGGCCTTCGTCCACCGCCGCAGGACGAGCTGGCGTTCTGCCTCTGGCCTGAGCGCCCGCGTCGCGCCTGCGGCGGCTTTCCCAACGCGACGGCGGATCTCCGCAATACCAAGGCCCTGATCGATTCGCTCAATATAGACCGCACGTAAGCCAGCCAGCGCCGCCTCGGTAAACTGCGCGGGGTGCTGCAGGTTATAGGACGCGACCGTCAGGAAGTGTTCGGCCCTGAGCCAGGGTCATGATACTCCCACGCGCCAATTGCCCCCAGCATCTCCCAGCAGGTCATGCCATTGACCATGGGCGCGCCGCACTCCGGGCAATACGATGCATGTGACTGTGTCGGCTCCCTCATAACTCTCCCAGCTCACTTCCTCGCCGCAGCGCGCCTACCCCAAAGCGCGCCTGGATCGCCGCCAGCGCCACCTCCAAGCGCTGCTGGCGCGCGGTTTCCTCTTGCGATGGGGCGCTCGGCGCGTCCCACAGGCTGAGCTGGCGCGGTGGTGTGCCCAGACCGCTCACACCGACGCCGATCAGCCGCACCGCCTGGCCGCGTGGCCAGATCTGGTGAAATAGCCGCAGTGCAGCCTCGGCGATCTCCTCCGGGTCGTCGGTCGGCTGCGGCAAGGTCAATTGTCGCGTCGGCGTGGTGAAATCCGGCCAACGGATCTTGAGCTTCACGGTCGTGCCCATCAGATCCTTGCGGCGCAGGCTTGCGGCCACCTCTGCCGCCTGCTCGCGCAGCGTCCGCTCCAGCGTGGCCTGCTCGGTCACGTCGTGCGCAAAGGTGGTCTCTTGCGATATCGACTTTGCGGCTCGTTCAGTGACGATCTGCCGGTCGTCGATTCCACGCGCGCGGCGGGACAGGTCCTCGCCATGCTGGCCAAAACGCCGTGCCAGATCCGCGGCCGGCCAGGCCGCGATGTCACCAATCATGTGGATGCCCAGCTCGGCCAGCTTCTCGGCGGTCTTCGGGCCGACACCCCAGAGTGCCGTGGTCGGCAGCGGCGCGAGAAAGGCTGCCTCGTCGCCAGGAGGCACGACGCAGATCGCCTGCGGCATCGCGCCGCTGCGCACCAGGCTCTTGCCCACATCGGTGGCGACCTTGGCCACTAGCTTATTCGCCGCAACACCCAACGAGCATGACAGTGCCAGCTCATCGCGAATGGTCGCCTGCAGCCGCGCGGCCATCTCCGCGCCTGGCTCGCCAAGCGCGGTCACGTCGAGAAACGCCTCGTCGATCGAGATCTGCTCGACCAGCGGCGTGAGCGCGTGCAAGTGCGCCATCACCTGCTGCGAGGCGGCGCGATAGGCAGAAAAGTTCGGAGAGACCACGAGTAGTTCCGGGCAGAGCCGCACCGCCTTGGCCATCGGCATCGCCGAGCGCACGCCAAACTGGCGCGCGGCGTAAGAGGCCGAGGAGACCACGCCCCGGCTCTCTGGCCGCCCACCGACCGCGAACGGCCGGCCTCGTAAGGTTGGGTCGCGCTGCTCCTCGACCGCGCAGAAGAATGCGTCGAGGTCGAGATGCATGATCGTACGTATGGTTGTCATATCGCGTCAGCGCTCAGCCACCGCTCCCTCGAAGATCGTTGCGGTTTGCTGGTCACAATCGACCTGTGCTTGGACGCCATGCGGCATCCTTCAGGGCGTAGCGGCTCTCGACCACCTGGAGCCAAAAGGTATCTTGGAGTTGTTGTTTGCCGGCCAGGTAACGCTGGGGAAAGGTATGCGCACCACTCCACGACAATGAGATGGTGGCAACGATGTCGCCGGGCAGCAGTTTTGGCGGCTTGATCATGGGCTGCCGATATCTACCACCTCGCGCGGAAGCGCCGCCCGCTGGCGCGGCGAGGCATCCTCGACACGCCGCAACTCGATCCGCGGCTCACTCCCAAGTGCGTCGAGCGCCGGGTAGATGCCATGCTCCTTTTTGGGCAAATCCCACACAACCAGGCTCAGCTCCGACCAGAAACCGAGCGGCTCGGATCGTAGCAGGTCGCCGATGACCGCGACTCGCGATACGCCAAAGCGCTCACGCAGGAGCGCAGCCGCCTGTCGCGCGACACTCCACCAGGCATCGCGTCGCCCGGCATCGCTCAGCTGTGCCTGTTCCTCAGCGAGCAGCGCGGCAACCCACTCACGCGGATGATGGTGCAGCCAGTCGCGCCGGAAGCACTGGAGATCCGGCATATACGCATCTTCGCTAAGCCGCATCACGAAGCGCTGGATGCTGAGTCCAATGCCGTCATCCTCGCGGGTGGCGAGGGAGAGCCCAACCATCAGCTGGCTGAACGCCTCGTGATGATCCCACGAGAAGTGCGGACCGGCAGGCGCCACCTGCGCTATATGCTCAACACCTGCCGCCCAGCGCTCCGACGCCTGATGGGATGCGAGCATCGGTGGAGCCTCAAAGGCGCTCGCCAACGCCGACCACCACCGATCGAGCGGCGCGAGTGCGAGTGCCGCGCGCGGGCCAAGCAACTGGAGGATGGCCCATAGCAGGTAGCGACTGCCGGCCAAACTATTCCCCGCGATCAGCCGCCCATCGATCAATTCCAGCTTCGACTCGGGCAGAGCGTCCCAGATTTGGCCGTGCGATTCTGTCTTAAGTCGGTATGACTGACATCCGCAGCCGCAGGTACTGCCCTGCGCCGGGGCTCCTTGCCGGCCTTGGCTGCCCGATGCAGGCCCGCCCCCCGGCTCCGGCGCCATTAGTACACTTCGGGTACAAATGTCTGATCGGTGATCGGCGGCCGGATGTAATCCGGATGCTCTTGGCGCGGCGGCAAACTGATCGGCGCCGGCGTTAAATCCTCGTACGGGATCATGGTGAGCAGATGCTGAATTGTGTTCAGCCGCGCGCGCTTTTTGTCGTCGGCATTCACCACGTACCAGGGCGCCTGTTTGATATCCGTATAGCCAAACATCTCATCCTTCGCTTTGGAATACTCGAACCAGCGGGCACGCGACTCCATGTCCATCGGGCTGAGTTTCCAGCGCCGCGTGGGATCGTTCAGCCGAGCTTGGAAGCGGCGCTCCTGCTCAGCGTTACTGACAGAAAACCAGTATTTGATCAGAATAATCCCCGAGCGGATCAGCATGCGTTCAAATTCCGGGCAGGAGCGTAAGAACTCGTGGTACTCCTCGTTGGTGCAGAAGCCCATCACCCGCTCGACGCCGGCGCGATTGTACCAACTCCGGTCAAACAGTACCATCTCCCCGGCCGCGGGCAGTTGCGCGACGTAGCGTTGAAAATACCATTGCGTTTTCTCCCGCTCGGTGGGCGTGCCCAGGGCCACCACCCGACAGATGCGCGGGTTCAGGCTTTCTGTGATGCGTTTGATCACGCCCCCTTTGCCGGCGGCATCGCGGCCCTCAAAGATCACCACCACTTTCAAGCCGTTGAACTTAATCCATTCCTGCAATTTGACTAACTCGATCTGAAGTTGCGCCAGCTCGCGTTCGTAGATGCTCGTTTTTAATTTCTGGGGCGAGGCTGGGGCTACGTCGTCCGGTTGGCCCTGGCCATCGGTCGCGCGGACCACCTGCTCAAGCGGTCGCTCTTTCGCTTTTGGGGCTTTTTTCTGTTTCGGCATACGCTCCTCCCAATGACGTTTGCACCGGCAGTCCGGGAAGCCTAGATGGGTGCCAGCACTGGACCGCCGTTCTATCGGTACCGCCCAGTCGGGGCACGCGGAGTGGAAGGTCAGGCAGCAAGGTGGAGTACAACGCACGAGGCGGGAGTGCGCGCCCGGGTAGCTCTAGTATAAACCGTGGGTCAACACGTGACGTGAAACAGGCCAATCACGCGGCCCTCCACCGCATTCCAGACCCGGATTGCTTCGCTCGTTGGCCGCAGATCCACCTGGCACTGCTTCCGCTGGAAATAGGTAGCCGCTTCCTCAGAGAGCCCGACCCGGCCATACTGGCCTGCGCCGATGATCAGCTGTTCAGCCCCCTGCTGATAGACATGCTTGGCCTCGGCCAGCGAAATGATGTGCGAAGTACCATAGACCGCCTTGGACAGCTTTTTCTTCCGCTTTTTGATCTGGCTGTTCAGCCGGATGATCACGTCGTGCTCGAAGATCTGCCCAGCGATCGTAATCGAGCCAAACGTGGTCTGGTCAATGCTGGGTTTCATCACGCACCTCACTCGTCTACGCCTGGGGTCGCATCTGCTGCGCCGCTGCCGGTCCGCGAGCGGGTCGTATACGCCCCGATGTCCAACTCTGCCGGGGTCAAGAGGGCCTCCAGGCGGGTGACGTCGGTGCCTACGGCCGCACATTATACCACGTCAGACCCGGTTCCCTTCAGCCAGCCCCAAAACGAGTGCCCAACGAATGCGTCAGCCGCGCCGAGCGAAGCGCGTCGGCCGCACGCTGTGTTAGGCCGCAACTGCACGGTTATCCGGTTAGCCGTTCGGTGACTGAGCTTCCACAATACGAAGACCCCAGAGAATGAGCGCCATCGAAATGAAGAACGGCGGCGCAGCCGAATACAGGACGATGTTGATGATAGCTTCCTGAAGGGCACTCCCGCGAGCAGCTCCCGCGGCCAGCGGTATTGTGGTGTTGCCAGCTCCCCAAACGGCAGCCATCACGAAGGGAACCAAAGTGGCGAAGCTCGAATAGATGTACGTCCAGAACGCGATCCGTGACGCTGTCGCACCGAGATTAAGCCTGGGCCAAAACAAGCCCAGCGCCAGTATCATGACGCCCCGCAAGCCGCTCAGCGTATGCACTGACCGTCCAAGAAGCGGTACGGGGAGCTGTGGAATCGCAAAGCCTTCCAATCCCGAGAACACGAAGAGAGCAATGCCGATCTGGAGCATACGATGGCCCTGACGTGACAACATGTTCGATGTGTTCATGTCACCTCACTATACAGTTTCGGAGAGTATTTCAACAGCCCGCTAATTCCGCGGCGACGAGCATGGTGGTGACCCAGTAGGCGATGATGCGGCTTCGGCAGGCAGCGGCGGAGCTGGCGAGGTTGGTTGGGGAAACGGCGGGTATGCGAGTCGTCTGTGACCTCCTCAATTGCGAGCACAGCGACGACAGGTAGCCGCCATCATCGGCTTGAGTTATTTTACTCCGAGCACACACTCGCCAGGGAATTTGTCCTGCTCGGGGCAAACTTCCACCCGCACATCGCGAAAGCCTGCGTCGGAAAACATTGCGGCGAGATCAGTGCTGAAATACAAGGTCCTCAAACGAGACTCGCGTCGTTGCAGCTCGGTCCATTTGTCTTTTGGCTGGATGGTTATCGCGAGTAATCCGCCGGGCTTCAGCACGCGTCGCAGTTCCTGTAAGCACTCTACAGGCTTGGCCCAGAAATAGATCGAGTGAATGGAAAACGCCTTGTCAAAGGACTCGTCGGCATAGGGCAGCGAGGCTACGTCACCCTGTTTGAGGTCTATTCGTCCAGCTTTGATCGCAGCGGCATTGCGTCGGCGCGCGGCCTGCACCATTGTTTCGGAATGGTCAATGCCAGCCACAAAGCCTTTGGGGGCTTTCTCGGCGGCGTAGTGGGTGGACACGCCCGGCCCAAAGCCAATTTCCAGCACGCGGCTCTCCGGCTGGATGCCCAGCAGTGAAACCGTCCACCGGGCGTCATACTCATTGCCGCGCGCCATGCCATTTCCAATGAACCGGCCAAATAACCCGCTGGGTTTGCGAAACTGTCGCCAAACAAATCGAGCAAATCTATCTCTAAGCATGTCGCATCTCCTTCAGTTTGGGATGTGTCGGCAATAGTACAACAAGCCGCCGAACTCGTTTCTATTATACCGCTTCGGTCTAAATCCTTTCAGGGTCTCGCGCGCTGCCTTCTGATACCCTCAGCCCACCGCAGGGCAGGGGGTATGCTACAATCGCGCCCAGAAACTCGCACCAGAAAGTTTCCGGGAAGGTCCTACGATGGAGTCACCCGAATCGCCTCCAGATTTTCTCGCCGCCTATCCGGTATACCCAGGTCAGTCGCGACGACATCAAACGGCAGCTTGCTGTACATCGCGGGTAAGTCTATGTGAGACATGGATCGGCTCTACTATGAAGCGGCACTGGACCCACGAGGATTTAGTCGAACACTTCACCTTGCTGCCTGCTCAGCGCGACCTCATCGCGACGGCCCGTGGCGACCCACCCGACCTACAAGGCGCTCGCAGAGCTGGGGCGGGTGATCAAAACGATCTTTCTGTGTCGCTACCTGCACGAGGAAGCCCTGCGGCGCGAGATCCAGGAGGGGCTAAATGTCGTGGAAAACCGGAATAGCGCCAATAGTTTCATCTTCTACGGACGGCATGGCGAAATAGCCACCAATCGGCGCGAGGACCAGGAAATCGCCATGCTGGCGCTGCATCTGCTGCAAATCAGCCTCGTCTACGTGAACACGCTTATGATTCAGGATGTCTTACGTGATCCAGTCTGGCTGGCACGGTTGACAGCGGAAGACTACCGAGCGTTGACCCCGCTGATCTATAGCCACGTGAGCCCCTACGGCACCTTCCAGCTGGACATGAGCACGCGGCTCCCGATTGCGGAGGCGCTAGCAGCCTAGAAGCACATCAGCGAATCTACCGGAAACGTTTGCTACGCTCTAGGGCCTGCTCGGCGATCGGGCCTATGCCCTGATCGATCGCGCCGACGGCAAGGTCGCCACCGCTAAGAACCCGCGCAAGTGGCCAGAGTTGTTCGACTTCCGCGCCGGCTTTGTCGAGGCCCCAAGCGCGGGCGCGCAGATGCCCGCGGTGCGCATCACGCTGCCGGATTGGCACCCGCGTCACCACTGAGCAAGGGGATCTTGACCAGATTCTCTCGCAGGCGCTCCAGCGCGATGTGATACTCCAGGCGGCTGAGCGCGGCCAAGAAGAGGTCGTCGAGGCAACCGTTCCGCATGCCTGGGCGGCCAGCGCCGAGGAGTACTGGCCGGATATGGACGGCCTCGACTATCGCGACACTGTCACGGACTTCGCGCTGCCGGAAGGCACATTCTTCGATGGTGTAACCATCTACGTGCTGACGACGGCCACGCCCGAGCGGCTCCGCGAGCTGTATCCGCATGGGCGTTTCGAGGTGCGGCGTTTTCGCCCCAACATCGTGGTGGTGCCGGGGGCGGGCGAGCAGGGCTTTGTGGAGAATAGCTGGATCGACCACACGCTGGCGATTGGGGAGGAGGTGCGCCTCAGGATTACCGGCGCGTGCCCGCGCTGCGTAATGACCACGCTGCCGCAAGGGGATCTCCCCAGAGATCTCGGCATCCTACGCACGGCAGCGCAGCACAACCAGGGCAACATCGGCGTCTATGCTGCGGTGCTGCGAGGCGGTACGATCCGTCGCGGGGATGCCATCAGGATCGAGTAGCCCAACACAGCAAGATCATCGCCGCGGGTGGCGGGCATACACTACCCATCCCGCTACCCGTACCTAGCTCGCGAGAACAGGTATGAGCACATCGAAAACTGAAAAACGTGGAGTGTTGTGATGATCTACGACGCGCTTGTGATTGGCTCCGGCCAGGCCGGACTGGCTGCCGCCTATTACCTCCAGCAAGCCGGACTCAGCTTTCTGGTCCTCGAAGCGGACGATGCACCCAGTGGTTCGTGGCCGCAGTTCTACGACAGTCTCACGCTCAACTCGCCTGCACGCTATTCGGCGCTGCCCGGCCTGCCGTTTCCCGGCCCGCCCGATCGCTATCCCGTGCGCGACGAGGTCGTGGCGTATCTCCGCACCGACGCCGCCTATTTCCACCTGCCTGTCCGCATCGCCACGCGCGTTCGGCGCGTCGAGCGGATCGCGGAGCAGTTTCGTGTGCTCAGCGGCGATAACCGCTGCTATCTGGCGCGCGCTGTGATCGCCGCCACGGGCCTCTTCGGTCGTCCCGACCGACCGAACATCGTCGGGCAGGAGCAGTATCATGGATATTCATCATAAGTACATGCAAACGTTGGATGTGTAAAGAGTTTCGAGGCGGCATCCGAATGGTTTGTGTATCACCATTCGAGATGCAACCATTACCGGCTATTGCTATGCTCTCCTCGACTATATCCGGCGAAACTGGCGCGCCGTAAAGAACCAGTATGGGGGTGTGTTCGAGGTAGGTCCATGCTGTGGCGCGACCGCCGCGGAGATGCCGACCGAAACTCAATTCCCGTACACAGTGAAGAAGGTGAACAACCGCTTTCTGGTGCAGCGCCTGCCCTTGTACGTTCCGTAGTAGCTTCAACGCAATTGGTGCATATGGAGCCCTATTCGGTCTCAGTGACGGGAGGGCAACAATGAGGCGAGCAAAGGCCTTGCTCCCTGTCGTGAAAACCTCGCTGGATGGCCAGCTAATCGAGAGTCAGATACCCTGCAAGTTCTGCGGCCGTTTCTATAAGCTGGACAGAAGGTAACAGTTCGCGCGGAGCACCCGCGCCCAATTGAAAGGAGATGCCAGTGAAGATCTACAGCCACCTCACGATCGGGCTCCTGCTGGCCCTCGGCCTGCTCGCCGCTCCGTGGAGCCTTACGTACGCCGCCCCGGCGCAGCCCGGAGATCCATGCCTATGCATCGCGAGTATCGGCGACGAATGCACCGACGACCTGAGCGACGCAGGTCACTATGATCCGAGGCTCCCCGATCCACCGCCAGCCGAGCTGGTGGAGCGGCCGCCCGCTCATGATTTCGCCGTCTACCTGCAGGGGCTCTTTCGCATCGAGCAGGAGGCCGAGCTGATGCAGCTCTCTGTGACGGCGGATTCTCACTCGACTGAAAACGCCACGGAAGGGTGGAGCCTCACCGCTCGTGCCACGAGCGAAGCGATCACACCGGAGCAGGAAGCGGTGGCGAGCGTCTGCGAACAAAGCCTGCCCGTCGCTCCTGTCGACTCTTCGAGCGCCGTGCCGATGTTTTCCACGCGGCTGCGCGCACTAGCTGAAGATGTGGGCCTCTCAATCGTCGCGATCCTCGATATGTGAGAGCCATCCGATCGAAATTAGGGGAATAGATCATCTGAGAGCACGGTCAAAGCGACCGTGCTCCCAGGCGTTGCTGCATTTGAAGTCCGATCGATCTTTTATAGAAAGCTTGCGGACCTCGCCAAACGGCTAGCTACTGGCGAGGTGCCCGCCCTGTAGATCGGAGGCCTTCGAGCCTATTATCAGCTCACGATACAAATGTGAGCGCGATAGAGCGCAAGGAGGTCTCCAATGAGCATTACAACAACGCTTCGGCTGAAGAGGGCCCCTGAGATGTCGCACGTGCAGCCGACGACCTTGGGACGCGATCACGCGCGCTCGTCACAGTACACGACTACGGGGATGCGAACCGCACGGTCGAACGATGTTCTGGATGTCGTGTTGTTGATCGTCAGCGAAGACGATGTGGCACAGGACGATCGAGCTGTTGCGGGAATCTTGGCCACGGTGCTCCTGGAAGGTCTGGCCTACCAGCAGCGCATCGATCAGCAGACCAAGATTCAGGTCGTTGTGCGCTCGTATGTGGAAGATTCCCTTCTTGGCATTCCGATGGGACAAAGCATTTTCCGTCAACTGCTTGGCGATCGCTTCGACCAGGACCAAATGACGAGCACACGCTTCACGCGGCGGCGCGGCGAATCGGGGGTCATCATCGCGCAGTGGCGTTCGGAGACACGGCCAGTTGATGGTTCTGCGCGAAAGCGACAGGCGGTGCATGAGGTTGTGCGACCAGTAGTTACTGGGCCGGTGCTAGGCGATCTGAACGCCAATCCAATGGCCCATTGGTCGTGGTGGGCAGAGCGCTCCCTGTTGAAGGAAAGCGCATCGTAGGTAGTACAATAGAGAGGCAGGACCGGGTGTCAGCTCGGCCCTGCAACCTAGCGTCGGCCGCAGCACGCCCGCGGCACGGTTCTCAGTCGATCGGCTTGAGGTTCGCCACGATCGCCGTCCGCTGCGGCTCAAGGAACGGCGCGAGCACGATCTTCTCGCCCAGCGTGGCCGGGTCCTCATCGACGGCGAACCCTGGCCCATCCGAGGCGATCTCGAACAGGATGCCGTTCGGCTCGCGGAAGTACAGGCTTCGGAACCAGTAGCGATCCACCTTCCCACTGTTCGGAATCCGCAAGGCATTCAGACGCTCCGCCCAGGCGTCGTACTCCTCAAAGGTTGGCGTCCGGAAGGCGACGTGGTGCACACCGCCCGCGCCTGGCCGGGTGACCGGCAGGCCGGGCTGCTCGGCGACATGCAGCTCGGCCGGCGCGCCCCCTGGGCCCATCTCGTAGACATGCACCGTATGCTTGGGGTTCTCCGGGTGCGGGTACGTGCGCACCGGGCGCATGTTGAGCGCCTGCTGGAGGAGGGCATCGGTCGGCTTGAGGCTGGGTACGCTCAACAGGATCGGTCCGAGGCCGCGCACCTGATACGCGGCCGGGACGGAGCTGCGCTCCCATGGATGCGCTGCGCCCATGCCAGCATCGTCCACCAGCGCCAGGCGCTGCCCCTCCGGGTCCTCGACATCGAGTGTCAGGCGGCCATCCCGCTCGGTGATCTCGCCAGCGACGACCCCGCGCTCGCGCAGGTGCTGGGCCCACCACTCGAGCGCGTCGAGCCCGGCAACGCGCAGGTGCGTGCGCGTGATCGCATTCGTGCCCCGTCGCTCGCGCGGCACCGGCCAATCGAAGAAGGTGAGATCGGTCCCTGGGCTGCCCAGTGCATCTGCGTAGAACAGGTGGTATGCGCTGACGTCGTCCTGGTTCACGCTACGCTTCACCAGACGCATCCCAAGCGTCTGTGTGTAGAAATGGTGGTTCTCGCGAATCTGTGCCGAAACAGCCGTTAGATGATGAATGCCAATCAGGTCCATGTGGTCCCCCTGTATGTTGCACGCCTGATAGCGTGCATGCTTGTCAATAGTTTTAAGCGCCCGTCGATCTGCACACAATGCTCATTCGCATGTTTATGCGTCCCGATCTGGCCTGGCTAAAAATTATGTCAGAATCGCGCGATCGAGCTTGCGCAGCAGCCGCAACAGTTCACGTTGCTCGTCGTCCGACAGCGGCGCCAGCAGCTCGGCAATCAGCGCTTCCTGTTGCGGCACCACCAGCTCAAAGAGACTCTGCCCGCGCTCGGTTAACGATAGACAGTTGGTACGACCGTCGGGTCGCCGCGTAATCAGACCCTGCCGCTCGAGCTTGGCGAGCAGCTGCGAGATATTCCCTTTGGTCACTAGCAGCGCATCGGCGAGCTCCTGCTGAGTCATGCCATGCGCTGCCCCGACCTGCGCCAGGACATCGAACTGGGCGGTGTTCAGGCTGTGCGCGCGAAAGAACCGCTCTGAGTGCATGTCGACCTTCTGGAACACCCGCGCCAGGCGGAGCCAGGCGAGCACGGCATGCTGACGTAGGCCCGATCGTTGCGTTTGAGGTGGTATTTTCATAGCAACAGTTTAGCACTAAACTATTATATTGTCAAGATCATCGGCGGTTGAACCATGCAGGTCTTTCTATAGGCCTTCAGATTATGATCTGGACCGTGAGCAGACGACTGATCACGCGTAATGGTGGTTGGTGGTCGGTGGTCCAAGTCAGATGCTTTTCTGAAAGACTATAATTGGAGCACCGAATCCTTTGGAGATTCCTTGCGTCGTATATAGTGTACACTAACTTTTGGAGGAAACCATGAGACAATTAGACGGCAAAATCGCAGTCGTCGTCGGCGGAAGCCGCGGCCTTGGCCAGGGTATTGTGCGCGCGCTCGCGGCCGAGGGTGCGGCCGTGTGGACCCTTGCGCGCGACGCTGAGCGGCTCGATCAGCTCAAGCGCGAGGTTGCCGGCGTCCAAACGCTGGTCGCCGATGTCACGGACCCGCAGACTGCGCCACAGACTCTGCGCGCCACTCGCCCAGATATTCTTGTGCTCGGCGCGGGCGCAACACCTACCATGGCGCCGGTCCACCAACAATCGTGGGAACAGTTTTCGCGCGTCTGGGAAACCGATGTGCACATGACCTTCTCGTTTGGCAAGGAAGCGTTGCTGCTGCCGCTCGCGCCGGGCAGTGTTGTGGTGATCGTCTCCAGCGGCGCGGCCATCGGCGGGTCACCGCTGTCGGGCGGGTACGCCGGCGCCAAGCGCATGCAGTGGTTCCTCGCCGACTACTTGCAGCACGAGTCGGACTCCTTGAATCGCGGCATCCGTTTTGTCGCGCTGCTCCCCAGACAGATCATCGGCGCCACAGCGCTTGGGCACAACGCCGCGGCGGCGTACGCCGCGCAACAAGGCATCAGCGAACAGACGTTCCTTGACCGTTTCGGTGCGCCGCTCACACCGGAGAGTGTCGGCCGCGGGGTCGTCGCCTTGCTCACGGACCAGGCCTACCGCAACGGTATCGCGTTCGGCATCACTGGTCAGGGGCTGGCATCGCTGGATGAAACTTCGGCGGCTACATGATAAGGTACAGGCAGATATGACGACACCACTGCTCTCTCCAGCACTCGCCCGCGCTCGCGCCGAGTTCGAAGAACTTGTCAAAGACATCCGTCCTGAGCTGCACCGCTATTGCGCGCGCATGATCGGATCGGTCGTGGACGCCGAGGATGTGGTGCAAGACGCGCTGGCCAAAGCGTTTTACGCATTACCAACGACCTCCGTCGCGAACATGCGCGGGTGGCTGTTCCGGATCGCTCACAACAAAGCGATTGACCACCTGCGTCGCTCCAGCCACCAGCACCTGGAGCAGCTCGACGAATATCCGCTGCTCGCGGAACCGGATCCACCACTTGAGGAGCAGGAACTAGTAGCCGTGGCGTTGTCGGTGTTTCTCAAGCTCGCGCCGAAACAGCGCAGCTGCGTCATCCTGAAGGACGTGATCGGCTATTCGCTCGCGGAGATCTCCGAACTGCTTGACGCGACGGTCCCAGAGATCAAAGCCGCCCTGCATCGCGGCCGAACACGGCTGCGCGAACTCTCTAAGAGCCTCACAGCGAACGAGCCAGCGCCACTTGACGAGCAGGAGCGGGAACTGCTAGCACGTTACATCGACCGCTTCAATGCCCGCGATTTTGACGCAGTCCGCGCCATGCTGGCCGACGAGGTACGGCTGGATCTGATCAATCGTTCGACGCGCCGAGGCCTCGCAGAGGTTGGCGAGTACTTTCATCGGTACAATCAGGTGGACGATTGGCATCTCGCCCTCGGTGCGGTTGAGAACCACCCTGCCATCCTGGTCTACGACTCCCGCGAACCGTCGTCGCAGCCGGTCTATTTCATGCTGCTCGCGTGGGACGACGCCCAGGTGTCCTTGATTCGTGATTACCGCTACGCTCGCTATGTGATGCGAGATGCCGCGGTTGCCGGGGTGTAAATCATTCCTGGCACGACAGAACACATGCTCCTGGCGAACCAAACGATTTGCACGATGGAGCCACTCCCAGCGCCGCTTTCTTAGGGTATTAGGTGCATATACACTCAAATGGTCAAGGAGAACTCGACAAACAGGAGGATGGAAATGTTGAAAGAATTAAGCGCAAAATCGACAAAAACGTGGGTACTTGTGCTCACATCGCTGGCGTCGTTCATGGTCGCGCTCGACGCGCTGGTCGTCTCGACCGCCCTGAGCACAATTCGACGGGATCTCGGCGCTTCAATCGAGGAGCTGGAGTGGACGGTGAACGCCTACAGCCTGAGCTTCGCAGTGCTGCTCATGACCGGCGCGGCGCTCGGCGACCGATTCGGGCGTCGGCGCCTGTTCGTTGCCGGCCTGGGGCTGTTCGTGGCGGCATCGGCCATGTGCGCGCTTGCACCAACTATGGGCTGGCTGATCGCGGCGCGCGCCATTCAGGGGTGCGGCGCGGCACTGGTGATGCCACTGGCTGTGACGCAATTGAGTGTGGCGTTCCCGCCGGAGCAGCGGGCGAGGGCACTAGGGGCCTTCAGTGGTGTGACCGGGTTGGCCGTCCTCGCTGGTCCGGTGGTAGGCGGCGCCATCGCCGGGGGCCTGGCCTGGCAGTGGATCTTCTGGCTCAACGTCCCGATTGGCCTGCTCGTCGTGCCGCTTGTATTCCGTCGCATTCCGGAGAGCTTCGGACCGCGCACGGCGCCCGACATCGGCGGCATGCTACTGGTGACGGGCGCGGCCTTGGGGGTGGTGTGGGGGCTGGTGCGTGGGAACCGGGCCGGATGGGGCAGCCTTGAAGTCGTGGGGGCACTGACGGCAGGATTCCCTCTGGCAGTGGCCTTCGTCGCCTGGGAGCGGCGCGCCCGTGCGCCAATGCTGCCGTTGCGGTTCTTCCACTCGCGCGCCTTCTCGGCGGGCAATGCGGCAGGCTTTTTGTTCTTCGCATCGCTGTACGGCTCCGCGTTCTTCTTGGCGCAGTTTCTCCAGACCGCGCTGGGCTATGGACCGCTTGGTGCTGGGCTGCGACTGCTCCCCTGGACCGCCATGCTGTTCGTGAGCGCCCCGGTCGCCGGTATCCTCATCAACCGGTTCGGCGAGCGGACGCTCATGGTCGGCGGGTTGCTCCTACAAGCCGTCGCGATGGCCTGGATCGCCCTGATCGCCAGGCCAGACCTCGCGTACCCCGAACTGGTCGCGCCGCTGATCATCGCCGGCTTTGGTGCCTCGGCCATCCCCGCCGGCCAGAACGCCGTCGTCAGCTCGGTGGCAACCAACGAAATCGGCAAGGCGTCGGGCGCGTTCAACATGCTGCGCCAGCTTGGTGGGGCGTTCGGGGTCGCGATCCTCGCTGCGGTGTTCGCCACGACCGGCAGCTTCAGCTCCGCCCAGGCGTTCAGCGCTGGGTTCGCCCCGGCGATCGGCGTTTCCGCCGCCCTGTCATTGGTGGGAGCAGTCGCCGGAATTGGGCTGCCCAGCAGGCGCGAAGTAGCCTTAGCGCTTGCTAAGGCGAAGGCCTAAGTGCTGGCGAAAGTGCGTTCGGAGTTCCCATAAAAACCGAAAGTTCCCGAGGAACTTTCGGTTTTTATGGGAACTTGTGAAATCCGAATCGGACTTGCGATAGCCTGTACTAAGCAATGCTACATACAGGAGATCGAACCAAGTTCCAGCGGGCATTCGCCGCCGCCCGTGTCTGGTGAGCCTTGGGTTGTGGACGGTAGGGTATTGACAAACCGAAGATATGTGTATATACTCCTTATAAACGTGTATATGCACGTATATTGGAGGTAGCAACCATGATCCTCGCAAAGAACGTCTCACGATGGGCAATTCTGGGTGTCACGAGCCTGGCCGTCTTCGCGGTGCTGCTCGATGCGTTGGTGCTGTTCGTTGCGTTTCCGGCGATCCAGCGTAGTTTTAGCGCCGTCTCGAATGGCCAGCTCTCTTGGGTTTTGAACGCCTACACGATTGTGTACGGCGCACTGTTGGTTCCAATGGGACGGTTCGCCGATCTGGTTGGCCGGAAAAAGGTGTTTCTTGCGGGAGCGACCGTGTTTACGGCGGCTTCAGTATTGTGCGGGCTGGCCGCCGCGCCCGCGTGGCTGATCGCCGCACGCGTGGTCCAGGCCATTGGTGGAGCGATGTTGACGCCAGCCTCGCTGGCCCTGACGCTGGCCGCCTTTCCACAGGAGCAGCGCGCCATCGCGGTGACGTTGTGGGGGGCGGTGGGCGCGCTCGCAGTGGTTGCCGGTCCGCCGATCGGCTCGGTGATTGTCCAGAGCTTCGGCTGGCCGGGCGTTTTCTTCCTCAACCTGCCGGTTGGCCTGGCTGCCGTGCTGGTTGGGCGGACGATTATCCGCGAGTCACGGGATGAGTCGAGCGGAACATTCCCGGACGCGCTTGGCATTCTCCTGCTGATTGTGGGAGCGGCACTGCTCGCATTCGGCATCGTCCAGAGTCAAGCGTGGGGATGGAGCAACGTGTCGATTTGGGGGGCGCTGCTGATTGGGCTTGTCATACTGAGTGCGTTCATCGCGCGGTCGTCGCGGGTGGCATCGCCTGCGCTGGACCTGACGTTGTTCCGCGATCGTACGTTTCGTCGCGCAAATGCGGCGATGTTCCTCTTCAGCGTGGCGTTCACCGCCATGTTTTTTGGTTCAATCTTGTTCCTCACGCACGTGTGGGGGTACTCGCTGGTGCAAGCCGGGTTGGCCACGATGCCCGGACCGCTCATGGTGGTCATGTTCGCGCCGCTGGCCGGCCGGATTGCGGCGGTGCGCGGACATCGCGTGTTGCTCGTGCCAGGCGGGCTGTTCTATACCGCAGGTGCGCTAATCCTGACCCTGTTCGTCCATGTGACGCCACAATTCCTCGCCGTCTGGCTCCCGGCGACGCTCGTCACCGGTATCGGTGTGGCACTGGTGCTTCCGGTGCTCAGTAGCGCTGCCGTCCAGCATGTGCCGCAACAAAAGCTGGCGGTGGGCAGTGGCGTGAACCAGGCGATCCGCCAATTTGGCACCGTGCTGGGCGTATCATTGACATTCGCGCTGCTCGGCTCGGAGCCGGATACCGTTGAACTGTTCAGAAACATCTTTGTGCTCATGATGGTCGGCGGGCTCAGTGTCAGCGTGTTGAGCCTCGGGATCGATACACGGCCCGCGCACAGTGCGGCGCAGCACGAGATGGCCCAGAGCCACTCATAGGTGGATGCCCATCGCGCCTTCTTGCGGCCCGCTGACGCAGCCGTGCAGCAGCGCATAGCCGGCGCCCTCCGCCGTGTGCACATCCTTGAACTGCGCGGTGGCTTGGCGAACCGTCTCGGCAAGGGTCGTCGCCGGCTTCGGGTTGTTGGAACTCGCCAAGGCGACCGAGGTCAACACGATCAGCAATAGGGCAACCAGACCGATCAGTACCAGTTGTTTGTTCTTCATGGACGATCTCCTCTTGATGTCTATCCGTATAGCTCAGATGGGTGGGAGGTGTGGGGCGGGCTTCGCCCGCCCCACACCTCCCGCCTTTATCAGGCACTCAATTCGACTACGAGCCCTCTTTGACCTCAACCAGCTCATCGGCAACCAAACCATGGGCTTCGCGATGAACGGCAATCGCAGCTTCTTTATTCGGCGCTTCGACCAGGCAAAAGACCTTGCCGGCATCCTCGTCGAACCAGTAGCGCAGGTATTTGACGCCGTACTTCGCCTGCGTCTTCAGGTCGGCTTCGTGAGCCTGGGCAACCGCATCCGCGGTGAGCCCTTCGATATGTGTGTGCGTATCCATAAACAGTGGCATGCGTTTTCTCCTTATAAGCGTGCGCGTCCTACGAACGCAGCATCCCCGAAAATGAGGGCAATGTGAGCAGACTGAACCAGGCAAAACCAACCGCAGCGAACGCTAGATCTTCATTGAACACTCCTTTCTTATTCTTGCCGACGTGTTCAGAATAGCAGTTCGCCGCTGCGCGGGGTATCTCCCAAATGGTAGATTCGCTGGTAGATTTGTGTGGGTCAGGCGCGCAGTAATCCTAATTTCTGAGCGCGGACGATCGCCTGTGTGCGGTTGGCGACCTCCAGCTTGCGGTAGATAGTGAGGGTGTGGGTCTTCACCGTGCCCGCACCGATCACCAGCTGCGCGGCGATTTGGGGATTGGTCATTCCTGCGGCCATCAGGCCGAGAATTTCACCTTCACGGGCAGTAAGGAGCTGTTGGTGCGATGCTTCCGCTCCTGCATCTGCTGAAGCGCGAAACGCGATGACAGAACGCAATCTCAAACTGGTTGTTTTCCGCACGTGCAATCGTCAGCGCCTGCTCAATACTCGTGAGTGCCTCTTGATAGTCTGCCTGATTCCACCAATGCAGATAGCCCCCAGCGGCGCGGCAGCAGCCGGCCGAGCAGTGGGCCGTCCGCAACCGACTGGTCAAGCGTTTGTTGAAATATCGTGATCGTTTCACGGTAGCGGCTGCCTAAAAACCCAAACAGATACAGACCGTTGAGCATCGTGTGGAGCTGTGTCACCTGCCCATTCTTCGTTGACCACTCCCATGCCAGGCGGATGTTTTCGAAATCGCGTTCAATCGCCTGCATCGTTTCGAGCTGCCAAAGGGAATGGGATATACGGATGAATAATTTCTGATCATGCCAGTTGTACTCGATTCATTCACGCACGGTTGCCCGTAGTATAAACGTGCTCCCTTGTCCTTCTGGGCGCATGCCATGCTGGTTTCTGCGCTTAGGATTGGTTACACGTTGTCTGGGCGACGATCGACCGCGGCGGCCGACAACCCGCGCGCCGCAGGCCTCCTGGAAACGGCGCACACGACGCTTCCGGAGCAGGCCTTCAACATCCCTGACGCGCGGACACGGCGCAAGTTTCGCGCGCGTGCTGTACCATCGCGAACTGCTAGCTGCAGAGACGCAGGCGCAGGATCGGGGTGGGCGAGCGTTGCACTGCGCGATCCGCATGCCGCAATGCGAAGACCAGCGGAATGTTTCAACCCGTACTCCTGAAGGAGAGGAATGCGTCTGTGCCCTCATGCGCGTATCCGAATCTGAGCAGGCGGCTCACGCGCGATACCGCTCCCGGTAGTGCCGCCTATCCTGCCGAACGGAAAACAGAAATCCTGCCCGCCTACCAAGAACCCAGTAGTTTGCGTAGATTGGAACGCACCTTCGGTGTGGCCCGCAGTACCCTCATCAACTGCTTAAAAAAGCCCAGCAGCTTCCGCCGCTCGAGACCACCCTCCTCCCGCCCAATCCGGCGCGCCTGATCTTCTCCAAGTCGGCAAGCGCGCTCTAGCGACGTATGCGAAATTTCCGTCTTTCGGCGTACTTGATCTCGCGGCCGGGCCGTGGTACACTCGTGGCAACAGTAACGCATAACCAAGGAGACGGAACACCATGACAGCACCAGCTTACAATTTTGGGCTTCTCACCATCTCGGGTGAGCGCCTGCTGTAAGTGCGCCTGGTGACCGACAACTCAATCGCTTGCGGCGACGAACGTGGTTGATCCACTCCTTCGCGGCTCGTAGTTCAACTACCGCCGCGGCTCTGCTGGATTGATACGGATGCGCGATGAATCGATGGGTGGTACAACCATCTGTTCCGTTCGCTTGATCCGTTTTATCCGTTGATGTTCCTCTCGCAGCGCATATAGACAATCGAAGCGGCCACGGGTGCGTGTCAACCCCGTGGCCGCCGCGTTTTACGGCCACGGGAAGATCAGCCCCGTGGCCGTCGTTCGTACGGCCGCAGGGATGCCTGCGGTCGTTTTGCGTTCCATGAGAATCGCTCTGACTTGAACAAGGACAGGCCAAACATAACTGAATCTGATGCACAGGTACTTTCACAGTCGTTTCGCGAGCGAATCTACCGCGTCTGTTTGAGGGGAAATGTTGTGAATTCTCGAAGTAAGAAATTCTTGTCTTATTACAAACCATATCTAGGATTGCTTGTTGCGGACCTAGTATGTGCGTTTATTGTTTCGGCAATTACGTTGATACTCCCCCTATGTGCGAGATACATCACCAGAAATGTCTTAGAAGGAAATGCACCCAATGCGCTAGTTCAAATTTATACAGTGGGCGCGGTTATGCTCGCTTTGGTTGTCGTTCATGCTTTGTGCAACACATTTGTTGACTATCGAGGGCACATGATGGGAACCATCATGGAAAGCGCTATGCGCCGTGATTTATTCGAGCACTATCAAAAGCTGTCGTTTAGTTTTTACGATCAACAAAAAACAGGTCAGTTGATGACCCGCATCACCAATGATTTGGAGTCGGTTAGCGAGTTGTATCATCATGGGCCTGAAGATATTGCCATCGGGTTACTGAAGTTCGTTGGTGCTTTTATCATCTTGATCACTATCAACGTCGAGCTTACTTTAATCGTATTTCTCTTCTTTCCCATCATGACTGTTTATGCCATGTATTTCAATAAGAAAATGAATATTGCGCTAAGAGCAAGCAAGGATAGAATTGGTGATATCAATGCACAAGTTGAAGATACGTTGGCAGGCATCAGAGTGGTACAGTCGTTTACCAACGAGACAATAGAAAAAAAGAAGTTTGCCTATGCGAATAACCGTTTTGTTGAGAGCAGGCGAGACGGTTATAGGAGTGAGACATACTTTTATGAGGGGATGGTTGCCTTTACGCAACTCATGACCATCGTGGTGATCGTCTTTGGCGGCGTTGCTATTGTAAATATTTCTTTGGATTTAACCGATTTGGTAACCTATTTGTTATACATCGGCACCCTCATCGAGCCAATTCAGAGATTTGTTAACTTTGCGAGGCTGTATCAGGAAGGCATTACTGGGTTTGACCGGTTTATGGACATTATGGAGGTGGAACCGGATATCCAAGACTCAGCAGATGCGATTGAACTTACGCATGTTCAGGGGAATGTGGAATTTAAAGATGTAAGCTTCAAGTATAAAGAAGACTATGATCATGTCCTAAAGAACATCTCTCTGGATATAAAAGCTGGCGAATATGTTGCCTTAGTGGGGATCTCAGGCGTCGGTAAAACAACCCTATGTTCTTTAATTCCTCGCTTTTATGAAGTAAACGAGGGAAAAATACTGCTCGATGGTAAGAATATCAAAGATATTAGCTTACGCTCATTAAGAAGGAATATAGGCGTTGTCCAGCAAGATGTCTATTTGTTTGCCGGGACAGTCTTAGACAATATCCGCTACGGTAAACTCGATGCAAGTAGGGAAGAAATCGTTGAGGCAGCCAAAAAGGCGAATGCCCATGATTTTATCATGGGGTTACCGGATGAGTATGATACGGATATTGGTCAACGTGGCGTAAAATTATCAGGGGGGCAAAAGCAAAGGTTGAGTATTGCGCGCGTTTTCTTAAAAAATCCACCTGTTATCATTTTTGATGAAGCGACGAGCGCTCTGGATAATGAAAGTGAAAAGGCCGTTCAAGATTCATTGGAGAAGTTAACCGACAACCGCACAACACTTGTCATAGCCCATCGTTTGTCAACAGTCAGAAATGCACAAAGAATTGTTGTATTAACTGATAACGGGATTGATGAACAGGGAACGCATGAAGATTTAATTGCATTGGATAGTACCTATGCGAATTTATACAACATGCAACTAAAAATATAAGACCGGATTAAGGCGAGTGAATGGGCCTGTTTTATATCTAAATCACAAGAGAAAGCTTCGTCATATGAACTCTTTAAACATAGGCATCCTGGCGCATGTAGACGCCGGTAAGACGAGCCTGACCGAGCGGCTGCTCTTCACCGCCGGTGTCATCGACGAGATCGGCAGCGTCGATGACGGCAGCACCCAGACCGATTCCCTGGCGCTGGAACGGCAACGCGGCATTACGATTAAGTCTGCTGTCGTGTCCTTCGTCATCGCTGACGTCACGGTCAACCTGATCGACACGCCCGGCCACCCGGATTTCATCGCCGAGGTGGAACGGGTGTTGAGCGTGCTCGACGGCGCCGTGCTGGTGATCTCCGCCGTGGAGGGCGTGCAGGTTCAGACCCGCGTGTTGATGCGGGCGCTGCAGCGGCTGCACATTCCCACGCTCATGTTCATAAACAAGATCGACCGCCGTGGCGCGCACTATGAACGCGTGCTGCAGAGCATTTCCGAGAAACTGACCCCGGCAATTATCCCGATGGGATCGACCAGCGGGCTGGGCACCCGCAGCGCTCTTTATACGCCATACGGCGCCGCCGACGCTGATTTTACTGCCAGGCTGGTTGATCTCCTTGCTGACCACGACGATGCGCTTCTTGCCGCGTACGTCAACGACGAGACGACCGTCTCGTACTGCCAACTCCGCAGCAAGCTTGCGGCGCAGACCAAGCAGGCGTTGGTGCATCCGGTGTTCTTCGGCTCGGCAATCACCGGAGCGGGCGTGGATTCGCTGATCGCCGGCGTCAAAGAGTTGCTACACTCAGAGGGTACCCGGGCCGAAGGCGATCCGGATGGCCCGGTTTCGGGCACCGTGTTCAAGATCGAACGCGGTTCGGCCGGGGAGAAGATCGGCTATGTTCGTATGTTCTCGGGAACAGTACGCGTGCGGGATCGGTTGCAATTCGGCCGGGATAACGAGGGAAGGGTTACCGCGATCAGTGTTTTCGAGCGCGGCTCGGCCGTCCGGCGTGCGTCGGTCGCCGCACGGCAGATTGGAAAGCTCTGGGGCCTCGACGATGTCCAGATCGGCGACGCGATCGGCATATCGCGAACGACCGCGGAGCGCCATTATTTCGCCCCGCCGACACTGGAAACGATCATTGTTCCACGCCGCCCCGCCGACAGAGGTGCGCTCCACGTTGCGCTCGCCCAGCTCGCTGAGCAGGACCCGCTGATCAACCTACGGCAGGACGACATCCGGCAAGAGCTGTTCCTCTCGCTCTACGGTGAAGTGCAGAAAGAGGTCATCCAGGAAACGCTGGCGACCGACTTCGACATCGACGTCGACTTCCGCGAGACGACGACGATCTGCATCGAACGGCCGATCGGCAGCGGCGCAGCCGTCGAGATCATCGGCAAGGCGCCTAATCCGTTCCTCGCCACTGTCGGGTTGCGCATCGAGCCGGCTCCGATCAACACCGGCGTGGCATTCCGGCTGGAGGTCGAGATCCATGGGACGATGCCACTCGCGTTCTTTAAAGCAGTCGAGGAAACGGTGCACGAAACGCTGCAGCAAGGCATCTACGGATGGCAGGTCACCGACTGCACGGTCACCATGACGCATTCCGGCTACAGTAGCGTGTCGAGCACTGCTGGAGACTTCCGTAACCTGACGCCGCTGGTCTTGATGAGCGCGCTAGGGCAGGCCGGTACCAGGGTGTACGAGCCGATGCACCGCTTCCACCTCGAGGTCCCCGCAGACACTTTCGGACGGATATTGCCCGTACTGGCACAGCTGCGTGCCGTTCCGCAAATACCGGCAATGCGGGGTTCGTCGTGCCTGCTGGAGGGTGAGATTCCGGCGGCTCGGGTGCACGAGCTGCAGCAACAGCTGCCGGCGCTGACCCGCGGCGAAGGTGTGCTGGAATCGGCCTTCGACCGCTACCAACCGGTCCGCGGCACGATCCCGACCCGGCCGCGGTCGGACCACAACCCGCTCAACCGCAAGGAGTACCTGCTGCACGTCGTGCGGCGGGTCTAGCGAGAAGGGAGATGCTCGTGTCCACTGGAAAGACGCATGCCGATAAGGTTCATATCGACGCATCTCTCGTGCGCCGGTTGGTCACCACGCAATTTCCGCAGTGGGCAGACCTTCCCATCAAGCCAGTTGAGTTCGGCGGGTGGGACAACAGGACCTTTCATCTTGGCGAGCACATGACAGTGCGGTTACCGAGCGCCGCGGCATATTCTCTACAAGTGGAAAAGGAGCACCGCTGGTTGCCAAGACTTGCGCCGCTGCTGCCGCTTCCCATCCCTGTCCCGCTCGCGATGGGGATGCCCGCCGAGGGCTACCCCTGGCATTGGTCCGTCTACCGCTGGCTCGACGGCGAGATCGCGACGATCGAGCGTATCGCCGATCTCCATCAATTTGCGACCACGTTGGCTCGATTCCTCGTCGCCCTTCAACGGATCGATGCCGCCGGTGGGCCGCGGCCAGGGTCGCACAACTTTTTTCGCGGCGGGCCGCTGACCATTTATGACGGAGAAATTCGGCAAGCGATTGCAGCCCTCGACGGCAAGATTGATACCAACGCAGCGACTGCGGTGTGGGAAGCGGCCCTCGCGCCGCCGTCGCGCGGCTCACCCGTCTGGCTCCACGGGGACGTTGCTGCTGGAAACCTGCTGGTCAAAAACGGTCAGTTAAGTGCGGTCATCGACTTCGGGTGTTCGGGCGTGGGCGATCCCGCCTGCGATGTGACGATTGCGTGGACGCTCTTGTCAGGGGAAAGCCGGGAAGCGTTCTGCTCAGCGCTTCCGGTCGATGGCGCAACCTGGGCGCGTGGTCGTGGCTGGGCGCTGTGGAAGGGCCTGATTACCCTTGCCGAATACATCAACACCAATTCCTTAAAAGCAGGAGAGGCCCGACGCGTCATCGATGAAGTGCTTGCCGATCATACGCGATGTTGAGCGGTTCCAGACGTTGATCCAGGCGATCTCGATGATCAAGGCGGCAAGCGCCGGTTCGTCGTCGTGCCGGGCGGGCCTCGTCCGGTACGTCGGGCTCCTGCTCGACGAGCCGCCACTGACGCTTCACGGTCAACTGCTGCGGCACGTCAGGAGGCGGAGTCGAGCCACTCCTCGAACGTTGGGCCGGCCAGGATGGCGTCCGGGCCGGGCAGCAGGGCACCATTCTCATAGAGCTCGCGGTCCGGGTCGGCCGGGTCGCTCACGCCCTCAATCCGCGCCGGGTTACCGCGCCGGGCCGCGAGCAGTTTCGCCATGTCGACAAGGCTTTCCTCCCGCGGACCGGCGATCTCCAAGATCGGTGCCCCGGCCGATCCCGCTGCGGGCGCCTCCTCGGGCGCGGTGGCCAGGTCGGCGAGCGCTTGGGCGACACTCCTGGCGGCAACCAGCTGTGTGCGCATCTTCGGCACGTAGCTCACCTGGCCCTGCCTGCCCCACTCCACCAGCTGCGCGACGAACTCGTGGAACTGCGCCGCGCGCAGGATACGTACTGGGAGCGGGCCCGACAGCATGGCCCGCTCGTGGGCGACCTTCGCCGCGTTATAGCCCGCGGTGAACCGGTCGCACCCGATGATCGACACCACGACCATCCGCCGCACGCCGGCCCGCTGGCCGGCCTTGTGCAGGTTCCGGGCCGCGGCGGTGAAGAACTGTGTGGCCGCCGCCTGGTCGGGCGACGGCCCGCTGGCCACGTCGATGATGCACTCCACACCTGCCAGGGCCTGCGCCAGACCCTCCCCACTGACCACGTCCACCCCGCTCTCCCGCGACATCGCGACGATGTCGTGTCCGCCGGCCTTGAGCACCTCGACGACATGGCGGCCGACCCTGCCTGTCGCCCCCGCTACCGCTATCTTCCTACGTACTTGCATGATTACGCTCCTTCAGGTATGTTTGCTGAATCGGGATGCTGAACATCCAGATTTCGATCGTGACGGGGCCTGCCCACGTGCGTTCCACGGGAGCCGGTCTCCTTATCACATCGGTTGGGTTTCGCTCGTCATTCCTATGACGGAATACGACGAAGGAATGTGACCGATGGACCAACACAAATGGCTGGCGGAGCAACTCAAGGCCCACCGCACCAGGATAAGGAAGGCGTCGTCATATGAGATGGAAAGACCTTTGAGGAGGTGGCTCGTTGATCGACCACAACAATCTTGAGGAGTTCTCCGACCCGGTCAACTATGACAGGGAGGATACCAGCGACACGGGCATCGCGTTCTACACCGCGCTGGCACAGGAGACCGGCAGCCCGGTGCTCGAGATCGCCTGTGGCACTGGCCGTGTCAGCATCCCAATTGCGCGGCTGGGTTTCGCCGTAACCGGCGTGGACATCGTCCCTGGAATGTTAGAGCGGGCGAGCAGCAAAGCAGTCGGTCTGCCCACGCGTTGGATCGAGGGTGACGCACGCACATTTGACCTTGGCGAGCAATTCCGACTCATCTTTCTGACCGGCAACGCCTTCCAGGCATTTCTGACCAACGCCGACCAAGAGGCGTTGTTGCAGCGCGTGCGCGCACACTTACACGACGAAGGCCTGTTTGCCTTCGAGACTCGCAACCCGCGTTGGGCCAATCTGACGATGGCCGACCAGCAGGCGCTGCCCAAGTGCGTGCGCGCGCACCTGCACGACGAAGGCCTGTTTGCCTTCCTCGAGACCCGCGATGAGGAAGAGGATTGGCAGACCTACACCGACAGCAGCGGACGTGAGGTGCGTGTGTCGAGGACGCAGGCATACGACCATGTCGCCCAGATCCTGCACTGGACGACCTACCGGCGCTGGCACGAGGGCGAGGAGGAGCACACCAAGGTCACGCGCATCGCGTTGCGCTACACCTTCCCGCAGGAGCTTGCGGCGCTGCTGTACTATAATGGCTTCAGCATCGTACGGCAGTACGGAGATTGGAATCTTGAGCCGCTGACCGCCGCCAGCATGAGCATCATCGTAGTCTGCCGCAAGCGCGCATAGCGGGAAAAGGAGACAGTCGTGATGACGCAAACGCGGGGGCCGGTCATATCCGTGATGCTGGCGGTCGCCGATACGCCGACAGCAGTCGAAAGGAGACGACCATGATTGGGTATCAGCATGTTTAGCGTTAGCGACCGCGATCGCATTCGCGACCGTGTGCTCCAACTGGCCGCATCCGACGCGCGGGTCGTCGCCGGAGCGGTCGTTGGTTCACTTGCGCACGACGAGGGAGATCGCTGGTCGGATCTCGACCTGACCTTCGCTGTCGCAGACAACCTGCCTATTCTTGACGTGCTTGAGGACTGGACACGTACCCTCGTCGAGGAGTTCGACGCGGCTTACCTGTTCGACCTGCCAAGCGGAGCGTCGATCTATCGGGTATTTTTGCTCCCCGGCTGCCTTCAGTTCGACCTCTCATTCACGCCAGCGTCCAGATTTGGGGCCAGCGGCCCGAAGTTTAAGATGATCTTCGGCACTTACGTGGAAAAGCCCTACGTTCAACCGCCTTCTGCGCACGAACTGTTTGGCTACGCGGTACACCACGCGCTGCGCGCGCGCTTTTGCATCGAACGTGGCCGCTACTGGCAGGCCGAGTACTGGATCAGCGGCACGCGCGACTACACCCTGAGCCTCGCTTGTCGTCGCCGCGGCCTTTCAGCATACCACGGCAGGGGCTTTGATGACCTTCCTCCTGACGTGCGCGACGGCTTCAGGAGCGCGCTAGTGACGTCGCTGGAGCGAGACGAACTGCTTCGCGCGCTCGGCTACGCCATTGAGGGACTATTGCGCGAAGGAGATGAGGTTCAAGAGCTGGCGGCGAAAGTCGAACCGCAGCTGCGCAAACTGACGGTTGCATGGGAGAGCTAACTCCGAATTGCAGCCTAACACCGCTTCTGAGTTGCTATACTGCACAGTATCGTACGTGACACCGACTGCGCTGACGTTTGCGGTGCGGTCCGGCCCGCGACTCGTTCGCGGTTTGGGTCATACCTATACCATATCCTGGCGATGCAAACCGTGCATGTTGGTGTCGCCCATTACCTGATTTTCTATTTGGACAAACCGGCCGGCCAATTGCCCGAAGCATAGCGGCATAGAATTCGCGCTCACGCACCTGGCCGAGCGTGCGACGCGTCGCCGCCAGTGGGTCGCGGATCTGGCCGGCTTGGCCACGGGTCGCCGAGATCACCATCACCTCCCACCCAGCCGCCACGTATTTCGCCAGCGTCCCGCCCGCACAGAAGGTCTCGTCGTCGGGATGCGCGAAGACCCCCAGCAGTCGCGGCCGCCTGTGCCTCTTCACGCGGTTCTGCATATCTCTCACTCCTTGGTTCCACACGCAAGCTGCTTCTGGCAGTGGCGCACGGAGGCGTCGATTCGTCAGGAAGCGTTTGAACCAGCTACCCGTATCGCGGTCGACTAAACGGTGGACAAGGCCGTTGTTCTTCGCTCGTCCTCGCCCTGCCGGAGTAGCTCCGCTGCTCACGCGAGCAGTGTAGCGAGCTGGCGTCCCCCAAGCGGCCCCCACCGAAGGGAGCTGCGCCGCGCTCGAGAAGTCGCCTGAGTGGACGTAGAGAGAACGGAGGCTCGTTATGATGATGCGGCTGAGCGATGGGCGAAGGAGACCTCAACACCTCTTGTACCCGTCATCGAGATAGGCAGCCAACAACAGTAAGAAGGGAGACAAAGCATGGCATCCATATTGGTTACTAGCATTAGCAAGGGCATCGGCAGGGCAACTGCCTTGGTCTTGGGACGCGCCGGTCGCACCGCCTATACGACCATGCGCCTATGGGCCGTCTGCACGGTTCTCGCGGGGGTGGTACTAGCGGGTGGGGTTGCTCCGGCGAAGGCAGCGCTGACCTCGAGCGGGGTTGTCCCAGCGAGGGCTGCGCTGACCTCGGACTGCCCGATCCACTTCTACCTGGGAAACAATCCCGACGGGACTGACTGGCCCGATTGGAGCGAGAACGCTCAGGGCATTGCCAACGACGGGCAGCATTGGTTCTTCACCAGCAAGTCCGGTGGGCTCTTCAAGTACGACGCGAACTGGCGTCCGGTCGACGGCGATGACGATGGAAAGCTCGGCAACGTCGGATTTCCGCCGGAACTGGATTCCATGGGCATCAATCACTTCGGTGACCCAGACTACTACGCCGGCTATGTCTTCGTGCCACTCGAGGGCGATAAAAAGTCCATTATTGCTGCATTTCGTGCGTCCGATCTCGCATTCGTGGATTGGGTCGATGTGTTTCCCTTCCAGCCCAAAGCGGGGTGGGTGGCGATCGACCCCGTCGAGCGGGTTCTCTACACGTCCGACGACCACATCGTCGCAGGCGTCCCGTTGCTGCGCTATGCGGTGGACGTCAGCAAGATCGAGAATGGTAGTCGTGGCGATTTCCTCACACCGACGACACCGGTAGCGGTCCTCGAGGCCGATGGCTCTCCGATATCGGGAGAATTCGTCTACATGCAGGGCGGGGTCTTCACGCCGTGGGGCGACCTCTACCTGTCCGTCGGCAAGGCGGACGACTCCTCGGACAACACGCGGGGCGGCCTCCATCTCTTCCGGCGGACTTCGGACGGTAGTGCTTTCCAGCTCGTCGAGAGCTCGGTCAACGTCAGCGACCATGTCGGGGAGCCCGTGTTCGCCTACGAGTACCACCCTGGCAGTTGGATCGACCCGGAGGAGGAGCCGGAAGGCATCGACTGGTGGAACCGCGACAACGTGCCGGGTTCGCGTTACAGCGGGCAGCTCCACGCGATCCTGCTCGACAACGATTGGGGCGACGACCAGATCTGGCTGAAGCACTACGGAGTTGACTACTCCTGTACCGCAAACTCCGACAGCGACGGCGACGGGCTTACCGACAGCAACGAGGCGTACTTCTACAATACCCATCCGCTCTTGAGCGATACGGACCGGGATGGCCAGTCGGACGGCAACGAGGTTGTCTGCGGCTCGGACCCGCTGGACCCGAGCAGCCTCGCGCCCGATCTGGACGGCGACCACGCACCGGACTGCGTCGACACGGACGACGACGGCGATGGCCAGTCGGACGAGGGCGAGCTCGCCTGCGGCTCCAACCCGCGAGATGCGGCAAGCCTGTCCCCCGACTTCGACGGGGATGCGGTTCCCAACTGTCGCGACCTGGACGACGACAACGACGGCGTTGCTGATGAACAGGACCGCTGCACCGGGACAGCGATTCCGGATCCGGTCATCCTAGCGAGCGGCACGCTGAAGAAGAATCGTTACGCGCTTCTCGATGACGACCTGATCTTCGACGGTGGAGGAGCGACCCCACCCTACACCACTATCAAGACCGGCGGCTGCAACGCCACGCAGATTGCGGACGCACTGCACCTCGACAAATCGCATTACGAATACGGCATCACGCGCAGCGTGCTGGACACCTGGATCGCGAGCCAGCCCTAGACCAGGAGCGTGCCGACATGGACAAGCGACGTTCGCGGGACCAGGCATCCACGTATGGGCCAAGTACCGGAAGGCGGTGACGACTGCGCCGCTGATCGAGCGTGGTGAGCGTGTGGCCTACCACACCACTGAAGCTGACGGCCGCGGGCTTCAGCTGCGCGGGACGCTACCATGCGCGGCGTGGTAGCGTCCCGCCTCAAACATGGTCTTCCTCGGAGGAGAACTGTGATTCTGATGCGAGATTTCTGATTGTGTTCAAGGCAGCAATGCTACATGTTGACCATGAATGTGATTGGCGAATCGGATATCAGGGCTAGGCCAAAGACACCTGAAGGGACGCGGTAGGGGACGCACGCGGCGACGGCGCCGGGACGGTCCCACGCTAGACTGGTCCTGAGCTTACGAGAACGTCCTGGCGCTCGCGCATCGCGTCAGGACAA
>WNFU01002253.1_pt1 | contig 48797 bp, 49 predicted proteins | sample 5400121 | NCBI WGS metagenome assembly WNFU01 (sample SAMN13153360, study PRJNA577476) | soil metagenome | isolation source: 100 cm soil or saprolite under grassland replicate 1 | place: USA:California | collected 2016-06-15 | reverse complement strand
GGATCCTCGAGCATCATCTGATGGTGCGCGCCCCCGGCGGGAATCATCGGGTAACAGTTCTCGTAGGGATCGGTATGGACATCGATCAAAACCGGACCTTTGTGCTTCAGGCCTTCCTTTAGCGCCGGCTCCACTTCACTGGGCTTGAGCGCGCGCAAACCGGCGATGCCGTAGGCATCCGCCAATTTCACGAAATCCGGCAGCTTGCCCAAAATGCTCGCCGAGTACCGGCCTTCGTAGAAGAGATCCTGCCACTGGCGCACCATGCCGTGAACCCCATTATTGAGCACGATGATTTTCACCGGCAATTTACGTTCGGCGGCAACGACCAGTTCCTGCAAGTTCATTTGGAAGCTGCCTTCGCTGGTGATACACAGCACGAGGCGATCGGGAAATGCGACCTGCGCGCCAATCGCCGCAGGAAAACCAAATCCCATCGTACCGAGGCCTCCCGAGGTCAACCAAGTGCGTGGTTTACTGCCTTTAAAGTACTGTGCCGCAAACATCTGGTGTTGGCCAACATCGGTGGCGACGATCGCGTTATGCTTGGTGAGCTCGTAGAGTTTTTCGATGACGAATTGCGGTTTAATAATCTTGTCGTCCTGCTTATAAGTCAGCGGGTGCGTCTTCTTCCATTCATGGATTTGCTTGATCCAAGGGGCTCTCAGCGCTTTAACCTGCGCCGGATTTCCATCCGTCGAACGTAGTATCACGTTCAGTTGTCGCAGGACCGCTTTCACATCGCCAACGATCGGAATATGCGCATGGAAGGTTTTCTTGATCGACGTCGGATCGATGTCGATATGAATGACGCGCGCTTCCGGACAAAATTCGGAAAGCTTACCCGTGACGCGATCGTCGAAGCGCGCGCCCACAGCGATCAGTAGATCGGCATGATGCATCGCCATGTTGGTCCAATATCCGCCATGCATGCCGAGCATGCCGAGCGATAGCGCATGCGTGCCTGGGAAACTTCCCAACCCCATGAGCGTCATCGTGACAGGGATTTGGGTGAGTTCCGCCAGCTCCCGAATTTCATCGGCCGCGTCGGCGAACACCGCTCCGCCACCGACGTAGATCATCGGCTTTTTTGCCTTCACGATCTCTTCAGCGGCTTGCTTAACCTGGTTTTTGTTGCCGTTAACCGTGGGATTGTAACCGCGCAAGTTGACTTTGTCCGGGTATTTAAATTCGGCCTTCGCGATGCTCACGTCCTTCGGAATATCGACTAAAACTGGCCCCGGCCTGCCGCTGGTGGCAATGTAAAAAGCTTCCTTGATCGTCTGCGCCAACTCGTTCACATCTTTCACGAGCACATTGTGCTTCGTGCACGGGCGACTGATACCGACGTTATCGGCCTCCTGAAATGCGTCATTGCCGATGAGATCAGTGGACACCTGGCCGGTGAATGCCACGAGCGGAACCGAGTCCATGTAAGCGTCGGCGAGACCCGTGACGATGTTGGTCATGCCGGGCCCCGAGGTCACCAACACAACGCCTGCTTTTCCCGTGGCCTTGGCATAACCCTCGGCCATGTGCGCGGCGCCTTGCTCATGGCGGGTGAGCACCAGATCGATGTCTTTTTGCTGACAAAGCACATCGAAAATTTTTAGCACCACACCGCCGGGCAAGCCAAAAACAGTTTTGACTCCTTCGCGTCTCAGCGACTCACAAAAAATTTCAGCTCCGGTCATCTTCATTCTGTCGGCTCCCTACTGGACCCCGCCGTTCTGCCGATGTCTTCCCAGGATCTCCATCATGCGGTCTTTGCCAACGAGCTTCAGTTTCTGAATCTTCTTCATCTCCACCTCTTCATCCGGCGTGAGATGATGTTTGTGTTGATATTCGGCGAGCTTCTTTTCAAGCTCCCGATGTTCTTCGTAAAACTTTTTAAGCTCCGGATCCCTGTCCAGAAGGGAGACAATCGCCTGCTCTTCTTTCATCTCCATACGGCAGCCTCCTTTTTGCAACTTAAAATTTTTCGGCGGACCTCAATCTAACTTACGATGTTTTCTTTGTCAACGTGGGTTTCTACATATACTTTCAACAAGTTAGAGCACATTGGCGGCGCTTGGTTTCGGCCTCAGATGGGCGCAAATAAACGGGCAGCAACATGGCTAAATCGTCGGTCTTCTTGGCGTGGAATCTGCCCTCGGCGAGGCCGGCCACTTGTGCTGCCACCGAGGAACAACCCTCATTTATCTTCGTGAATCCCCCGAAATGGCGCGTGAGGATATTCTCGTAAGCTCTCGCACCGTCGCCAATAAAGCGCAAAGAGGACCCGGATGCGCAGTTCCGGACTTGATCCAATGCGCTGTCAATCGAGGTCATCGCATCTTCGGTAAGGCGCTCAAAATCCGCACCGATGCGGCGAAACAGAGCGAAGTATACTTCGCTCTTACGCGCGTCGAGCAAAGAACAGATGATTCCGTCGAAGCCTGTGACTCGCGCCGCATTGGCCTCCAATGTCGACACACCGACAAGCGGCAGACCGCATTCGTACGCGATACCCTTCGCAGTCGCCAGACCGATGCGCAGTCCAGTAAAGGAACCTGGACCGATCGATATAGCGATGCCGGACAAATCCGCCGCAGTCGTATGTGTTTTGCCTAGAAGCGATTGGATGAGCGGAAGGACAATCTCCGCATGATTGCCGCGCCGCTGGGCCATCTCCCCATCCGACGATTTACCGGTTTTGCTTTGGATTTCTTCAGCGACCAACTTACCATCTTCAATAAGGGCGACGCTTGCAACCGCTGTTGCTGTGTCGATCCCAAGGATTCTCATCCTCCAACCTGTTTCTCAAAAAATCTCACGATGTCGTTATAAAACGCGTAGACCATGAGCAGCGCGAGCAGACAAATGCCCACTTGCTGGGCCACTTCACGATACTTCACCGCCACCGGTTTTCGAGTTACCGCTTCGACCAGGAAAAATAGCAAATGACCGCCATCGAGCACGGGCACGGGCAGCAGATTGAGCACCCCCAGATTGATGCTCAAAACGGCCAAGAACGCGAGAAAACTACCCAACCCTTCCTGGGCTTGCTGCCCCGCCATTTGGGCGATCAGGATCGGCCCGCCAATATTGCGCGGCGAGACGTCGCCTAAAAGCATTTTGTAAAACGCCATCAACGTCAACTTCGCATAGTCGTAGGTTTGGTAGACCGCTTTGACGACGGCTAAACCAGGGTTGCCCTTTTCAATGGACACTTGACTGCCGATACCGATGATCCAATCGTCTTTGCGTTCGCCAAAAATGTTACGGCCTTCTTTTTGGGTCGGTTGCACCGTAATACTTTTGGTTTCCTCGCCACGGCGTATCTGCAAATTGAGAGCTCTACCACCGCTCCCTTTGATTTTTTTCGACAGCTCTTCCCATTCCTTTACCGCGTCTCCGTCGATGGCTAGGATGCGATCCCCTTTGGCGATGCCGGCGCGTTCTGCGGGAGAGCCTTTTTCGACACCGCTCACTTGTGTCGACATGACGGGCACGCCATAAAAAGTAAAAACCACCATGAACAAAAATACCGCGAGTAAGAGATTGAATCCGGGCCCGGCGACGACTATCGCGATCCGTTTGAGCAAGCTCTTATGCGCGAAGGATTTCTCGATCTCTGCTTGTTGCACTTCCTCGTCGGGATCTTCGCCGACCATCTTGACATAGCCGCCGAGGGGAAATGCGCTTATTGCATATTCCGTTTCTCCCTTTTTCTTAACCCAAAGCTTAGGCCCGAAACCGACGGAGAAGGTCAAAACTCCGACGCCGGATAACTTCGCTAACAAGAAGTGACCGAACTCGTGAAAAACAATCAATAAGCCCAGTCCGATGACCGCGGCCGCAATTGAATAGACGACATTTTCCATCCATTTCTCCTTAGGTGATGACTAGTGAACAAACGATGATGCTCGGTCTCTCGCCCAACGATCCACTTCCAAGATTTCGCCCACTTCTCGTGCGCGCCTGCTGGTATGCTGCTGCATCGTCTTATCAATTATACGATGAATTTCACGAAATCCTATCCTGCGGCCCAAAAATGCCGCCACGGCTATTTCATTGGCGCCGTTAAGCACGGTTGGCATCGTGCCCCCTTCGCGCAAGGCATCGTATGCCAGTGACAACCCCGGAAAGCGCTTTTTTTCCACCGGGAGAAAGTTTAGCTTGCCATGCCGGGTAAGATCCAGAGGGCGCCAGCTGCCTTTAAGGCGGTGCGGAAAAGACAAGGCATAGGCTATCGGTATGCGCATGTCCGCAATCCCCATCTGCGCGATAATAGATCCATCTTGATACCGCACCATGGAATGAATTACGCTTTCCGGATGGATGACGACTTCAATCCCTCCAGGATCCATATCGAATTCCCATCGCGCTTCGATCACTTCCAGTCCCTTATTCATCATCGTCGCCGAGTCAATGGTGATTTTTGGTCCCATCTTCCAATTCGGATGCATCAGCGCTTGCTCGACACTCACCTTGGCCAACCGGCTGAGCGGCGTTTGCCGGAATGGTCCACCGGAGGCGGTGAGAATAATCTTATCGACCTCGGCGCGCTGGTTGCCCTGTAAGCATTGAAAGATCGCGCTATGCTCGCTGTCGACGGGCAATAGGCGAACGCCCTTTTTTTTGGCCGCATCGACAAAAATTTCACCGGCCATGACGAGCGCCTCTTTATTGGCTAAGGCAATCTCTTTGCCGGCGAGAAGACCTGCGAGAGAGGGGATCAATCCCGCCCCACCAACGATGGCCGCGAGCACAACGTCGACTTCCGGGGCAGTCGCGACGGTCGACGCGCCCGATTCGCCCCAGAGGATCTCTACTTTTCTGCGGCCAAGCAGCTGGCGCAGCCGTGGCACGTCCGTTTCATGCTGAATCGCCACGCACTCGGGAGCAAACTCTTTCACCTGATGGGCTAGGCGCGTCAAATTTCGTCCAGCCACCATTCCGTGAACCCGAAACCGGTCAGGAAACTCGCGCACCAAAGCGAGCGTGCTCACGCCAATGGAACCCGTGGAACCAAGTAAGGCGATCGTTTTCACGAATGAAATACCCTTAGATAGGTCGTCGTAAAGACCGCTGGAAAGATCAGGCTATCGAGCCGGTCCAGCAAACCACCATGACCCGGCAGAAGATTTCCCGAATCCTTGACAGCGAAGGCTCTTTTAATCCACGATTCGAAGAGATCACCGATCTGCCCTAAAATGCTGATCGCCAATGATAAGCCGAGGACTTCGGGCCAAAAAATCTGCTCAAACAAAAAGGTCGCGCTCACAAGACCTGCCAGGACTGCGCCCGCAACATAACCCCATGCCCCCTCGACCGTCTTTCCTGGACTGATTTCCGGCGCCAGCTTCCTGGTGCCGAAGCGCCGGCCGACGAAGTACGCAACCGTATCACCGACCATAACGACCAGCAAAACCCAAAATACCCATGCCCGCCCCTGAGATTGGCGAAACAACAGAACCCACTGGGGAAAAAGATAACCGATGTAAAACCCGCCTAATAACGTAAACAGAAGTCGGTTCAACCGTTCAACCAGTTTACCGGCGGTAAAAAGATAAGTCGCAAAACCGATCAGCAAAACTGCGCTTAACCAAGCGCCGGAGTCGAGGCCTTCGTTCAAAAACACGACGCAGGACACGGCAATCCCAAAGGCGATTCCCATGCCTTGATCTTGCCAGCGTTGTGGGAACGCCATGGCGAAGTACTCGCGCAGCGCGGCCACGGTGAGAAGAAAAAAAACGCAGGAGAACAACCACGGCGGGCTCCAGCCGACCAGCAAGACCAGCAACGGGATGCCAACGATTGCCGTTGCTAAGCGCGAGCTAAGATCGGCGTCCACCGGCCTCCACCGACGGCGTCAATAATTCTTCGAGCTGTTCGTCGGTCCGGCCGAATCGTCGGCGACGTCGCTGGTATTCGAGCAGCGCCTGCAGGTATTCCTTTTCGCGGAAATCGGGCCATAACGTCGGGGTCACGTATAACTCGCTGTAGGCGATCTGCCACAGGTAAAAGTTGCTGATACGCATCTCGCCGCTGGTACGGATCAGGAGATCGGGGTCCGGCACACCTCGGGTGTCGAGTTCTGCGGCAACCGCCCGTTCGTCGATTTGCTCCGGGTCGCATTTTCCTTCGCGCGCCGCGCGAGCCAAGCCCCGAACCATTCTCACGATCTCGTCGCGACCGCTGTAACTAAGCGCGAGGATAACCGTCATCCTCTTATTTTTGCTCGTCAAATCGATGACTTTCTCTAAGATCGTAAGGACATTCGGCGGCAAGCGGGATCTATCGCCCACGGCAACGAGGCGAATACTATAGCGCATCATCTTCGTCTGCTCGGCTGCCAGATAATGCTCTAATAACCCCATGAGCGCGTCGACCTCATCGTGTGGCCGAAGCCAATTTTCCATAGAAAACGCATATAGCGTCAGGTAACGGATGCCGATCCTGCGACTCATTTCGACGATGACGCGCACCGACGTCTTACCGCGTCGGTGTCCTTCGATTCGGCTTTTACCCCGTCGCTTCGCCCAACGACCATTGCCGTCCATGATGATAGCGACATGTCGGGGCAGTCGGGTTTGATCTAAGCCGTCTAGCTCCATTGCTACCTAGGCCGATGCAATTTCGCGGATGAGAGAATCAAAGGATGGGGACGGGTTTGAGAACATTCAAGCCATTGGGGAAACTGGCAACTCCGCGTCCGAAGTCGCCGTGGTGTTAGACTTCCATGACTTCATCTTCTTTGGCCTTAATAATCTTGTCAATCCGGGCGATGAATTCATCGGTGATCTTCTGCACGCGGTCCTGACCATGCTTGACGTTATCCGCGGTTATTTCCTTTTTCTTTTCTGCCTCCTTAAGCTGCTCGATGGCGAGGCGACGGTGATTGCGCACCGAAACGCGATATTCTTCGGCGATTTTCTTGACGTGCTTGACCAGTTCCTTGCGCCGCTCCTCGGTCAGCTGAGGAATAGGAATGCGGATGATTTTGCCGTCATTGTTTGGTGTCAGGCCGAGATCGGATTTGAGAATCGCTTTCTCGATTTCCGCCATCGCGCTGCGATCGAACGGTTGAATCACGAGTAGCCTCGGTTCCGGCGCGCTCAGCGTCGCAAGTTGGTTCAGCGGCGTCGACGCGCCGTAATAATCCACCATGATATGTTCGAGCAGAGCGGTTGAGGCCCGGCCGGTCCGGAGCTTGCTGAGTTCCTTACGCAGCGCGCCCACAGAACCGTCCATTTCTTTTTGCGTGTGTGTGAAAATTGCTTCGTTCATCGCTTTCCTCCGCAGACCAGAGTGCCGATCGGCTCACCGGAAACGACTCGCTTGATATTTCCTTTCTCCATCAAATTGAAAATGATAATCGGCAAATTATTATCCATGCAGAGAGAAATCGCGGTAGAATCCATAACTTTAAGCTCGCGGTTCAAGACTTCGATATAGCTCAACTCTGCGAACTTCCGAGCGCCCTCATTCTTGACTGGGTCGGCGTCGTATACGCCATCGACTTTGGTCGCTTTCAGAATAACTTCCGCACCGACTTCCATGGCACGCAAACTCGCAGTCGTGTCGGTTGTAAAATAGGGGTTGCCCGTCCCGCCTGCGAAGATCACCACTCGCCCCTTCTCCAAATGCCGCGTGGCGCGTCGCCGGATGTAAGGTTCCGCCACCTGACGCATTTCGATCGCTGATAACACCCTCGTCGAAACTCCCAGTTTTTCGAGCGCATCTTGCAGCGCGAGACTGTTGATCACAGTCGCCAACATGCCCATCGTGTCGGCACTAGCGCGATCCATCCCGATCTCGCTCGCGATCGCGCCGCGGAAGATGTTGCCGCCACCGATCACGAGCGCCAGCTCGCAACCAAGTTCCTTAACTTCTTTGATCTCTTGAGCGAACGCCCTGACCGTGTTGCCATCGATGCCAAAATTTTGAGGCCCGGCGAAAACTTCGCCGGTAACTTTGAGAATGATGCGTTTGTACTTCGGCGTGCCGTTATCCATGACCCGTTACAAGTCTAATCTTTCGTTACTCCTTCGCCGAGATGATAACGCGCAAACCGCCGGATCTGGATGTTCTCACCAAGCCGTGCGATTGCATCATTAATAATCTCTGAAACTTTCTTGTCCTGATCTTTGATGAACGACTGTTCCAGCAAGCAGATTTCGGAATAAAAACGCTCCATTTTGCCCTCGACGATTTTATCGACGATTTTTTCTGGTTTACCCGATTCCAGAGCCTGCTGGCGGTAAATCGTTTTTTCTTTATCTAACTCTGCTTCTGGAATTTCTTCACGCCGAACATAGCGGGGGTTCGCTGCCGCCACCTGCATCGCAATGTCTTTTAGCAGGGCTTGAAACTCCGTCGTGCGAGCGACAAAGTCTGTTTCGCAATTGATCTCCACGAGCGCGCCCAGTTTTCCCCCGGCGTGAACGTATGCCGCGACGGCCCCGTCAGCCGCCACGCGATCCGCTTTCTTCGTCGCCGCAGCCAGTCCTTTCTGACGCAGGTAGTCAACCGCTTTCTGCACGTCGCCCGCGGTCTCGGCGAGAGCTTTCTTGCAATCCATCATGCCCGCTCCGGTTTTTTCCCGGAGCTCTTTCACTACACTCGCACTCACGTCCATTGCTCTTAGGCCCCTCCCGCAGCGGAAATTTCAGCGGCCCCAATTGCTGCCTCAGCCGCGGGTTTGTGTTCTTCTTTGCCCTTGATTAGAGATTGTTCGTATATGGTTTTGCCATCGACAATCGCGGCGGCAATGGCCGCGCAGAAGAGACGAATGGCACGAATCGCATCGTCGTTCCCTGGCACCTTATAGTCCACCATGTCGGGATCGCAATTGCTGTCGATTACGGCGATCACTGGGATACCAAGCTTGCGGGCTTCCTTGACAGCGATCTCTTCCTGCTTGGGATCGATCACGAAAATGGCATCCGGCAGCTTGCGCATCGCCTTGATGCCGCCGAGGGATTGCTCAAGTTTGGCTTTTTCCCGCTTCAGGCCGAGCATTTCCTTTTTCGTCAATGCGTCGATGATCTTCGGGTCGTTTTCCATTTCTTCAAGCTTGCGCAGGCGTTCGATACTTTGACGAATGGTCGCAAAGTTGGTGAGCGTACCGCCCAACCAGCGATTATGTACGTAATACATGCCGCAGCGTTCGGCTTCCTCTTTGATCGCCTCTTGGGCCTGTTTCTTGGTCCCGACGAAAAGAATATGTCCGCCCGAGGCGGCCAAATCCCGCACCACCGCTTCCAAGTCTTTGAACATCGTCACGGTCTGTTGCAAGTCGATAATGTGAATGCCGTTGCGAGCGCCGAAAATATAGGGCTTCATCTTCGGATTCCAGCGGCTGGTCTGGTGTCCGAAGTGGACGCCCGCCTCGAGCAATTGTTTCATCGAAATATCACCCATGCTTTTCTCCTTTAGTTTTGACCTCCCCTTTCGTCATTTCCACCACCGCACCGTAGACGGCACCGCGATAGGGATCGGAAAGGGTGTGAAATGTTACTAGTGTCGCGGGGTTTGCGCAGTGGGTCCAACCACGTTGCCACCCCCGAATCCAAAAATTGGTTAAAGGTTGTGATATTCTTGCGTTTTTAACAGAGTTCGGAGGACGACGCAAGATTGCGAGGAAAACGGGTAAGCTTACTGGTTCATGGACTCGAGAAACTCTTTGTTCGTCTTGGTTCCATGCATTTTGTCAAGCAAGAATTCCATAGCTTCGACCACGCTGAGTTGTGACAGGACTTTGCGCAAAATCCAGATGCGGTTGAGGTCCTCTTTGGCGATTAACAACTCTTCTTTGCGGGTTCCTGACTTGTTGATGTCGATGGCCGGGAAAACGCGCTTGTCCATCAAGCGGCGGTCCAGATGCACTTCCATGTTCCCCGTACCCTTAAACTCTTCGAAAATGACTTCGTCCATCCGGCTGCCGGTATCGATCAGCGCCGTCGCGATGATGGTCAGGCTTCCGCCATCCTCAATATTGCGCGCCGCGCCGAAGAACTTCTTCGGCTTATGCAATGCATTGGAATCGACGCCGCCGGAGAGTATTTTTCCGCTGGGGGGGACGACGGTGTTATAAGCGCGCGCCAGCCGCGTGATACTATCGAGCAGAATCACGACGTCTTTCCCATGCTCCACCAAGCGCTTCGCTTTTTCGATGACCATTTCGGCGACTTGAACGTGCCGGGTCGCTGGTTCGTCAAACGTTGAGCTGATCACTTCTCCGTCCACCGAGCGTTGCATATCGGTGACTTCTTCCGGCCGCTCATCGATTAGAAGCACAATGAGAATAACCTCGTGGTGGTTATGGGCGATCGCCTTAGCGATGTGTTGTAGCATCATGGTCTTGCCGGTACGCGGCGCCGCCACGATGAGACCGCGTTGCCCCTTGCCGATGGGGGTCAGTAAATCAACGATGCGGGTCGTGTAGTCGTCCGGCTGGTATTCCAGTTGCGCCCGTTCGTTCGGATAGAGCGGCGTGAGGTTATCAAAGAGAATTTTTTCGCGGGCCTTTTCGGGATCCTCGTAATTGATCGTCTCGACCTTGAGCAGCGCGAAATAGCGTTCCCCTTCCTTGGGCGGCCGAATATGACCTGATATGATATCGCCGGTTCGCAAATTGAAACGGCGAATCTGACTTGGCGAAACATAAATGTCGTCAGGTCCCGGAAGGTAATTGTAGTCCGGCGCTCTGAGGAAGCCGAAACCATCCGGCAGTGTTTCCAATACTCCCTCACCATAGATATGGCCGTTTTGCTCCGTCTGGGCTTGCAAGATTGCAAAGATCAGCTCTTGCTTGCGCATATTGGCGGCGCCCTCGATGTTAAAATTCTTACCGATCAACGCCAGATCGCTGATCTTTTTCTCTTTCAGAGCTTTAAGATTCAGCCCGTTATCCTCCACGCCCTCCGGCTCGGCGGCTCGAGTTCTACCACGAACCATAAACTATAACTCTCCTTTCGTCGCCGTAGAGCAGTGCCTCACGGCTAGAGCATTACGTGCGCTTGTTGGTGAAATCTATCAAATCACGCTGCTACCGTGCCCAAAAATGCGCCGTCGTTTTCGCAGTAGCCCAATGAAAATGAGCGTATGCTTGACGCTGTTTCAGGCACAGACATGTCAGTGCGACAGGATGTATAACGCAGATGGAAAATTCTCTTTTGAAAAACGAATCAAGTTCTGAACGATTAAACGTCGAGTGAATTTGTTATTCGTGCGGGGATTGACTCAAAGAAAATTGTTGACCTGAAGTAATCTTATTTTAAAGCCCCATTCTTGTCAACCCCGGTTCGTCGATATTCTTTTTGATCGAAGTCCCACGCTATTCTTCCCATCCCGCAAAAAACCAAGGAGATCTTGTAGGTCTTTCGGAAGACGTGCACAAAACTCCATGCGGTGGTCGGTTCGCACGTGATCGATCAGCAATTTCTCGGCATGCAGAGCTTGGCGTGGAAACTCGTCGACCATCGACGCGGCGGGCGGCTTTGCTATAGCCTTTTTGCGTTTGTGGCCGTAAATCCTATCCCCCACCAATGGAAATCCCAGATCGGCAAGATGCACCCGAATTTGATGCGTGCGCCCGGTCCGCGGGCGCAGTCTCAACAGCGTCACCCAGCGATGCGAACTTGCACCCGCGTCGACTGCAAATTGTTCTTCAACCTGCCACTCGGTAACTGCTTCTCGATGTTTGTGTAAAAAATGAACACTCGACATCCGTTTCCGATCCGAGCGATGGCGGCCGATCGGGCGGTCGATGATCCCTTCCTTCGGTTCAATCTTTCCCCAAACCAGACCGACGTATTCTTTTTGGACCGTGCGATTTTTGAACTGTGCTAAGAGCTTTTGCAACGCCACCATATTCTTCGCGACGATCATGACACCGGAAGTGTCCTTGTCTAATCGGTGAACGATTCCGGGTCGGCGCTCGCCGCCGATTCCATCCAAATCCGGACAGTGGTGCAGAAGTGCATTGACTAGGGTTCCGGTAAGCCGACCCGCAGCTGGGTGAACCACGATTCCGGGAGCTTTGTTAATCACAATGCAATCCGAATCTTCATACAGAATCTCCAGTGGTAGCGCTTCGGAGATGAGCTTCGATGGGTGCGGTGGCAATGTTTGAATATGCACGCGATCATTGAGTTTAAGGCGTATGCTCGCCTTTACCGGAACGCCATTAAGCGTTATCTGACCTTCGGCAATCAATTTTTGGACTGCCGCTCGGCTAAGCGCAGGCCATGGCCGGGCATTCCCAATCGAATGACGCACCAAATACAAGTCCAGCCGCATCCCGGCCGAACCCCGATCGATGACTACTTGTTCCGCCGACATCAAAATAACCAAGCTAATATTGGCTACGCATGCAAATTTAGGTCGCGAAACATGGTCTCGGCAGATTCCACGTCCGCGCGGATTTGTTTAATAAGGGCTTCGACTGACGTAAACTTTATTTCGTCGCGGATCCTTTTAACGAACGAAAGCTTGACGGCTTCACCGTAGATATCGTCCTTGAAATTCAATACAAAACTCTCGATCGTTCTAGGCCCTTTGCCGAAAGTAGGATTGAGTCCCACGCTGCTGACGCTGAGAAATTTTGCTTCGCCGAGGTGAAAGAGTGTGGCGTAGATCCCGTCCAGCGGCAGGACTTCCGTACGCGGGGAGATATTGGCGGTAGGAAATCCGAGGTCTCTACCCCGGCGATGACCGCCGGTAACACGCCCGGAAACGAAATGATAACGGCCCAACATCGGCTCGACATCGTCGACGCGTCCATCGATGATCAACTGTCGTATGTGGGAACTACTCACTCTGACGCCATGGACCAAGATCGGCTCGACGACCGCCACCTGGAAACCCAATTCGGCGCTCCACCGGACAAGATCATCGACGCTGCCCTTTCTGCCTTGGCCAAAGCGCAGATCCCTGCCGACCCAAATCTTTTTCGCCTTGAGACGGCCGAGGAGAAGCTCGCGCACAAACTGGTCGGCACTCACTTTGGCGAACGATAGGTCAAAATGCTGCACCACCACGATGTCAACGCCTAAGTTTTGCAACAACTGCATCTTGTCTTTGTGAGCCAGGAGCATTTTCGGCGCGCGATCCGGCGCGAGAACTTTCAGCGGGTGCGGTTCGAAGGTGAGAACCACGGCTGGGACTCCCTGCTCCTTGGCCTCAGCTACCGTGCCCCCAATGAGAGCTTGATGCCCAAGATGAATTCCATCGAAGTTGCCGAGTGTTACGATTGATCCCTGCAGCGTCAGACCTGGGTCACCGATGTGGCGATAAATCTGCATAAACCGACGACTAGAGCTTATAAATCCGCGCAGACTGGCGAGTTGACTTACACCAGCTTCAGTGGGGAAAGTCGAATTCAAGTGCGGGCAACTGGCTCTTTATTCGAGAGTTTTCAATCTTTGCTTCGCTCTCGCAGCCTCGGGTGATTGCGGATACTTTTCGACCAATTCTTGCAAAACCAGACGGGCGTTGAGCTTCTCCCCTAGCTCGGCAAAGGCGGAACCTTGCCGTAACAGCGCTGCCGGAACCTTTTCAGTCTGTGGATAGCGTCTCCGCACCTCGTCATATTCAACGATGGCTTTGTCGAATTCGCGCAAAGCAAAATGGCTTTCGCCGATCCAATATTGTGCGCTCGGAGCCAACTTGCTCTTGGAATTTTTTTTGAGAAAATCTTTGAAACGGACAATTGCGGTTTTGTAATCTTTATTCTCGAACAGGCGCCAAGCGCTCTCGAAATCCCTCCGGACGCCCTCCGACTCCGCCATGGAGAGATCGGCAAAGCCGTCGCTGGAGGGTTTTTGCTGTGCTTGTGCCATAGACTCACGCACCTGCTTTAATTCTTCTTCGCGGTTCTTCAGCGCTTCTGCCTGAGCCTTGGCGTCCTCTTCGAGCTTCGCCAAACGCGATTCTAGGTTCTTGACCCGTTGATTGTCGTCGCGATTGGTTTGGCCAAGCTGCCGTCCCACCTGAACCCGCGTTTCATCGATCCGCTCCTTGATCGCGCTCAACTCTCTTTGCATCTGCTGAATATTTGCCCGCGTGTCGGCCAGGGTGGCGCGGAAACCGTCGACATCAGTATGTAAAGTAGTCATGTCGCCGCGCAGTCGGCGCTGTTCCCTCTCGAGTAGCTCAACCTGCTGCGGGTTGACGCAGGAGGATAGCCAGGCTGCATTCACGAGCATCAAGCCTATCAGTAGCTTGTAGACGAGTGTCGAAAGCTTCACAGCGCAATCCAAATTTATGAAGTCGAACGGCCCTGAACAATCACGAAGCGCGCGCGACGGTTCTGCTTCCAACAAGATTCGCTCTGCTCTCTGCAGACAGGAATCTCCTCACCGTAGCTTATCGTCGAAAGCCGGTCGGCTGGAATCCCGAGCGTCGATAAAAATTCACGAGCGGCTTGAGCTCGTTTGGCGCCCAGCGCCAGATTGTATTCATTGGTGCCGCGCTCGTCGCAGTGCCCTTCGATCTCTACCCGCGCTGAAGAATTACTTTTGAGCCAGTCGGCGTTGGCACGCAGGGTTGTGCGCGCATCGGATGTCAAATCATACCGGTCAAATTCGAAGAACACGTCTTTCAACGGGCTCGAAGCCGCGGTTGCCGCTGATTTCCCCTCTTGTAATTGTTTCAAGCTGGACTGATCCGTATCCGACTCCCCTGTCTTCCCCCGCTGACCCTCACCCGCGCGCTGATCCCCTCCAGGCTGGCGCGCACCGGCCGCTCCGGACGCCGCGCTGTCGGTTTTACCCGTCGCCGACGGAGCGCAGGCTCCCCCGATTAAGGTGATACCAGCCATGAAAATGTAGCACGCCATTCTAAAGCTGGCCGTCATGGTTGCCTCCTTGCGTTTGATTTAATTTTTCAGCAGCACTGACATGGAATTATGAAGAAACTAATTTAATCGAGGGGACCAACTTGGTTTTGTATCATCCCCCCCAGAACCTGTCAATCTGCGCTGGTTGTCGCCGCTCGCCTGCATGACATAGAGATGGTATTTCCCTGCGCGATTCGACGAGAACGCGATGAACCTGCCGTCTGGTGACCATGTCGGATCCTCGCTATCGGACGATTCTGATGTGAGTTTGCGCGGCTCGCCGCCATCCGCTGAGATGGTAAACACCGCGAAGCGACTACCAACTCGACCGGTATAGACGACCCGGTCGCCTTTGGGTGACCACTCCGGCGACGTATTGTAGTTGCCGCTGTACGTCAGCCTGCGCGTCTTGCCGCCTTGCAAATCCAGAATATACAATTGCGGCGAACCACTACGATCCGAAACGAATACAATTTGTTTGCCGTCGGGCGACCACGATGGCGAGACTTCAATCCCGGGATTGTCGGTCAGTCGGCGGATGACATTGCCGCTACGATCGAGCAGATAAAGATTACTATTACCGCCCGACTCCAAGGTTGCCACTATCGTCTGACCGTCCGGTGAAAACTTGCCGCCAAGATATCGGCCGCCCCCACGCGGCGTGAACTTGACCTCTTTTCCACTGTCAAGATCAAACAAGAATAGAGTTTGACTGCGGTCTTTGAATGAAGAATAAAGAATAGAACGACCGTCTGGACTCCAATCCGGTGAGAGATTGATCGTGTGATTGTCCGTGACTTGAAATTTCTCGCTGCCGTCTAAATGTGACAGATAAATTTCCTTGAAGCGCCCGCCGCTGTTGGACACGTACGCGATCCTCGTGTTGAAGATGCCGGGTATGCCGGTGAATTGGTTGATGATCTCATCGACGAATTTGTGCGCGATGCGGCGGTACTCTTTCACTCCACCCGTATAGCGCTTACCGATGCGTTCTTTGTTTTGATAAACATCGAACAGACGCAGCTCAACGGTGACTTCATCGCCCCGGACGGTAAAGCCGCCTTTCACCAATCCTTCGGCGCCGATAGTCGCCCAGTCTTTGAAATCGAAAGTGCCCAGCGTAATGCCGCTCGACTGCGGATTTTCGATATAAGCCGACCGGTCCAACACTTTAAACCAGCCGGAAAGCTCGAGATCGTGAACCATCGCGTCCGCGATACCTGTGGACAATCGATTGGAATCCGCTGTATTCGCGCCCAAGTTTTTCAGTGGCGACACAGCGACGGGAAAGCGCTGCCCGCCCTGACCGACGATTTCGCCGGTAACAGCTGTCAGAACAGCCCGGGGTTGGACGAAAAAGAAAATGCTAACCAGGATGAGTCTAAACACCATGATTTAAGCTCCCAAATCTTTCGGTCTAACAGTCAGTTCGACATCAGCAAAATCTTTGCGGTAGCTTTCCGGTGGCGCTGGAAGCGGGCTCGATTTTCTCACTGCTCGCAGGACCGATTCATCGTAGGACGGATCGCCTGACGGCTGGACGATCTTTAGACCAATCACTTCGCCGTTGTCTTTGATACCGAAATGAACGACTACCTTTAGATTGCTGCGTTGTCCCACCCAAACCCAATTGTCCTGAATCATTCGCCAGAGGCGGTTTTGATAGATAACGAAATCCATTCCCTTGACGATACCGGTGCCACCGCGGCCGCCAGCACCGATTGCCGCAGCGCCTTCACCTTCCCCAGATCCAGAGCTCAACACTTCGCCTTTGGCTGTTTTTTGCGCGCTTTCGCCCCTTGCTTTTGCCCGTTCCACTGCCGATTGAAGCAGCCTCTCGCGCACGCTATCGGCGGACGCCGACTCGGTCTTAGTCTCGTCTTTCGTTTCTCTAACCGGTTCTTTCTTTACCGGTTCAGTTTTGGGTTTTTCTTTGAGGGCTATTTTTTCTTCCTGAGGAGCCTTTTTCTCGACCGGCTTGGCTTTTTCCGCCGTTTCTTTCTTGATTTCTTTTTTCGTTTCGGGGATCACCGGCGCCTTTTCCGCTTCTGGCGCCTTAATCGCTTGCTTCGGCGTCCGCGTTAGCTCGGTACCGAGATTCGTCGCGCCAATTTTTTCTCCGCCAATAAGATCGACAACATAGACCGGATGCACTGGACCGGTGGGGGCTGGCAACATCGGCGCAAGAAAAAAGCATGCGATGAGTGCCACGTGCAGTAGAAATGAAACAACCAGCCACCTCGGCAGGCGCTCTTCGGCGCCTGCGAGCGAAAATGACCGTTCGCGTAAACTGATCGTAGGCGATGGCATTTCGCTGGCCATGGACGATTACCCTTCTTCGGACGGCGGCCGGGTGACCATGCCCAATCTCTCGATGCCGGCCTGTTTGATTTCAGCAATGGCTTTCATGACAGCGCCATAACGGACGTCTTGATCCGCGCGCAGATACACTTGCTTGTCCGCCTGTAATTTTTTAATCGCCCGAAGCTTGTCGCCCAATTCCCGAAGCGACATTGCGTTATCATTGAGGTAGATATTACCATTTTTAGCGACGGTAACGATTAAGTATTCTTCCGTCCCGGGAATGGCGCTGGTTTTGGCCTGAGGTAGATTAACTTGCACGCCCTGTTGAATGATCGGTGCCGTAACCATAAAAATGACCAGCAGCACCAACATTACGTCGACCAGCGGAGTTACATTGATCTGTGATATGGTCGTCGCATCACGCGGCGACGAGGAATCCATGGCCATTCAGTCCTCGTGGTTTGGAGATTAAAAGATCGCGACCTCATTCCCAGCTCGAGATATACGCCAGACTAACTCCGCCTCCTAAGTAAGCGCGATCACCTGTTTCTTGTCCGACACGTTCGCGCCCGGCAACGGCAACCCCAGCAATCAATTATACTCTGTTATTCTATTACTTGAAGAAGTGGCGCTCCGCGATATTGAGAAATTCATGGGAGAAGTTATCCATTTCGACCGCGAGTACTTTGATCTGCTGGACGAAATAGTTATACGCCATGAGCGCCGGGATCGCTGCGGCCAGCCCAACCGCGGTGGCGATCAATGCTTCGGCGATGCCCGGCGCGACAGCTTGAATGCTGGACGAATGCGTGACACTCAATCCCCGAAACGCGTTCATGATACCCCAAACCGTGCCGAATAGCCCGATAAACGGCGCGGAACTGGCGGTGGTTGCCAGGAATGAGCAGTTCTTTTCCAATTTGGTGATCTCAACGCTGGTCGCTCGTTTCATTGCGCGCGACACGTTCTCCACCCCGCCCAATTCCGTCGTCAGGTTTTCCCCCGCGGACGACTCTTTTTTTGAACGGGAGACTCTGACAAGCTCTTCATATCCGGAGCGAAAGACTTGGCCAACCGGACTGGCGCTCAGCTCGCGGCTGGCGTCGTGAATCGATGAAAGATTACGCCGCTCCCAAAATATTTCGATGAACTTTTCTGATTCCCGTTTGGCGCGCCGGATTTGCCGATATTTCTGAGCGATGATCCCCCAACTGACGACGGAAAACAGAACCAACAAATAGAGGATCGCTTGGACGACCAATCCTGACCCACGAACGAGATCGAGGATGCCGTGTTGTTGCGGTGTGGAAAGCCCTTCTTGCACCCGTAATTGGAGCGACCAAAGAAAAGACATCACGCGTTTTTGAGGAGCTAATTGAAAAAGTATTACAAGCCTTGTAATTAGTCAATTCAGAATCACAATTTTGTCGTGCAGTCATAGAAACGGAAAATCATCATGATTCGAAAACTCGCCGACTTGGACCTCCGCGACAAGAGTGTTTTCCTGCGCGTCGACTTTAATGTGCCAATCGATCACGGCAAGATCACTGAGCCGCACCGAATCAATAGCGCGCTGCCGACCATACGTTTAATTCTGGAACGGGCAAGAAAAATAGTGATCGCTTCGCACTTGGGCCGTCCCGACGGCAAGGTCGTGCCGAAGTATAGCCTTGCTCCGATCCGAGAGCACTTGGAGCATGCACTGAAACAGCCGGTAATTCTAGCGCCAGACTGTATCGGCACGGAAGTGGAAAGCATCGTCCGGGACGATGCAAACCGAATCGTTTTGCTTGAAAACCTGCGTTTTCATAAAGAAGAAGAAAAAAACGATCGCGGCTTTTCTCAGGCACTGGCATCTCTCGCCGATGTTTACGTGAACGATGCGTTCGGTGCAGCTCACCGCGCGCACGCCTCGATCGCTGGAATTGCGGCCTTTTTCAAGGACAAGGCAGCCGGTCTACTGATGCAAAAGGAATTGGACTACCTTACTCCTATTCTATCAAGCCCGGAAAAACCGTTCGTGACAATTTTGGGCGGTGCGAAAGTTTCTGACAAGATTGGAGTGATCAGGAATTTGCTGCCGAAAGTCAGTGCGCTCTTAATCGGCGGCGGAATGGCGTACACATTTCTCAGAGGCCAGGGATTAGAGATCGGTAGATCGTTGGTTGAGCAAGATAAAATCGGTCTCGCCGCGGACATATTAAAGGAAGCGGCTGCTCGCAGCGTCAAAATTCTTCTGCCCGCCGATCACGTGACGGGCGACGCCGAGAAAAGGAACCCCGAAACATGCCAAGGCGAGATTCCCGCGGAGCGAATGGGCCTCGATATTGGCCCAAAGACGGCCAAACTTTTTGCTGATGAGATTCGCAAGGCAAGAATAGTCCTGTGGAACGGACCCGTCGGCCTTTTTGAAGTCCCGCCGTACGATCAAGGCAGCCGCACGTTAGCCAAAACGTTGGCGGAAAATCATCCGCGCGTCATTAGCATCATTGCCGGTGGAGATACCGTGGCTGCGGTGACCGCCTCTGGTGTAGAAGCGAAAATTACGCATTTATCTACGGGCGGTGGGGCAACTCTCGAGTTTCTCGAAGGTAAAGAGCTTCCCGGGATCACAGCATTGGAGGACGATCAATGACACCGCCTTTGGTGGTGGGAAACTGGAAAATGAATGGCAGCCAAGCGGAGTCGGCAAGGCGCTGCACGACAGCAAAGTTCAATTGGCCGCGCAAAACTGCCACTGGCAGCTGAACGGCGCCTTCACCGGTGAAGTCAGTCCGTCAATGCTAAAGGAGCTCGGCTGCGAATTCGTGATACTTGGCCATTCCGAAAGACGGCATATCTTTTATGAAAGCGACGACATGATCGGCAAAAAGGTTGCGCCGGTTATTGCGCAGGGTATGCGGCCGATTGTGTGTGTCGGCGAAACGCTCGATGAACGACAGCGTGAACAAACCTTTGAAATCATCGCACGGCAGCTTGAGTCTGCGTTGAAGGGGCTCGGGAATGATGCTATACACAAGATCGAAATCGCGTATGAGCCTGTATGGGCAATCGGCACGGGGCATAACGCAACTCCAGACCAAATCCGCGAAGTTCACGCACATATTCGACATTTTGTCGGTGCGTCGTTCGGCAGATCAAACGGCAATGGCATGCGGATACTCTATGGAGGCAGCGTTAAGCCCGATAATGCCACGATGATAGCCGGGATTGATGGCGTCAACGGCCTATTGGTCGGCGGTGCCAGCTTACAAGCGGAATCGTTTTTGCCAATCGCACGCTCGTTTTCAAAAAATCGATAATCTTATGATCCTCGCAATAACCATTATTCACGTAATTGTCAGTGTGGGTTTAATCCTTGTGGTATTATTGCAAACTGGAAAAGGCGCCGAAGTGGGAGCGGTGTTCGGTGGCTCAAGTTCGACAATCTTTGGCAGCAGCGGCGCTGGCAATTTTTTGACCCGTTTAACTACAGGTATGGCGATCGTGTTCATGATGACCTCGTTGACACTGGGCTATTTTGCCGGACGAAAACCGTCGGCGACTATTTTTGACACTCGCACGCCGGCGGTGGAACCTCGAGCGCCGATGCCGTCACAAGCACCTCAGCAACAACAAACGGCTCCGGGTAGTACTCAACCTACAGCGCCAACTACACCAGAAAAAAGTCCACCGGAAAAACCTGGAACGCCTTAGTTCATGGGCTGCGAGGGTGGCGGAATCGGCAGACGCGCTAGTTTGAGGGGCTAGTGCATTTAGTACAATGAACCGATCGCCCTGCGACATCTTCGGCAATCATGTCAGATGCCGGGTTTTGTGGGCCGAATTAAGACGTTCTAAGCGCAAATTCCGTTGCGATCATCGCGCTACCTCAGTATCAATTTTGTTCCGATCTGAAAGGTCAATTTTAGCAGTTTGCAACGCCATTATTGTCGTATCAAGTTCGGATCTGTCGATTTTTGGCCGAAAACATAGTTTCCTTGCATGCTTTTTTGCTCGCTAATTTTGAAATTTCAAATAGTTATAGTTTTGGCTTAGACGTGGCATGTGACTTGCTCTTTTTCGCCCCTTTTAGGAGCACCAAAACTATGAAAAAACCCGATACCTCCATAAAACTTCTAACCCTAGCCGAGGCGGCGAGTATCCTAAAAATTTCCAAAAGAACTTTGCATCGAATGATTCAAAATCGTCAGATTCCCGCGTTCAAGGTCGGCGGCCAATGGCGGATCCTTGAAAGCCGCTTCCAGGAGTGGGTACAAGAGGAGGAAAATATTACTCCGAAAGCTGGCTAGGCTTCTCAATCCTAGGAAAATTTGAAATTGGAATGCCAAACTAAACTGACTCCATTAATGAACACTTGCCTCCCTCTATTAGTCTCTAATCTATGGGCCATCGTTCCGTCCGACACCCGCATAGCTCCCTTGTCACTTTAAAGAGGAGTCCGTCACGGACTTTTGCATCCTGTTAGCTAGCTGACCCCCTCGAATGCACGCGGATATCTAAAATATGCTCTGGCAAGACGTGGCGAGCATTTCGTTGAATTGCGTGCGAGTATAGGATGACCAATGAAGGCGGCTCAAAGACAAAAAAACCACAGCAAAGCGGAGCTGATAGTTCCGGAGTGGGCTCACCACGATTTGCTGACGGAGCCACCAAATCGTCGCCGGTTCACCGAACACTTACACCAAGCAGTGGCAAAAGGGCACCGAATGCCCTTCGGCCTAATCGTTTTAGGACTCGACCGCTTTCGCGACATTAATCACATCCTTGGACCGAAGAGTGGCGACCTTTTGCTCAAGCAAGTCGCGCAACGATTCGACCAGGCCATCGACAACGCCACGACAAAAGCGCGGATCGGGGGTGACGAATTTGCAGCGATCCTCGGCACCGCGAGCGAGTCGGAGATTGATATCATTTGCAACGCAATTCTGCGTACATTAGACGCTCCGTTTGTTATTGAACAGCTGCCGATTGATCTGTCGGCAAGTATCGGCGTTGCCCTTTGTCCGAAACATGGCGCGGACGCCGACTTTTTGTTCCAGCACGCGAACATCGCGCTGGAATATACCAAGCAGTTTGGACGTGGCTATTCCGTGTACAATGAAGCCGACAACCCCTATACCCAGCTAAAGCGCGCTTACGTCGGAGGCTTGCGAAACGCCATCGAGCAAAACCAGATCACGTTATACTACCAGCCCAAGGTCGATCTACGCACCGGCCGCACCCGAGGCGTAGAAGCGCTCGTGCATTGGAACCACCCGATACACGGCACGGTACCGGCTCAACAATTTGTGCCTGTGGCGGAACGCACGGGCTTGATCCATGCGCTAAGTCGCTGGGTATTGCGCAGCGCCATCGCGCAGTGCGACATCTGGCGCAGACTCGGCCGAGAAATGCCGGTTGCCGTCAATCTTTCACCGCGTAATTTCCACGACGATCAGCTGCCGGATTACATCGATGGCCTATTACAAAGACACAAACTGCCAGCGAAACTTCTCGAGATAGAGATCACCGAGGGTGTGATCCTGACCGACACGCGCCATATTTCAAAAGCGTTGCATGATCTGAGCCGCAAGGGTGTGCGAATCTTCATCGACGATTTCGGCACAGGGTATTCGTCTCTCGGTCACTTAAAAAGGTTGCCCATCGCTGGAGTAAAAATCGACAGGATCTTCATTAGCCAACTGACCAGCCAAGCGCATGATGCGGCGATCGTCAGATCGATTATCGACCTCGGGCACCGCTTAGGCCTGGAAGTGATCGCCGAAGGCGTTGAAACTCGAGGGATTTGGCAAAAACTCGCAACTCTCAATTGCGACGCCGCTCAGGGTTATTTGATGTGTCCGCCAAGGCCGGCAGCCGACCTTAATGATTGGCTCGTCCATGTACCGTGGAGAATCGGCAAGATATCGACGAAGAAAAACGCGCAACGCCACGATTAGGGCGGCGCGAACCACAGTAAAGTAAAACGCCCGCTAGACGCTCGGCAGCTCGACTCTAAATTCAGATCCCATGCCCGGAGTGCTATTGACGGTTATTGTTCCGCGCAGCAATTCAGTGAAAGCCTTGACGATGTAGAGCCCCATACCAATACCGCTCTGTGTGCGCGTCCGCGCCGCGTCAACCTGCCAAAACTTATCGAATACAAACGGCAGCTGGTCGGAAGGAATGCCAATACCCGTATCCGAGACGGTGAACTCCATTCTTTGGCGTTGCGGGTCGAGCCGCGCGGCGACGCGAATCTCGCCGGTGTCGGTAAATTTTACTGCATTGTTGATCAAGTTCTGCAGAATGACCTTAAGCTTTCCAGGATCAGACATCACCACCGGCATCGGCGCCGGATAGTCCCATACCAAAGTCACGTTGGGATCTACGACAATGCCTTCATAGTTTTGCTTCATCTCTTCGAGAAACTCAGATAAAACAAGCTCCTCAATACGGACCGCGACAGCGCCGGTTTCGACGCTCGCCGAATCCAAGATAACGTTGACGATATTTTCCAGATTCTCCGTCTGCCGCAGTACCTTGGACAACGCTTCTTCTTGATCTCGATTGATCTCGCCGAGCGCCGCGCTTTTCAGAGCCTGCGTATAGCTGGTGATTACCGTGAGCGGGGTTTTGAGCTCGTGAGAAAGGATGTTCAGCAGCTCGGTCTTCGCTTGATTTTTCTGTTCAGCCCGCTCCGCTAGCACGCGCTGAGTACGAACTAGCTGCGAGAAATGGCCATAGAAAAGTCCGACCACGAACAGGAAAGCGAGCTGGAGATAATTGCCGGGATGATAATCCGTAGACTGGAAAAAGAAGCCAGCATACGCAAACGGCGCGGCTAGAGAGACAATTGCGATCATCCTTGGGTTCTCGAAAATAGAACAAATGATTATGAGTAAAAAGTAAGCAAGATAAAAGCTCGGTTCGACTTGTCCGTTAATAATCAGAGAAGCGGTCAGAACGAGTGTGTCAACCACTACTAGCGAGACGTTGAACTTGAAATTACGAAACGCCGATTCGTCGACGAAATACAATCCCGCGTTCGAAAGCGCGTAAAAAATAACCAACACATCCAAAAAAGGCGGCATCGCCAATCCGTCGGTTCGATACAAAATCAGCGAAGAGCTGATCAGCACGACGGGCCAGCGGATAAGAACTACGGTGGACTTTAGCGGCACGCCGCCCGCAGTAGGCGCTGCCGAATTTTCCGAGGGAAATCCGTCATTTTGGCGATGGTATTGCATCGGTTGTATAAGTTGTTTAACGGGTCATCTGTAGACGCGGGATCGAACGATCGCGCCACTAGAGCAGAGGTTCTCCGCGCGGTTTACTAGCAAGATTAGTCTCGAGCCAAATTATTGCTCGCGGTAGGAGTTACTTAACCGACCTTTTGGAGTCCGGCTTGCTGAAACCGTAGCCCTCCCAGTTTTTTAGCACCCTCTCTTGAAGATCGGCGGGCCAAAGGTTTTCGAAACTGGCCTTCACGGGGATGCTCTCCTGTGGCCAATCCTTTGGCCAAGTGCAGTCAAATATGACGCCGGCGGCATCGCCGATCAGCCGTTCTTTTGGCGGCAAGAACGGCAACAATACTGGGAAGCCTGGAATATGCGGAACCTGATGAATACCGCTGACCGGGTGGCATTTGGTCGTAATGGCGTGCGTCACTTCATCCATATTGGTGGGATCGACATCGGGCTCAACGATAACCATGTAATAAACAAATAGTCCAGGTTTAGTCGCCCACACCGCGTGGGCTACCCGGCGTGCGAAATTGACGAACGGAACTTCCGTGGAGACCACGCACATGTGCCCAACGCCGAATGGGGGGCAGAATACACCTTTCACGGGCAAACCCAGCTTTTTGAGTTCCGCATAAATCTCGGCGCCTTTGATCAAAGCGGTTGCAGTCTGTCCTTCGTGAATCGGCATTCCCATGTTGGAAAATGGCAGGATGGGATTATTGCGGTATGTAATCGCCTTAATTTTCAAAATCGGCTTCGGCGAGGATTTCCCGGCTTCGTAACCCATATACTCGCCGAACGGACCTTCGACGCGGCGCTCATACGGGAGCACCTCTCCCTCAATAACGATCTCAGCCGACGCTGGAACCTCCAAATCTACAGTTTCACACTTGACCAGAGGTATCGGCGCGCCTTGCAGAGCTCCGGCGACCTCGACCTCGTTTACATACGGCGGCAGCATCACGCAGCTCACAAGGGGAATCACCGGTTGCCCGCCGATCGCCACCGCCACCGGCATGGGTTTATTCATCGCTTCATACTTTTGATACATCTGCCCGATATGTTGTTGCGCCGGAAACAAACACCCCAGCGTGTTGCGATCGTGCACCATCAATCGGTACATGCCCCAGTTGACCCAAGAGCTGTCTGGGTCCTTGGTGATTACCGTGTGCCAGGTTCCGATATAGCGTCCGCCGTCACCGCCGTGAATCAGCGGAATCGGAAACTTGAGCACATCGACTGCATCGCCTAAATCGATGTTTTCTTTGCATGGTCCAGTCTTCACCAAAATGGGTGGAATGAGTTTTTCTTTGCGCTTCAGGTAGCTCGACATAATTTCCTGGGGCGAGGAACTCGGCGACATGTGCATAGCGAGGGCTGTGCGCGCGAAAAGACCATGACCCGGGCGTTTGCTCGCTCCTAATGGGGCGCCGAGCGCACGAAAACCTTTGGAATAGCCCTTCACATTTTCGAACAGAGCCGCGGGGGCGCCAAGATCGTAGACCCTGCGGGTAATAGCACCCATTTCGAGATTCCAATCCACCTCGGCATCGATCCGTTGCACCTCCTGGTACTCTTGCAGGATGTCGAGATAATCCCTTAGGTCATCAATTTGCATAGCATAAGCTCCTCAATCTGGCCGGATAAAAGTTTAGCGGAATGGCAAGCAGACCGATCGTTTAAATCTTGATCATTTATATCAGACCTAAGTGCTTGAAGGCAAAACAATTTCGATCGCTAACTCGGGAAAATACGGTGGTGAAAAACTGTAGACAAAATTTACCCAGTGATTTATATTTTGCTTTTGTAGGTAGCGACCAAAAGGGGGACTTTTATGGCAGAAATGAACAGACCTAGCGGCTTGCCGGCGGATTTAGGCGCTTATCTCGGCCCCGGCACAAAGATCAATGGAAAACTGCAGTTCGATGGGCAAGCCACCATCGACGGCGAGGTTGAAGGGGAAATCGTCGGCCAGGCGCACGTGACGGTGGGACAGCAAGCCACCGTGAAGGGCAAAATTTCCGCCGCATCCATCCTCGTTCAGGGTAAGGTTATGGCTGACGTCGTGGCGGAAAAGAAACTCGAAGTGCAGCCGCCAGGTTCGGTCATAGGCGACGTGACCACACAAAGTTTGGTGATCGGCGACGGCGCGGTTCTCGAAGGCCATGTCTCGATGAAAAAAAGTGAAGGCCGAGTCCTGCCGCTCCGTCAAGAGCCAAAGAAAGAGAGCGCGTTGTAGATCGCTCAATCCGCAAAGAGCGGAACAATCTTTCTCGCCTTCACGTCGATCAAACCGCGCGCCGTTATCCGTAGCGCGGGCAGCGTGACGAACGGCAAAAAGACCAAAGCGAAAATGGGCTTGTCGAAAGATGAGCCCATTTCTTTTAATCGGGTCTGAATTCTTCTCAGCCCGTTCCCCACCTCCTGCCACGGATGTAACGAAAAAATTCCACCGAAGGGAAACTCGATTTTTTCCAAGATGTTTCCTCCGTCGACAATTGCGATTCCGCCGCCCGCTTCGAGCAGCACATTGGCGCAACGTGCCATGTCGTGATCGTCACTACCAACGACCATCAACGTGTTTTCATCGAGGTTCGTCGTTAGTCCAACGGCGCCCACCTTAGCGCCAAATCCTTTAACAAAACCGAACGAAACCTTTGCCGAGCCTTGGTGCCGATCGAACATCGCGACCTTCAATAAGTCATCGTAAAGATTTGCCTCGACGATTCCTGAAGGCGCGCCGACCTCGACAATCCGTTCGGCGGTAATAGTTTGATTGAGCAGTTCCATGACTCTGATTTTGACAATCATCCCGGGGCTCGAAATCTTGAACGTCTCCGGCACAATCGACAGTCCCAACCGCAGCGAATGCATCATGTTCGCGGGTAGCTCGATGGCATTGGATTTCACTTCCGACACGCCTTGTCGGGCGACGACTTTCCCGGCGATCATAACCTCGCGCACATGGCACTGTTCCAAGTCATCGATTAAGACGATGTCTGCGAAGCGGCCCGGAGCAATGCCGCCGATATCTCGCTCCAAACCAGAATAGGTCGCTGCATTCAAAGTTACCGACTGAATCGCCTGTAGCGGCGAAAGTCCCCACGCGATCGCCCTGCGAACCACGTGGTCCATGTGGCCGTGGTCTTCGACATCGTCCGGCGACATGCTGTCCGTCACAAGGACCAGCCGTTGCAGGCTGATGCCCTCGGAGATGAAACGAGGGAGCGTTGCTGCTAAGTCTTGGCGCAACGAACCTTCACGCAGCATCGTCCAGTAACCCAGGCGTAAACGTTCGAGCGCGTCTTCGAAGCGAATCGGCTCGTGGCATGACGAAATCCCCGCTGCCGCCACCGCGCATAATTTCCGGTCTCGCGCGCCAGCCGTATGTCCGTGAATGATCTGTCGGTTGCGATGGGCGAGCTCTAATCGTCCCAGTATTTCTGGATCGCCCTGAACGAGCCGCAACCAGGACACAATCTCTCCCATGCCGAGCACTCGCGGATCAGCCAATGCATCCTCGATTTCGGCCTCGGTGAAAGTTGCCGTGCTACAGAGCAACGGGTCCTGAGGCGCGGCCATCGACACCAGGGTGTAAACTCGCAACGGATGTTTCTCGACTTCATCGAGAAAAAGTTTCAGACCGCGAAACCCGAGTACGCTCGACAATTCGTCGCACGAAGCCACGACTGCGGTCGTGCCGTGTGGCAAGAGCGACTGGAGGTTTTCGAACGGCCGCGCGTAATGACCGATGTGGGTATGGCCATCAATAAACCCGGGAGAGACAAACCTTCCCGATGCATCTCGAATCTCCGTTGCGTTTCCTTGTGTATGCCGCGCACTCGGCCCGACGTAGCATATCCGACCGTCGAGAACCGCGATCTCCATCCCATCGAGAATTTCTCCCGAATAGACATTGATGACTCGGCCGCCGGCGATAATGAGATCCGCTTTAATTTCTCCCGTCGCGCCGCCAACGAGTCTCGCAAGTGCATCTTTGGAAAGTGGCATGATCTTTTTGTAACACGATGAATCAGTGGTTACCAAAGCCGGCGACGGATACTATCACCGGCAGTTTGTCTCAATTGAAAATCTTTGCCCGATTACATTTTTTGCGGTAAATAGGCGCAGCTCGTTTCATATTAATGCGTTGCGCGAGGAGCTCACGAATGGCATGAACGAATGTATTGATAGCGGGTCTCGCCGATTGAACGTTGCAGTTCACCGAGTGCAATGCTCCGCATTGGCTCAAGTAATTGATGGAGTAAGCATCGCGCGCCGTCCAGTTACGAGTTTGGTGTTGGCTATCCTTCTGGCAGCAAACTATTCAACGGCGTCCACCGGGGCAGCCCAAAGCGATTCTCCAGCAAATTCACTTTGCCGGAGCGAAGAGCAAATATTCTTTAACTGTCCGATCGCGGCGTCAGTGAAGACAGTTTCGCTCTGCGGCTCTAAGACAATTGATTCCAGGCGCGGCTACATTCAATATCGGTTTGGCGAAGCCGGCGCGGTGGAGCTGCAATTTCCACGCGACCGTGCCAACACGCAGCGAGTTTTCCGCTATGCCAAATATTTTCGTGCTCAGGTGGAACGCATAGAAATAACAGTCGACGCCGAAGATTATCGTTACGTCCTGTTCGACTATTACGATGGCGATGTAAAGCCCGCAATCAGAGAAGCCGGAGTGCGGATAACGCGGCACAGCCGCAATCAACAAGAAGGCGAGATCAAATGCGCTGGCAATCCCATTAGCAAACTTGGCAGCTTGGAATCGATCCTTGCACGCGATATGGATAACCCGCTGAATCGATAAGATTTCATCGGTTGGAGGAGAATCCTTACGACACCCATGTACTCTCAGCCGACAATCAAGGAGCTGGCGCAGCTGAAGGGACAGAAAGTTGGGGTTAGCCGGTTGGCATCTGTCTCTCATCTCACTGCGCAATCGATTCTGCAAAGGGCGGGTGTCACGGGAGTAACCATTATTCAAACGGGCGGTATCCCGGAATCCACCGCCGCTCTTAGTTCCGGCAATGTCGCCGCAGCCATGGTTCCTCCACCGCAAAGTGTCCTGCTGAGAGAGAATGGTTTTCGCGAGCTCGTGGGCGCGAAGCAGCTGCGAGAAATGAATATCCCGCTGTGGAGAACGGGCTTGCGACCCGGCGCTCTTACGCAGAGAAGAACTCCGAGCAGGTGAAGCGATTCATCAAAGCTTCCTTCGAGGCCATTAGGCGCATGGTCGACAACAAGGATCTGACGATGAAAACCATCGCCAAGTATACAAAGATCACGGATGAGAAGATGCTGGAAGAAAGTTATCGCTTTGCGGTGGATGCGATCAGCAAGGACGCCGCCGTGCCACATGATGCGATGGCGGCATTGGTCGAGCAACTGGTGAACCTGAAGTCTATTGAAGCTTCCGCCGCGAAAAAGTTCGCTCCGACGGCTTATTATGAGAATCGTTACGTGAACGAACTGGAACGACAAGGGTTCTTCAATAAACTTTGGCAATAGTCAATCCAGCGAAATTCTGAAACGTTTAGCGGTAAAGTCCATCGATATAGCCGGAGCGATCGAACTCTTCGAGAAATCGAGTGTCGACAAAATACTTGGGGTCGGCGGTTTTCGCCATGGGGATTTGTTCGGCCAGTTCGGCCAACACTGCTTTGAATCCTTCCACCGTGGGATAGGGCTTTCTCGGCATGAAACTGCGCAAGAGGTGATAGGCATCGTCAAGCTCGCGTTCCTGCTGCAGGCGCATGTATTTGCGAAACGCTCGCTTGGACACTTCCGGATTGATGGTCATGAATTGAATGCCGTCGATAAATGATTTCACGACCCTGCGAACGAGATCGGGTGACTGGGAGACTTGGGCTCGCGTTGTCACCAGACCGGTGTGCTGAAATGGAATTTTCATTTCCTCCATGTTCGCCAAGATTCTCATACCGGCCTCTTGGAGTCTCTTGTGATCAGGCGGGTCGACTATGGTTGCATCGATGGACGCGGCCGATAAGGCGGCAATCCGCGTCGGAGTGCCGCCAATCTGTATAAGCACGACGTCCTTTTCGGGGTTGAGGCCGAGTTTCGTCAACAAGAGCCTTGTCGCTCGATCCGCTCCTGCTCCAAAGCGCGAAACGCCGATGCGTTTTCCTTTCAAATCGGCCACCGATTTGATCTCAGGGCGTGCGACTAAGCGATACAAAAGATTATTCAAAAAGCTCGAGACCATAACCAAATCCGCCCCCTGCAATTTAGGCGCTGCCATCAGTGATCCGGTCATCTGACCCATCGCGATATTGCCCGCGATCAGCGCGCGCTGCACCAAGGCACTTTCCAAATAAAGGACCTCGACGTCCAAGCCATTCTTTTCGAAGAGTTTTCCTTCTTTGGTAATCCAGAGTATCGACATAGAAATCGACGGCGCCCCGTAGCCGATCCGCAGTTTGTCAACTGCGGCCGCGTTCGGTGTGCATAAGCCGCATTGGAGGATGAAGACGAATAACGCACCGATGAACGCGGCTCTGGTATTGTTCAGAAGTTTCATGGTGCGGTTACGGCGCCGAGAGTTTTTTCAAGATGTTCACCGCTTCCTTGGGCGCTTTGAGGATCGAGGCGGCGATGTTGCCGGCTTCTTCGCCGGGCACCAAGCGCGGCGCGGAGCCTTGGCTCTTGGTCCATTCCGCTAAGAAGGCTTGGTCCTTACTCATCACCTGAAACGCTTGGCGCAACTCGGCGATGAGCGCTGGCGGAGTGTTGGGCGCGACCGCCATGATTCGTGTCAGCGAGTAGCCGCCGATCAAAGCCTTCTCCGCTTCCCAGGCGGGTCCGGCGGCATCTCTTCCGTATAGCAAGCGATAGACTTCAGCGATCGACGGCGCGTCGATGCCGAGCTCTTTCCACACCGGGTCTTTCATCACGCTACCTTTGCCGTCAAGAAAACCGACCTGGTAAAGAACGGACGTCCAGCCATCACGCACCCACGGAAGCACCGAGCGCGAGATGCCGACGGCGGTCTCTTGCGTGAAGTTCACTTCGGCGCGCTCATAGGCGAGACGGATCGGGCCGGCGCCGCCGTAACCGGTTACATAAGTCGGATTTTTTACCCCGAGTAGATTCATCGCCGCCAGCATCGACACATCTTTGATCGAGCCGTAGCCTGAGCCGCCGATGACGATGGGCGCTTTGGGGTTCAGCAGATCGCGTGCCGATTTCACGCCGGTTTTGTCTGTTCTAACGAATGCGGCGACGGACTCGGAGCTGCCGCCAATGATCGGCATTTTCGTGACGTCGAACGCGATGCCGGGCAACTCTATCAACTGATTGATCGGCGTGCCGGTGGCGAACAGCGCGGTGAGCCCGTCAGCCTTGGCTTTGCCGTAGACGTAGGTCGTGCCTATGATCTCGCCGGCGCCGGGCATATTTTCGACGACGAGGGTCGGGTTGCCGGGAATATGGCGTGGCAAATGGCGCATCATCAAGCGCGCGACGATGTCGCTCCCGCCGCCAGCGGCGGAGGCGACAATCACACGCAACGTCTTGCCTTGGTAGAACGGCTCAGCGGCAAGCGATCCGTTAACTAACGGGAGCGCAACCAAAGTACTCAAGCACGGTTGGAACAAAAACCATTTCGGCATAGAAACGCCGTCCTTTTATTTTCTGAATCGCTCCGCCCTGAGACGGTGTCGCAATCGCAATACACACAAGAATGTCATTCTGAGCGTCAGCGAAGAATCTCGCATTTCCTTTCGCTTACGAAGACGAGATCCTTTGGCTATCGCTTCAGGATGCCATTGAGACACAGTCTCCCTGCGCGGAGGGTAGAAACCGGTGCTGACGGTTGGGCACCCCATCTTGATCTTCCCGGTCGACGGGGAAGAGATATCGGTCCGGGCCGCCAATGCTGCTCGCTCTGCTCGATTGACGCGTTACGCGGTTAAGAACTTTGTCAGTACCGCGACATCGTCTACTTCTTCCAACCGCAGCGCTAGCGCAACCGCGTCGTCGACCTTTGCGCCGCTGAGGGGTTTTACCGCGTAGCTCGCCATGCCGCGAAAGGCGGCGACGAGTTCTTCGGAGGTTACCGGATTGTTTGGATTGCCCTTCGGATAGACGATTTTTTTGCTCAAAACTTTGCCGTCGCGCATGACTATCTCGACAACTTGCGGTTTTACATCCATCGGACCGTGATCGAATTCAGGTGTGAGAATGGTTTTCACCCGCGCGGCGAGATCGAGGATTTCGTCGCTGCGCAATTCCGCGTCGGTGAATTGCTCCAGCGACAGCCCGCCGCTGACGAGCGTGGCGGCGACGGTGTAGGGAATGCTGAACTGCGCGTCGACCACGCCTTCGGGGCGGTGCTTTTTCTTTTTTTCATCTTCGGTCCAGCCGCCCACCGAGCGCATGTCACGCTCGCCGATCCGCACTCGGACTTCGTCGATGTCGCGCGCTTTGATCGCATGCTTGCGCACGAGGTCTAAAACGCCGGTGACGGCGCAATGGGTGTAGCGGCAAGACGGGAAAGGCTTCGGGCCGACGAGGACGATTTCAAAACGGCTGCCGAGTTGATCCAACAGAGCGTCGTAGTCACCTTCCTGCCGGTAGAAGGTTTGGAAAAAACCGGCGGCCCCCTGGAAAGCTTCACCAGCAGCGGGAAACCCCGCCGCCGCAAGCAAAGCGGCGATCACGCCGCTCTGTGACGCGAAGCCGACACCCAATCTTTTAGTCAAGGATGGCGCAACCGTGCTGTTCCCTGAAACTGTGGAGCGGCAAAAGGCGATGCCGAGCGCGTTGTGCAACCCATTCTCGTCCAAGCCGAGAATCTTGCCGCACGCCGCGGCGGCTGCTCGGGGACCAAGCGTACGGGTTCATCGCCGAGGCGATGACCTGGACCGGAGTTGTTTTAATGACCGGTTGGCTCGAAAAGTTCCCGCGCCTCAAGGTGGCGATTCTGGAGTCCAACTCAAGCTGGCTGCCGTTGGTGCTGGAGAAAGCCGAGACTTATCTTGAGTTGTACCGCCATCTAGGAGAGAAGATAGGCGATCCGCGCGAGGTTTTCTATAAGAGTTGCTACATTGCTTTTGAGAGCGACGAAGAAATAACGTTTCGATTGTGGGATCTGTATGAAAACATTGGTCTGTGGTCTTCGGACATGCCGCATCTCGATGCTTCCGATGTTTGGGAGGCGATCGATCACATGGACAAATGGAAAGTACCGCGAGAAGTTCAAGAAAAGATGCTTGGCGCCAATGCGCGCCGGCTGTGTGGTATAGAACCACAACTGGTTGTGACTCAGGCACCTGATGAGCATGAGCCGGTCACCATGTCACGGTATGCATAGCGCGACTCTTTCATTTGCCGGGCGTTGACGTTAATGCCGCAGAAACGGCACTCCTCGTCCGGTTCCCCAATACTGACAGTCGCGAAAAGCGGTCACAAAGTAGTGGCGGCGCTTCGACTCTAAGTCAACGGGCCGTTCCTATTCATTGACGAAGGAAAACAAATGATCGGAAGCGGCACACTGACAAAACAGATCGCCGGATATCTAGCGCGCACCGGATTTGATGCTCTCGATGACGATGCGCTGCGCGCGACCAAGGAACATACCCTTTATACGCTGGGGACTATTCTCGCCGGCTCGAGTGCGCCGGGAATCAAGCAAGCACTTGCAGGCGCGCGCGCTTTGAGCGGCGCAAGTCAGGAAAGCACGGTACTCGTGACGGGAGATAAGCTGCCGGCGGCTTCCGTCGCATTGGTCAACGCGACCATGGGTCACAGCCGCGAGCTCGACATCAACGACGACCGCATCGCTTACAAGTCGAGCATCACGGTCATCCCGGCGGCATTAGCAGTCGCCGAAAAGGTCGGGAAAATTTCGGGCAAAGATTTCATCACGGCTATTTGATTTGCATGATGTTTGCTACAAACTGACCCGGTGAATAAACAAGTATGTCCTCGTCCGCGAACAAGCGTTTACGGTCAGCTCCCATGCGTTTCCCCAATCCAGGTGACAAAGCCTCGCCCCGCGATGGAAACGTATGCATTCCCAGCACCAGGCCGAGTTCTTCGAACTCCCGCCACAGGGGATCGAATTCCGGAAATGTGGGATACTTATTCTCGGCAATGATTGGACGAACAAGCGCGGATTTAAACCCTCGCCTTGCTATCCGCTGCAGCTCCTCTATCGCATAGTCCACGTTTTGTATTGGGAGAACCGCTGCAGGGAACAGTCTCTTTGGATCCGCGCTGCAGTAGTCGTAAACCCAGTCGTTGTAAGCTCTCGCGCAGATATGTGCTGCCTCGGCATTCTCGACTAGCGGCAGATAGACGTAGGTGGATGGAAAGATCATGACTTGGTCGATACCAGCAGCGTTCATGTCCTTCAGCCGCACACGAGGATCTCTCCCGCTGGCATTTCTACCAATCTTTTCATCCCATTCTTTCGTCCCTGGCTGTGTGGCACCAATGATCTTTTTGGTCAGTCCGGGATGCCAAGTTTCCGCGGGATATTTGTATTTGTCCGGATCTCGAAAGCTGATTTTTGAGTTACGAACCAAGATCAGGCGGTCCGCGTCTCTGTAAAAATGAGTTTTGGCGAAATGTTGCTGGTTCTTAGGAATGTATTTGTCCCAGATCTCTGGCGGTTCGTAAATGTGGCTATCGCAATCAAAAACAGAAAAAGTCTTGGTTCTGCCCTTAGCGTTGTATGCCATGACTACCTCCTTAGATATGCAACGCAAAAACACGTTTTGGCGTGATTCAGATTCAGTAATGGTCCTGCAAATCTTGAGCGGAAGGCGTTTCGTAACCCCGTGCGCACTAAGTAGCCGGCAATCTGTTTCGTGAGCGTTCCGCTGCCGATCATGATTTCCTCAACCGAACTCGTTTCAATAGTTCCAGCCGTTCCAAATGTTCCAGCGGTTACCCTCACCCTTGCCCTCTCCCGCATGGCGGGCGAGGGAATCACCAGACCGAATTAAACAATTGGAACTCGTGGAACGATTGGATCCGTTGGAACACTCATTGGCATTGCCTCGTCAGGCAGCCCTTGAGGCCTTCATTAAATCCCCGGTCCCACGCTTCCTCGTAATCCGGCAACTCGTTGAGCAGAAGAATGTCGTCGTAGGTGCCGTGGCCGGAGCCGATACGCCGCTCGGGGTGGACGCACTCACGGCGCGGCATGGGCAGATTGTATTTCTTCCAGCTGTTGTAATAGTTGCCCATCAACTGAAGATAATATTCCAGCGGGATCGCCGGTTGATCGTGTTGAGAGACCAAGTTGGAACCCGGCTCGCGGCGCCATTGGTTGAAGCGCGGGATGATGCCGTGGCTCATCATGAAGTCTACGCCGTCCGATGTCGACTTCACGGCTTCGCTGACTGTCTCAAAACCGTAGGGTTTCGCCATCTCGACGCCGCCAACGAAGTTCGGCCGCACGTTGCCTTCGCCGAAAACGTCCACCTCATCGATCAGGCTTCGGACCCAACCGTCCCAACCCACGCACCGGTTTTTCCCCGGGTTAATCCATTCAAACAGCCGCTTGTCCCACACCTCCATGTTCGAGTGATGACAATCCACGCCCGCAGCCCGGTAGCGCTTCATGGTTTCTTTATCCTGGGCATTGGTTTGCAGGTTCACGAAGCGCCGCCGGCCGCCCCACTTGAGCGCCGAGACATATTCGGAATAAAAACTCAGCTCGTCTTTGCCGTGCAGCGTTTTCAAGATCGTCCCGCCGGTGATCAGAAAATCCATCGACGGCGTGAAGCCGACTTCTTCGGTGGCGTCCTGCTCGATCGAGCGCGCGACTTCGACCATGTACTCGACCGGCTTCACCGGCGCGTTGAACGTAAAGTCTTTGGACTCCTTCATCTGACGCGCGTTCACGTTGATGTCGCAAAAACGGCACTCCTCGTCCGGTCCCCAATACTGGCAGTTGCGAAAGGCGGTCACGAAGTAGCCGAAGGCGATGATCTCATGATATGCGGTGCCGTCCGGGAATTTACGGGTGTAGTATTTCAGTGGCTTGGGAAAATAGACTTCGCAAATCTCGTTTCCCTCGAGAAAGAGCTTGGCCTGGCCATCCACCACATCGATGACGTATGGCGAACTCGAATCGAGCGTCGTCTGAATGCTCACCGGCCTGAGGCTGAACATGCCCCTGCGGATCGTGAACCACTCGGGTATCTTCCGATGCTCTTTCCTTTTCATATCTTTCATCGGCATCAAATCGTACGAAAACAACCGGTAGGATTTCACCAGAGCCTGGGAAGCTAGCTCCAGCGCAGCATCGGTGAACCAGTGGCCGACGCGAAGCAAGTCGTGCTTCAAAATAATTTCCCGCGGCAGATCGCCGTAGCTCGAGAAGTAGTTTTCGAGTTCGCGTAAGGTTCGGCTACTTGTCATCTCTGAGATTGCTTCCATTTAAATGCTTCCTTTCGGTAAAAAATGATTTTGTTTTAAGGCGAAGGAGACTGCGCTACAGAGCTCCGGCAGCCCTCCGGTTTGCGAGAACGGGGCCTTCGAGCTGGTCTGTGAGGAGCCGACTTTCTCTCAATAATAGAGGGACAATTGAATTTCGCTTCTCACGGGTGAACCTTTCGGAAGGCCCGCCAACCGCTAATGTTCCTAAAATCCTCCTGCGTGGACCAAATACAGGAGCTGCGATCGAGGAGGTATTTGGAAGTCTTTCTCCCTCGCTGAAGGCGTATCCCTGGGTTATGCAGCGATTTAATTCCCGCTCCAATCGCTTTTTATCCGTGATAGTCCGCTCCGTAAAACGTTCCAGGCGCTGACTTAGGAGTTTTATTCGCTGCGCCGGATCGAGGTGCGCCAAAATCACACGTCCCGTGGCTCCAGCGTGCAACGGCGCGGAAACGCCAAGATAAAATCTGGTGCTCGTCGCATGAGGACTTGTTGCTTGGTCGACAACTACGCTTCGATCTCCTATCACTAAATTGAAGGCAGCGGTCTCAGATGTAAGATCGCGCAGCTTTTCGAGATGCGGCCGGACAAGTTTGGAAAGGTCTGGATTGTGCTCGTGCCGGCTTGCCCACCAAAGAACCCGATCTCCAAAGCTGTAGGTGCCGTCAGCACTTCTCGCCGCAAGGTTATGTGATTGTAAGCACCGTAAAATCCTGAACGCGGTTCCTTTGTTTAATCCTGAAGCATCCTGGACCTGCCGAAGTGTCAAACTTTGGGAGGACGTCGCGAGCACTTCGATAACTTGGACGATTTTATCGAAAACTTTTATTTGTGTTCCGGGCATTCCGAAGCTCTTAGAGGTACTCCGTTAAGCGCATCAACGTGTGGGTTCTCATATTTGCTTAAGTTCGACAATGCAAAACCTCAATCCTTTATTGCAAATTATCTATTGGAATGTTAGATGCCTGTCAAGCCAGTAATTTACTGAACTGAACAGGCCGTTCGAAGTAGCCTTGGGGCAATCTCATACACAAAAAATTCTCCATTGGTCTCGCAGGAGGTATTACGATGCCAACGATTGACGGCGATGCCCATGTGATGGAAGGCCCTCAGACTTGGGAGTACTGCGATCCGTCGGAACGCAAGTTCATGCCCGTCCTTTTAAATCCGGGACCCGAGGCGGATCGTCAGTTTTGGCTCATCGACGGCAAGATCCGTGGCCACGTGCGCCACGTCGTCAAACCCAAGGATTTTCAAGCGCTGGCCGAGGCAAGCGGCCGAGACATGGTGGTTTCACCGGAGGCTCAGCACTTAGAAGACGTGCAGGCGCGTATTCGGCATATGGATGAAACCGGGGTGGACATCCAGGTAATGTACCCAACGATCTTCGTACAACAGATTACCGACAAGCCGGAGTTCGAGGTCCCCATCTGCAAGTCTTACAACCGCTGGCTGGCGGATATCTGGAAGCAGAGTCAAGGCCGGCTACGCTGGGTCTGTGCGCTACCACTCCTCAGCATGCCCGACGCGTTGGATATGTTACCTTGGTGCAAGGAACATGGCGCGGTCGCTGTTCTCATGCGCCCCATCGAAGGGACTCGCCTGATCCAAGATCCGTACTTCTACCCGTTGTACGAAGCAATGAGCAAGCTCGACATTCCCGTTGGCATGCATATCGGCAACGCAAATCCTTCCAACCTAGACGATACCCGTCAGCGCATTGGCTTCGGCGCCGGCTTCTGGGGCATGTGTACGAACACGGTTGGCGCCTGCCATGCGGTTATTACGAGCAAGCTCCCAGAGCTGTTTCCGCAACTGCGGATCGGATTCATTGAGTCTTCGGCGCAATGGATCCCGTGGGTGGTGAAGGACATCCGGCGCCGCGCGGAAGGCAGGAAACTGCCGGAAAACTTCTTTGAGACCTACCGGCTGTATGTCTCCTGCTACAGCAGCACCGATGACATCGAATACATTGCTCAGTACTCCGGCGAGAACACGCTCATGACGGGGACGGATTTCGGACACGTCGACATGTCCGTTGAAATCGACGCGCTGCGTTCGCTCTCGAAAAGCGGAAAGGTGAGGCCCGAACTCGCTAAGAAGATCTTGGAGGACAACCCGGCGCGTTTCTATGGGATACAATAACTAAGTTCCAATCGTTCCAGACGTTCAAATCGTTCAAGCCGTTAAAACCGGAAGGCGTGGAAGATGCGGTTGCCATTGACTCGTTTCACATCTGCGTTTCTTTTCGCTGCGTTATTTGTCAAAGCCGGCGCGTTCGCGCAGCTCACCAAGCTTAACGTCGGCTATGTCGGCATCACCTCGGACAACGCGGCGGCGTTCATCGCCCGCGAGACCGGCATTTACGCGAGGAACGGGCTGGACGTACAGCTGATCTACTTCAACAGCGGCAGCACAGCGGTGACCGCGTTGATCACCGGTGACACACCGATCTCACAAACGGCCGGGCCCGGCGTCATCAATGCGACGATGAACGGAGCCGATGCCGTGATGATCGCGGGTGGCAACGTGACGCTGGATTACTGGATGCTCAGCCGTCCCGAAATCAAGACGCCGGAGCAGCTCAAGGGCGGCGCAGTCGCGATCAGCCGCTTCGGCTCGGCGTCCGACTTCATCGTCCGCTACGCGTTGCAGCGGCTGGGGTTAACTCCTGTGAAGGATGTTGCGATATTACAAGTCGGTTCACTGACCGAACGTCTCGCGGCGATGGAAACCAAACGCGTGCAGGCCACTGTGCTGGCGCCGCCGGCGATGTATCAAGCGCAGAAGCGAGGCTTCAATATACTAGCCGACGTCGCTGCTCTTGGTCTGCCGTATCAGGCGACCGGCGTCGCGACAACGCGAAAATTCATTCGTGAGCGAACAGACGTTGTCCGCCGCTACATTAAAGCGCATATCGAAGCCGTGCATCGTTTCAAGACCGACCGCGAAACGTCGATGAAAGTGCTGGCCAAGTCCCTAGCTCTGTCCGACAAAGAGTTGCTCGACAGAACTTACGAGGGCGCAATCGCCGAGCATAAGCTGCCGGCGAAGCAGTACCCGACCCTAGAGGGTTTGAAGACGATCTTGGCGAGCGAGCCGAAAGCGAGGGGAGCGAAGGCTGAAGACTTTGTCGATCTCCGTTTCATCACAGAGCTAGACGACAGCGGCTATATCGACAAGTTGTATAGGCGGTAGCAGAGTCAATTATCGCGGATTGAAGATTCTCGTTTAGTGCCCCTTCATATTATGACTTTCAAATCCACCATCCGTCGAAGAATGAGCGGTTCCCTTAACCCATCAATCAACAGCGATTAAGCTGCGCCTTTCGTATCCCTTTGGAAATTTGCGCCCTGCAAACGGTTTCACCGGGGATTTCATTTCATTTACGGTCAAAAGCACTCGAACCGATTTCGCTCCGAAGGATTTCGCCTAAGCAGGATAATTTGACATTTCTCCAACGCACCAATAATGTTCACAGACTGAGAGGTATTTGATTCATGATTATCGACTGTCACGCACATTTAGTTCCGCAAAGCTGGTATCATCCGACCTCGCCGAAGTCGATTTTCGACGTCGACGGCCTGTTCAAGCAGCAAGATGAATCCGGGGTAGACATCACGGTTTTTGGCAACAACTGGATTCGTTCGCCGAGCGGTTACGACGCGCTCAGAGTGGTACAGGAATTCAACGAACATGCGGCCGAATTGACGGCGAAGCATCCGAAGCGCTTGCTCGGCCTCGCCTGCTCGGTGCCTTTTGATAACGACAAGATTCTCAAAGAAACCGAGCGCGCGGTTCGTGACTACAAGCTCAAAGGTATCATGATCAACTCGAGCGTCGAAGGCGAATATCTCGACTCGCCAAGGGCAACACCGTTTTTCGAATTAGTCAGCGATCTCGATGTGCCGATCTTTGTTCATCCGCCCAAATTCACCATCGGCAACGAAAGGATGGAGATATTCCGGCTGCCCGAGATGCTCGGTAGGCCTTTCGACACCACGCTATCGCTGACGCGTTTCATCTTTACCGGCGGCTTTGAAAAGTTTCCCAAGCTTAAAATGGTTTGCGCGCACGTCGGTGGCGCGCTGCCGATGCTGCCAGGACGCTATGGATTCGGCTACGAGCTCAGAAAGGACATGAGCTTCGGCCCGTGGGAGCCGGACGTGATGACCCGCCCGCCGGCAAGCTACATCGCGCAACTTTATCTCGATACAGTTTCGCTCCATCCGCCGGCGGTCCAATGCGCCGTCGACACCGTCGGCGTTGACCACGTGGTTTACGGCAGCGACTTTCCCCCCGTGCCGATACCGTTGAAACGCTCGGTGGACGTGGTGCATCAGTTGAAAATAGCAGACGCAGACAAACAGAAGATTCTCGGTGGCACCGCGGCAAAACTGCTGGGGCTGGCAGGCTGAGCGCAGTCGCTGCAACCAAAGCTCGACCGATCGCATCTAAAGAAATCGAAAGGAACGAATGTAATGGCCAAACAACTCGGCCCCGGAGACGAATTTCCGAACTACACCGCACCGACCGCGGATCGCCGAACATTAAATATTCCCGCGGATCTCAAAGGCGGATACGCGGTGATAATCTTTTACCGCGGCGTCTGGTGACCGTACTGCGTTCGGCAGTTAGCCGACTATCAGGCGCATATTGAAGAGTTCAAGCAAGAAAACACCGATGTGATCGCGCTGTCCGTCGATCCCCTCGACAAAGCCATTGAAATGGCCGACAAAACCGGCGCCACGTTCTCGATCGGCTACGGACTGAAAGTCCCTGAAGACGCCGACAAGGTAGGCGCTTATTGGGAAGACCGACGCAAGATTATTCATGCGACCAGTTTCATCATCGACTCGGACAAGAAAGTGACTCAAGCCTGCTTCGCCACGGGTCCTATCGGACGCATCGTGGCGGCCGACGCGCTGAGCTCGATTAGAGGCGCAAAGAAAAGAAAGGCGCAAGGAGGGTAACTTAAGTTTCTCATTCCGTAGTACAATTTTCGAACCGCACGAGCGGATGCTCCTTCTCCCCTCCCCTCACCCTTATCCTTCTCTCCCATCGGAATGGGCGAGGGAGTCAAGAATAGAATGGAATCAATCAGCGGTTCTATGACACCAAAGCATTATCCCGTTCTTATCGCCGGCGCTGGGCCCGTTGGCCTGGCATTGGCAATCGAGCTAAATTGGCGCGGCATTCGATGCCTGGTTGTCGAACAAACCGATGGCAGCGTCGACTTTCCCACGACCAATCTTGCCAATACACGCACCTGCGAGCATCTGCGCCGCTGGGGCATCGCCGACCGTATGCGCTTTGAGTCCGGTTATCCCACGGACTACCCGAGAAATTATCTTTTCGTCACGCGCATGGACGGCTACGAGATCGCCCGTTTCGATCATCCAGCCAACGGCGATCCCGCGTCGCGCTCGCCCGTCAGCCCGGAAGGCCGGCTGTGGATTTCAAAGCCGTACTTCGATCCGGTGCTGCACAAGCATGTGGCGACGCTGCCCCAAGTCGCCGTTCGCTACCGCACCGCGTTCGAATCCTTTCAGCAGGACGAACAGAAGGTCACGGCGAAAATTGTCGACGTGCAAACCGGCAAGGATGAAACCGTCGAAGCCGACTATCTCGTCGGCTGTGACGGGGGCCGTAGCAACATTCGGCGTGCTCTCGGCATTCAGTATGAGGGCGTGTTCTCCCAAGGTATGAACGTCGCAGTCTTGTTCCGCTCACCGTTTCTCGAATCGATCAGCTACGGCCCTGCTGTCATGTACCAAATTATTAACCCGCATATTAACGGCACCATCGCCGCCGTCGACGGCAAAGAGCTGTGGCGCCTGAACATTCGTAACGTCAAACAAGAACAGATCGATGCCTTGAACGCTCCAGAAAAACTGCGCCATGCATTGGGCGAAAATCTCCCGTTTGAATTGCTCGACGTGCGCCCGTGGACCGGCCATTGCGTCGTCGCGGAGAAATATCAGGTAGGGCCAGTCTTTCTCGCCGGCGACGCGGCGCACTTGAATTGGCCGACCGGCGGCTTCGGCATGAACACCGGCGTCGGTGACGCCGTCGATATCGGCTGGAAGTTGGCAGCGATGTTGCAAGGTTGGGGCGGCGCGCAGTTGCTCGACAGTTACACTTTGGAGCGCAAGCCCATCGCTATGATCAACGTCAGCGAGGCAGCGGAAATGCGCGCCAGCTACGACAACCAAACGCCTTTCTCGCCGAAGATCGGCGAAATCGATGACGAGGGCAAACTGTTGCGCGACAAAGCTCGCGCCGCGATCATGCGCACCCGCGCCAAAGAATTTCAGTATGACTCTGCTGGTATCGAGCTCGGGTACCGCTACGAGAACTCGCCGATCTGCGTTGCCGATGGTACGTCGCCGCCCGCGCTGGATCATGGACTCTATGTGCCATCGACATGGCCTGGAGTGCGCGCGCCGCATGCCTGGCTCAAAGACGGTCGCTCGACTCTTGATTTGTTCGGTAAGGGTTTCACGCTCCTGGATTTCTCGGGAAACATCACCGACACGAACGCGATCACGGCAGCAGCGAGCCGCGTCGCATTGCCGCTTCAGTCAATCAAGATCGACGATCCAAAAGTGCGCGAAACATATGAGCGTCCACTCGTGCTCGTCCGCCCCGACGGCCACGTCGCGTGGCGCGGTGACGAGATACCGGAGAATGCCGCTGAGATCATAGACAAAGTCCGTGGCGCGGGATAAAAGACGCAAACTAGCTTATGCACTCTGGAAAGAGTTGATGGCCTCTGTAATCACCGCTATCCTTTTTGTGAGTGCGCTGGCCTCGACGGCGCTTGCAGCGACTAAAGTTTCCTTTCCGTTCACGCCAATCAGCGCCGCCAGCCTGCCGTGGTGGATCGCTAAAGAATCCCGTTATTACGAAAAATACGGCCTCGACGTGGATATGATTTACGTCGGCGCGTCGCCGGTTATCATCCAGGCGATGCTGGGCGGACAAGCGGGCGTCGGTGCAGGCGGCGGCCCTCCTCTCGTCTCCAATGTCCTGCAAGGCGGGGATGTCGTTCAGGTTGCAACGACCGTGCCCTACGCGATTCAATCTCTGATCGTGAAACCAGAAATCCGAACTCCCGCGGACTTGGTTGGCAAAAGAATCGGCATCAGCCGGTTAGGTGCGATTCCCCACTTCACGCTGCAAGCGATCGTGAAACTGCACAACGTCCAGGGCATCAATATCGTTCAGACCGGCACGACGACCCAGGCGATCACGAGCCTTTCGCAAGGTTTGGTCGACGGCATCATCACGTCTGCGCCTTTCACGTTTCGCCTAATGAAGGACGGTTATCGCGAGCTCGTGAGCCCGAAGGACTTCAGAAAAGCCGGCATCGAATTTTTAATTCAAGGCCTGGTCGCGCGCAAATCCTACGCCGGCAAGAATCGCGAAGTCGTCATCGCTATGATCAAGGCGACGATGGAAGGAATCAAACAGATCTTTGTCAACGAGAAACACGCGAAAGCGGTCCTGGCGAAATACACGCGCCAAACCGACCCCGAAATACTGGATCAAACCCAGAAATTCGCCATCGATATCTTCGTCAAAGATCCCACGGTGACGCCGAACTCTATTCAACCCATAGTGCAGCAATCGGCGCAATTTAATCTCGTCGACGCGAAGCTCGCAGGCAGCACGCCGATGAGCGCCTACTACGACAACAGTTACGTCGAAGAGATCAAACGCTCGGGATGGTTGGCGGAGCTGTGGAGATAATTCTTACGGATTTCCTGACAAGCATCGACCGGCTCGCAGTCAGCGCTCTCTACAACGACAGCTCAAGTGTTTTGTCATATTGAATGAAGTAGAAATCATAAACCGGTTCGGTAGTGTCCTAATTTGACTTTAGCCACGCGGCGCTCTGCGCCTTGTCCCAAAAGCGAACGGCCACCCTTTGATAGGGCAGCAGTGTAAATGGACACACATAGTCTTGCTCTACTTGTAGAGTCTTGTGTCCCTCGCGACTCGCAAAATTCACGTAAATACCCAGACCACTGTCGCTGGGACAGTTGACCGTTATTCTCAATCCACTTGTCGCATATTTTATGTGCATAAAAAAATATCCGTTTCGTGGATATACCTCTTCAAATTCGCTTGTAATCGTCGCCTCTTTATCTTTCTCCAGTGATACAACAGGGTCATCGGGCAGATTCAATCCAAAATCGCTTTTTTTAGCTTCACCAGTATGAAACCACTGCTGCTCTTCGGAGACAAAAGAAAATTTCAAAATGTGCGATTCACCATCCGACCCCCGGAACCATTGGTCTATACCTAAGCCAACTTTTAGATCGAGTCTGTTTTGACCAATATTTTTAACAACCTGTTTTCGCTGGAAGTGAAATTTGACTGAATCACCTATTGGAGTGAGTGTGCATATCATTACGTCTTGAGTGCAGAGCGCGTTTAACTGGCACAGCCAACGCATTTCTGGCTGCAATTCCTTGGGTAAAACATAACCGATACTCGCCAAAAACACGTCCCTCATTAGGTCTCGTTTTAAGAATACATCAACGAATATTGCGATCACCATCGCGATGCACACTGCCTCTAAACCTCGACTTAGAAGTTGCAGCCAAAAATTGTCGGTATGTCCGATGAAAGTTAAAGCGAGCAAACCAGCTAGGAGCGTTACCCATAATCGCAGCTTGATTATTGTGTCCGGTGATACGTCAGTCATGTCGGCCCCCCCCTTTAATTCTGGAGGCCATGAGCCATACCACGGCTGGATTGGACCGTCCAATGCCCGACTCATAAATCACCATTGGCGCGGTTGGGGGGCAAATTAGGACACTACCACCGGTTCAAATTGACACCCGCGCGGCCCTTTGTTATGCGAAAGGCAAGTTGATTCAACTTTCGTCGACGAGGTGAGGGATATGAAGAACGGTTTCAAAGCGATGGATTCGGACATGCACGTGATGGAACCCTGTGATCTATGGCAAAAGTACATCGACAAAAAGTTCCTCGATCGCGCGCCCATCGGCCTCAACCGCCACAAGCGCGATCTCGGCGTTCAAGTCGACGGCAAGATCATGCCGCGACCGACGCCGAAACCTATTCCTGCACTAGGACCGATCCGTGAACGAATTCTCAACGAAAAATATCCTGAAGAAGAAGCCCGCAATTTCGATAACGTCGCGCAAGTTCATGCCATGGACAAAGAAGGCCTCGACGTGGCGATTCTCTATCCCAGCCGCGGCTTGTTTGTGCTCGCCGTCGATGCGCTGGATCCGGAATTGGCCGCTGCCATCGCCAGAGCCTACAACGACTGGATGCACGATTTCTGTGAAGTCGCCCCCGACCGTATGTACGGCGCCGGGATTATCGCCCCGCACGATGTCTCATCGGCAGTCGAGGAAACTCGCCGGGTTGTGAAAGAATTGGGCTTCAGAAGCGTCCTCGTGCGCCCCAATCACGTCAACGGGCGCATGTGGAGCGATCCTTATTACAATCCGCTGTGGGAAGAATGTCAGCGACTCGGCATTCCCATTGGCTTTCACGAAGCCGGCCGCGTTTATCTGCCGCAGCCAGCCCTACATGAATTCATTCCCAGCTTCGCCATGTTCAACACGCTGTCATTTCCGATGGCGAACATGTTCGCCTGCGCCGATATGATTTACGGCGGCGTCATGGAACGTTTTCCAAAATTGAAAGTAGCCTTTCTGGAAGGCAACTGCGCGTGGCTTCCGTGGCTTCTCTGGCGCATGGGCGAATACGCGGAACTGACCGGTGTCGCAGAGCATCCCGAAATGAAGCTCGAACCACTCGAATATTTTCAGCGCCAATGCTGGGGTGCGGTGGAGTGCGACGAAATAGTCGCAAAGAATATCCCCGACTTCGGCTTGGAAGATAACATCGTCTTCTCAACCGACTACCCGCACCTAGACGTCAAATTTCCCCATGCAGTGGAAAGTTTTTTGAAGCTGCCTTTCAGCGATCAGACGAAGAGAAAGTACTTGTGGGACAACTGCGCGCGGCTATACGGCTTTGGCTATTGAACTGCCCGGCAGCCGCTGACGGACATCAGAAGATAGAAGATGAGAATTTATCGCAAAGGCGCCACCCCCAAATGTTTTAATCGGGGGTCCAGTTCCGGTCTCGCCTGGATTCCCGATAGAAGCATTCGGGAATGACGGACTCTGAGAGGTGTCGGAATAGCTCTTTACGCAGCAAGCTGTGGGTAATCAAACCCCGCAGTGATTGAACACAGGCACCGCTTAATCCAGCCTAAAATCCGCGGTTGGCTTCTGACATGCCGAATAAAATTGGTATGAGACATTCCCAAAGTATAAGCCAGGTCCCACAATACGGTCACGGAAAACTCGCCGTTGAACGACGCGCGCGCCAAGCGCACAGGATGCAGCAGGGGGAGCGCCTCGGCGACCCAGAGCCACGGCCCTGCCAGCCGTTCCTTCAGAGGGAAGAACACATCGGAAAATAGAAACAACGGGGTGAGAAACAGCGTGAAATAAAAACTGAACATGTCGATGTTGGGGATTCGCAATGAGAAAACCATGCCGATCGCGGCGAACAGCAGTCCCGTGATAGGAATCACAAAAATCACCCACAGCGACGACGGCAGAGGCGCCAGGCCGAAAAGCAACAACACGATGAAGAAACATCCGCCGTAGATGCAGGCGCGAGTCACCGCCCACAGCACTTCACCGGCTAGGACATCGTCCGGCTCGATAGGAGTCGTCAGCATGGCATCATAGGCTTTTTCAAAAACAAGCCGGACGTAGATGTTATAGGTCACCTCGAAGCTGGCCCCGTTCATCGCCGCCACGCATATGAGCCCGGGAGCGAGAAATGCGATATAGCTCGTGCCGCCGATCTCTGAAATATAAGCACCGACGCCTATGCCGATGGAAAAGAGATAGAGAACAGGCTCGAAGAAGTTGGGTAGGATATTCCACTTCCAGGTTCTCTTGTACATGACGGCATTGCGCCGCCATACGGCCAGCGCATAGGGAAGCGAAAGACTCACGGATTGGCCTCCAGGCTGGTTCCGGTGAGAGAGAGATAGACGTCTTCGAGATTGGTGGGCCGGACGATGATTGGGCGCCGGTCGCCATCATCGTGGCGGCGAATTTGTTCGATAAGATCGGTGGCGTCGTCGACGTAAAGCATCAGCCGCCTGCCGACGCGCAGACGCCGACCCTGCGTAACGCCGTCGAGCAGTGCCGCTTCTTCACTTGGTGTGCAGTCAAACTCCACAGTTTCCGGCGCCACTCGCGTCCTAATGAGCTCCGCCGGCGCCCCCGCGGCAATCACCTTGCCCGCCGAAACGATGGCGACTTGATCGCAAAGACGTTGCGCCTCGTCCATGTAATGGGTCGTGATGAGCACAGTCGTCCCCGCCGCGCGCAGTTCTCTGACGCGCGACCACAAGGCCAATCGCACCGCAGGATCGAGTCCGGTGGTGGGTTCGTCGAGGATCAAAAGCTCGGGACCATTGACCAATGAAAGCGCAATGGCCAGACGCCGTTGGAATCCGCCGGAAAGCTGCCGCACCGGAACATGGGCATGGGAGCGCAGCTCAAGAAAGTCGATCAATTCTTCCGTCCGGCGCGAAAGCTCCGGCTCGCGAAGCAAGTGATACCGGCCAAAAACCAAAAGATTTTCTTTCGGTGACAACGCTTCGATCAAAGCATTCTGCTGCAAGGTTACGCCGAGCCGGGAGCGAACCGCCCGCAAATGACGGCCGATGTCCATGCCGAACACGCGAATCGTACCGCTTGTGGCCCGGGTGACGCCGTAGATCATACGCAGGGTCGTGGTTTTCCCGGCGCCATTGGGCCCCAGGAGCCCAAAACAGACTTGCGCCGGAACATCCAGATCCAGATTATCGACGGCAAACCGGTCGCCGAATTTTTTCGAGATCCCTCTCGCCTCGACCACCAGCGCGGCAGATGAAGCTGGTTTGTTCATTTGATGGCCGATTTTTCTATAGCGCTCCTCGCTCTTCTAAGCCAAAC
>WNFU01000618.1_pt1 | contig 48803 bp, 37 predicted proteins | sample 5400121 | NCBI WGS metagenome assembly WNFU01 (sample SAMN13153360, study PRJNA577476) | soil metagenome | isolation source: 100 cm soil or saprolite under grassland replicate 1 | place: USA:California | collected 2016-06-15 | reverse complement strand
CCGATGAGGGCACGCCTGGCGCGTCGGCACGTCCATCCCGTGAGGGTCACAGGGCTCATCGAGCATCCTGCTCATCTCGCACTTCGTCGTCGTGCTGTACCGCTTCGCCATCTGTCGGATGACCGATCTGCGTTCGGCCCTGGAAAGCCCCACCAGCACCCTCCTCGCGACCCGGAACGACCCCGGTTGAGGGTGAATGCTTGGAGGACATCCCTACCTGAGGCAACGACCACCCGCTCGAGGACATTTCTGCTGATGCAACTCGAAGTCCTAGTTGACTCATTTCAAGATGTCCGCCCTAGTTGACTCCTATGAGGCAGGCGGACTAGGTTCCGAGAGCCGAGGGGATCGGGTCTTGGCGAAGTCGCGCCCCTGGGAGACCCGGTCGGGCGATGGGCGCCACCTGTTGGTGGTTCGACATGGTGTTCGGGGTTCGTTGCCCTTCGTGGGGGACCCGCACTTCCGGTCCTGACCCGTCGATCCCATCGCCGACGACCCCGACCGAGGTGAATTCCCCCTCCGGATCCTTCGATACGGACATCGAGGCCCCGGAGGCGCTGCGATGCGCCACGCCCGCGAACATCGGCGGACCGACCCGCGCGATTGTCGGGCGCATGGGCGACTCCATCGGCTCACGTCCCCTGGAATACACTCCAGACTTCGCCGGCGAGGTGCGGGTGGCGACGCGGTCCTTCCACCACGCCGGGTGCAGTTGCGCAACGGCAACATCGGGGAGGACGGTGACGCGTCCGTGACGCTCAGGTGACGCCGGCTGGGCGAGGCTTCGCCGATCGAGGCGCGCGGGACCCGCACGGCGAGCAGTCACCCGACGACCGGGTGGGCAACGGGACGGATGGACGAGCCGCAACGATGAGCGCACTGGCAGCGTCGGAGCTCACCCGGCTGCCCGAGGCCGACCCCTCCAGCCTGGTCGAACCCGCATTTCGGATCTCGCTGCTCGACGGGTTCGAGGCGCGCCGGGGCGGCGGATTGGTCGAGGTCCCCGCCCGGTGCCAGCGGGTTCTGGCCCTCCTGGCGCTGCACCCGGGCCAGGTCCGCCGCTCGTTCGTCGCGGGGACGCTCTGGCCCGACGTCACCGAGTCGCGCGCGTGCGCGAGCCTGCGCTCCGCGCTCTGGACACTCCCGCGGACCGAACCGCCGATCGTCCACGTCGGGCCGACGACGCTGGCGCTGGCGCACTTCGTGGACGTCGACCTCCGCGAGTCGACGGAGGTCGCCCGGCGCCTCGCCGACCCCGCGGCCGACGTCGACGACGCGGAGCTCGACGAACGCCGGTTCGGTGCCGACCTGCTCCCGGAGTGGTCCGAGGACTGGATCCTCATCCAGCAGCAGCGGTACCGGGAGCTCCGCCTGCACGCGCTCGAGGCGTTGTGCGACCGTCTCGCCGCGCGGGGCCGGTTCGGTGCGGCGGTGCAGGCCGGCCTCGCCGCCGTGACCTCGGAACCGCTCCGCGAGAGCGCGCACGGCGCTCTCATGCGCGCGTACATGGCCGAGGGAAACCGCTCCGAGGCGATCCGTCAGTTCGGCCGCTACGCGCGCCTCGTCCGCGACGAGCTCGGGCTCGACCCGTCCACGGAGATGCAATCGCAGCTCCGCGCCGCCCTGCGGCAGGGGAGCGCGTGACGCGTCGATAACGACGACGTCACAGCTCGCCCGTCATCGTTCGGCTCCGTGAGCGAACCGTCGCGGTTCGAGGGGCCGCGAACGCGAGCAGAGCGCACCGGGATGCTCGTCATCCGCATGTGGCGCGAGGCGCCCGGCGGCGATGTCCAGGGGCGCATCCGGCACACCGTCGACGTCGCGGTCCAGGAGCCCAGGATCGTCGTCGCCCGCGGGCCGGACGCGATCCGGGAGGAGGTCCTCTCCTGGCTCGAGGACCTGCTCGCCGGGGCGCCGGCCCGGTGACGGTCCGGTCACGCCGCGGCAACGCTCGCGCAACGGGGCCGGGTCGAGAGTTCCCCCATGGCAGGCTTTCGAGCCATCGCCGCCGTGGGGCGAAGCATCGAGTCGGTGCTCCGCGCGGCGTTCGCCGCCGAGGAACCGATCCAGGGCGACACCACGTCGGCGGTGCTGGTCCGGACCAACGACCTGGACCTCGCACTGGGCACGCGCATCGTCCTGCCGGCGCTCTCGATCCTGCTGTACCGCGCGGACTTCAACAAGACGACGCGCGCCGGTTGGTCGGCGGTGGGGAGCGTCGACGGCCTGTCCCACCTCCCGCTCGACCTCCACTACCTGCTCACGGCGTGGGCGGACAACGCGGAGCACGAGCACCAGATCATCGGAAGGACGATGCAGACGCTCGAGGGCCTGGGGGGGCTGTCCGGGCCGCTGCTGCACCCGATGGGTCAGTGGGCCCCGAACGAGGCGGTGCAGCTGCACCTCGAGGACATGTCGACCCACGACCTCATGCGCACGTTCGACTCGCTCACGTGCGACTTCCGTCTCACGGTCCCGTACATCGCCCGGGTCGTCGTGATGACGGGGCCCGGGGACGGGGTGCCGGCCGACGTCGAGACCGTGGTCGCCGGCCTCCGGCCGTTCGGCGGGGCGGGCCAGTGAGCGTTGGCGCCGGGCGCACCGCGGGAGCGGGTCGGTGAGCGCCAACACCGTGCTCCCGGACGGATGGGTGGAACGGCTCCATCGGCTCCGGGTCGGGATCGAGGTGGTCGACGCGCTGGGGAGCCCGCCGCCGGTGCAGGGGATCCGCCTCCACCTCGAGCAGGTCCCCGGGCCCGTCGCCGTCCTCGACGGCCCCCTGGGCGCGGGCGAGGACGACATCGGGCTCCCGGGGGTCCGGCGGCACGGGTCCGGGCGGTTCGCCGTGCTGTTCGGGGACGGCCGGACCTCGCCGCTCGACGTTCGGATCCTGTCGACGAACCGGCGCCACGTCCCCCGCAGGCTCCGCATCCCGGTTCCCGACGAGGCCGACGTCGTCGCCGAGCAACAGGCCCACGACGTGCCGCCGTTCCCGCCCCGGACGGACCTGCGCCGACGGCCGGCCTTGTTCCCCGGGGCCGCGTACGCGACCCAGGCGGGGGCGACCGTCGTGCGGGGACGGGTCGTCCGGCCCGCCGGGTCCCCGGTGCGGTGGGTCCGGGTGGTCGCCCGGCCGGAGACGCAGAACACGCCCGTGCTGGGCCGGGCCCACGGGGACGACCGCGGGGAGTTCGTCCTGGTGCTCGCGTCGACGACCGCCCAGCTCGGCGCGCCGGTCAGCCTCGACGTCACCGTGCGCGTGATCGTCACGGCCCGGCTGAACCCACCGGCCGTCACCCCGGCGGGGTCGCGGGACGACCCGCTGTGGGACCTCCCGATCGAGGAGCTCGGCGTCTCCGGCGCGCCGGACCCCGTGGCCGACGGCGTCGTCGACCCGGCGGGCTACACGTCCTCCGTGTCGCGCGTCCTCGTGTGTCCGCGCGGCCGGTTCACCCATCCCATCGAACAGTTCGTGCTCCCGTAGTCGACTCGAGGAAGGAGTCCCATGCCTGAGTACCTGGCACCCGGGGTGTTCGTCGAAGAGGTCAGCTTCCGGTCCAAGAGCATCGAGGGCGTCCCGACGAGCACCACGGGCTTCGTCGGCCTCGCCCATTACGGGCCGGTCCAGTACACGGGTGGGCCGCTCGCCACGGAGCCCATGCTGGTCACGAGCTTCATCGAGTTCGAACGGATCTACGGGAAGTTGGAGCCGCTGCTGATCGGCGGCGAGGACCGGCTTCCGTTCCTCGCCCACGCAGCGCGGGCGTTCTTCATGAACGGCGGCCGGCGGCTGTACATCTCCCGGATCTACACGCCGGCCGACGGGTCGGGGATCGCGTCGAGGTCGATCTCGATCCCGACGGCCGCGCCGTCCACCGCCACGTGGCGGGCCCGGTGGCCGGGGCGGATGGGCAATGTGGCGGTCCAGGTCGGGGTCGTGCGCACCGGCGACGTCGCGATCCACACCGGCGCGTCGCCCCTAGCGCGGCTCGTGAAGGACGGGTCGGTCGTGCAGATCGTCGCGAGCGCCGACCCGCCCCTCGCCGCGGACTCGGCGATCGCCGCCGATGCCCTCCGCGTCGTCCGAGTGGACGCCAACGGCGCCCAGACCTTCCACAAGGCCGACGGGAGCGAGGCGCCGCCGGCCGTCCAGGACCGTCTGCACCTCGTCGAGGTCGATGTCCGCGTGATCGTCGACGCCGAGCGGATGGACGACGCACGCCGGCTCGCCCTGGACCCCGCGCGCAACCAGAAGCGGTACATCGGCCGGATCCTCGGCAAGGACGACCCCGAGGACGAGTCCTCCGTCGTGTGGTTGGACTACGACCCGAACGCGGCGGGCGCGAATCCCATCTCGCTGATGGTCGGGCTGGTCGGCACGTCGTCGCCGCCGGGCACGACGGTCCGGCTCGACGGCGGGACCGACGGGAACACGCCCGGGGACGCGGACTACGCCGGCAACGAGGCGGACCCGGACCACGTCGAGCTGAAGGCGACCGGTCTGGCCGCCCTCGCGGAGGTCGAGGACATCGCCATCGTGGCCACGCCCGACGCAGGGGCCATCGACAACGAGGACGTCCGGAACCTGGTGACGCAGCACCTCATCGAGCACGCCCAGAAGCCGGGGGCCTACCGCATCGCGGTCGTGGACGGCCCGCAGCACGCGTCGATGAACCAGATCCGGGCGTTCCGGGGGAAGTACGACACGAACTACGCCGCGCTGTACCACCCCTGGATCGAGATCCTCGATCCGAACGAGTCGTTCGCCCAGGGCTCGCCGCCCCAGCGGATCACGCTGCCGCCGTCGGGATTCGTCACCGGGATCTACGCGCGCACCGACATCGCGCGGGGGGTGTTCAAGGCGCCGGCCAACGAGGTGGTGTTCGGCCTCACCCGGTTCGAGGCGAACATCAACCGCGCCCGCCAGGAGGTGCTGAACCCGGAGGGGATCAACGCCCTGCGGTTCTTCCCCGGCCGGGGCAGCCGGGTCTGGGGGGCGCGGACCCTGACATCGGATCCCGAGTGGAAGTACGTCAACGTCCGGCGGCTGTTCATCTACCTCGAGCACTCGATCGACAAGGCCACCCAGTGGGCCGTCTTCGAGCCGAACAACGAGGCCTTGTGGCGGAACGTCTCCCGCATGGTGAAGGACTTCCTCGAGGTCGCTTGGCGTGACGGCGCCCTGCTCGGGGCGACCCCGGACCAGGCGTACTTCGTCCGGTGCGACCGCACCACCATGACCCAGAACGACCTGGACAACGGTCGCTTGATCTGCTTGATCGGCGTCGCGCCCACCCGTCCGGCGGAGTTCGTGATCTTCCGGATCGGCCAGTGGACCGCCGACGCCCGCCAGTGAACGCCGGCTGAACCCGAGGAAAGGACACCGCCGTGGCAACGAAACGAGACAACCCGTACGGCGCATTCGCCTTCAAGGTCGAGTTCGGCGACGTCTCGGGGAGCGGGCCGATCGAGGCCGGATTCTCCGACGTGTCGGGTCTCGGCAACGAGATCAACTTCTCCGAGTACCGCACCGGCACGGAGAAGTCGAACACCGCCCGCAAGATCCCGAACACGTTCAAGCTCGACGAGGTCACCCTGAAGCGCGGGCTGATCGGGTCCACCGACATCTTCGAGTGGCTGAAGGCCGTCCGGGACGGGCAGTACCTCCCCCGGACGGTCACGGTGGTCGTGCTCGACGAGGCCCGCAACGAGGTCCTCAGCCTCGTCCTCAAGAACGCACAGCCCAAGAAGTGGATGGGCCCGACGCTCGCCGCCAAGGGCGGCGGCGAGGTCGCGATGGAGGAGCTCCACCTCGTGCACGAGGGGATCGAGTACGAGTGAGCGTCGCCCTGGGCGCGCCCGGTGTGTACTTTGCTCCGCAGACGCCCCCGCGCGTGCTCGGCGCCGAGGCGATGGACGTGGTGGCGTTCGTTGGCGTGGCGCCGCGTGGCCCGGCATGGGAGCCCGTGGACGACTCGACCCTAGCCGAGCAGGGCGTTCCCCGGGCGAGGTCGGTCGCGGTCGCCGTGGACAGCTGGGACGACTACCAGGAGCGGTTCGGCGGCTTCGAGGGCCCGGGCCTCCTCCCGCACGCGGTCGCGACCTTCTTCGAGCAGGGAGGACGGCGCGCGTACGTCGTTCGCATCGTCCACGACGAGCTCGACCGGACGGGCGTCGAGCCGGTCCCGCTCGGGTGCGCCCGGTACGAGGTGCCGTCCACACTCGTCCCGCTGGGCTCGCCGGCGATCGCGCTCCGCGCGAGGAACGAAGGCCGCTGGGGGAACGCGCTCTCCGCGACGTTCTCGTTCTCCGCGGTCCCGCTCGCGGTCCGGGACGCCGAACCGTACGTCCTGGTCCTCGACCGGCAGGCGGACGCACCGGCCGGGGCGCTCCTGCGGCTCACCGCCGTGGACGGGACCAAGGTCCTGCGGTCGGTCCTCTCGCGCCGGAGCCGGGGCCGTCGGGACGGCGGGGAGCGGGACGTCGTGGTGACGCTCGACGGCCCGGTCGGCGGCGTTCCTCCGGCCCGGGTCGAGCGGGTGGACCCGGTGCTCTCCGTGGTCGACGGCGACCCTGCGCGGGCCCGCCTGGAGACGTTCGCCGGGCTCGGCCTGCGACCCGGCCATCCACGGTGGGTGGGGGACGTGCTCCGCGACGAGTCGGCCCTCGTCGAGCTGGAGGGAGCACCGCTCGGCATCGACCTCACCGATCCCACGCTGCCGGACGTCGAGGTGTCCGCGGACCCCGATCACATCGGGGAGGACCGGTGGCACCTGGTCGCGCCCGAGGACGTGTTCGGCTCGCTGCTCCTCGGCGGGGACGCCGGCACCGAGGGCCTGGACGCGCTGGTCGACGCCGCCGAGGTCGCGAGCATCGTCGTCGCTGATCTCTACTCGCCGGGCGAGGTGGTCCTCGACCCGCCGGTGGTCGAGCCGGCGACGTTCGCGGGGCCGGAGTTCGGTCCCTGCGTGGTGCTCCCGGAGGTCCGCCACGCGCCGCCCGAACGCGACCGGGGGCTCGACGGGCTCCGTCTCGACCCGACCGTGCCCGAGGAGCTGGAGCGGATCGTCGCGCTCCAGCAGGAGGTGGTCAGGGTGGGGGAGGCGCTGCGCGCCGTCGCGATGCTCGACGTCCCGCCGGGCCTGCACCAGCGGGGGGTCCTGCGGTGGCGGTCGAAGTTCGACTCGTCCTACGCGGCCGCCTACCATCCGTGGCTCCGCCGCCCGACGTCCTGGCCCGACGGCAAGCTGCGGGCGATCAACCCCGCGGCCGTGGCGGCCGGCATCGTCGCCAGGACCGAACGGCGGTTCGGGGTCCCGCACGGGCCGGCGAACGAGCCGGCGGCACGCATCGTCGACGTGCTCGACCGGGTCGACCGGGCCCGGCACGACGAGCTCCACGCCTCGGGGATCGACGTCTTCCGGGTCGAGCCGGACGCGGTGTGGCTCACGGCGGCGCGCACGCTCGCGGCGGACCGCTCGTGGCGGCAGCTCTCCGTGCGCCGCCTCGTCTCCCTGATCGAGCGGTCGGTCGAGCACCAGCTCCAGTGGACGGTGTTCGAGCCGAACGGGACCCCGCTCCGCTCGTCGGTGGAGCGGCTCGTCGACCAGCTGCTGGGAGGGCTGTTCCTGACGGGGGCCTTCGCCGGCGCGACCCCCGCCGAGTCGTACTTCCTCCGGGTGGCCGAGGACCTGCACACGGTCACGCTGGAGAGCGACGCCGGGCTCATGGTGTGCGAGATCGGCGTCGCCCCGAGCGAACCGCTCGAGTTCATCGTGGTTCGCGTCGACCGGGACGCGGACGGGACCCTTCGGGCGGGGGTGGCCCGTGGCTGACCTCCTGCTCGCCACCACGTTCCGGTTCCGGGTGACGCTCACGGCGACCGGCGGTGGCGCCGAGCTCGCGGACGGGGCGTTCCAGGAGTGCACCGGGCTCGACGTCGAGATGGACGTCTCGGAGATCCAGGAGGGCGGGCGGAACAACGCCGTGATTCAGCGCGCGGGGCGGGCGAAGTTCACCCGTCTGACGCTGAAGCGGGGGATGCTCCATCCGAGCGACGGGACCGTCGCCTCGGATCTGTGGGGCTGGCTCCAGGACGTCGTGGATGGGGTCCGCCCGATCCGCCGGTACGACGGCACGGTCCTCGTCCTCGGGGTCGGGGAGCGCCCGGTGGCCACGTGGTCGTTCGCACGCGGCCTCCCCGCGAAGATCGTCGGGCCGCAGCTGAACGCCCGCACCGGCGAGGTCGCCGTCGAGGAGCTCCAGATCGCCCACGAGGGCCTGCGGATGGTGATCCGCTGATGGAGTTCAAGAAGGCGAGCCTTCAGGAGGTCGACAGCAAGCCGTCTCCGACGCCCGCGACCGTCGGAGAGGAGATCAAGGTCCAGATCAACCCGGCGTCGCTGCGGCTCCAGCTCGCCAACAACGTGGACATGGGCAAGGCCTTCGCGCGGCCGAACACCCAGTATCAGGGTTCGTCGTCGTCGACGCTTTCTTTCGACCTGATCTTCGACACCGCCGACGAGGGGACGACCGAGGTGCCCGTCGACGTGCGGACCCGGACGCGCCAGCTCGAGCGGTTCATGCTCCCGAAGAAGGACGCGAAGGCCGTGCCGCCCCGGGTCCTGTTCAAGTACGGCACCCTCCAGGTCGTCGGCGTGATGTCGGCGATGAGCCAGGAGTTCGACCTGTTCACGCAGAACGGCGTCCCCCTCCGGGCGAAGTGCGCGGTCACGATCAAGGAGCAGAAGCCCGAGTTCGACGCCGGCCTGCAGGGGCCGGGGGCGAACACGGGCGCCGGCGCGACCGCGCCGATCCCGCCGCAGGCGGGATCGGCACCCCGGCCACCCGACCGCACCGGCACCGCGCTCGCCGGGGAGAGCGCGTCGGATTTCGCCAACCGCATGGGCCTCGACCCGAAGGCGTGGAAGGGCCTGGACGGGATCGCCAACCCCCTGAGCCTCGCGGCCGGCGCGCTCATCGACTTCTCCTCGTCGCTCTCGGCGGACGTCGGGCTCGGGGTCGAGGTGAGCGCGACGGCCGGCATCGACGCGGGGGGATCCCCCGGCGGCGGCCCGGGGGGTGGGGCCGCGCCCGCCGCGCCGCCCGGGTCCGCGCCGCCGGGCGCCGTCCCGCCACCGGGCCCGCCGCCGGTCCCGACCGACGGCGGCGCCCTCACCGCCGAGGGTGGGTTGAGCGTGGCCGCCGCCAGGGCGACGGCCACGCGTGCCACCGCCGCCGCGGACGCGGCGCGACGCGCGTTCCCCGCGTCCCCGACCCCCGCGACCCCGCCGGCGGCGCCCGCGGGGGTCCCGGCGGCGGCGACCACCGGGGTGCCCGGGGTCGACGGCAGGACGACGTCGTTCGGGTTCGGCGTCCCGCTCCGGCCCCGCGCCGGCGGCAGGACGGCCGCCACGGTCGCGCTCGTCCACGCGCGGTTCCCCGGCCGGGTCGCCGCGTCCGTCGGTGACGTTCCCGTCACCGACGACCCGACCGTCCCGTCGTGGCAGGCGCTCCCGCCTGCGCCCGCGGCGGGAGCCGCGGCCGCCCGCTCCCGCCACGGGTTCGCGTCCTGCGGATGCGGGTGCGGAGGCGTCCGGTGAGCGTCCGCGTCGGCGAGCTGACCTCCGAGGTCCAGGTCACCGGCCGCGGCGACGGGTCCCCGGAGGGCCGCGGCCCGGACGGGAAGCTCCAGCCGAGCTGGAATGACCGCGAACGCCACCTCGCCCTCGAGCGCGCGATGCGCCGCGATGAGTGCCGGACCGAGGCGAGGAGATTCGATGGCTGACCGCCCCCGCTACGCGAGCACCTCGCCGGTCGTGAAGGTCGACGGGAACCGCGTTGCCGACCTCGCCCGCGACCTGTTGCGGCTCGACGTGCAGGAGGACACCTGCGGGCTCCGGACGCTCACGCTCCACCTCGTGGCGAGCGCCGCCAGGTCGACGCCGACCACGGACGTGGCGGAGTACCTCGACGGCACCGTCCTCGACTTCGGCAAGAAGGTCGAGGTGTCCATGGGCCCGCCCGGCAACGAGAAGGTCGTGTTCACAGGGAAGGTGTCCGCGCTCGAGGTCTCGTTCGAGGAGGGGGACGTCCCCCACGTCACGGCCCTCGCGGAGGACGAGCTGATGCTGCTCCGGATGACGCAGCGGTCCTCCACCTACCGCAACGTCACCGACGGCGACGTCGCGCAGTCGATCGCCGGGAAGCACGGCCTGCGTCCGGAGATCGCGGCGAACGGCCCGACGTACGACGTCGTTCAGCAGCTGAACCAGAGCGACCTGGCGTTCCTCCGGGAGCGGGCCTCGCGGGTGAGCGCCGAGCTCTGGGCGGCCGACGGGACGCTCCACTTCGCCACCCGCGACCAGCGGCAGGGCACGACGCTGACCCTGACGCAGGGCAGCAACCTGCTCGCCGCGTCGGTGCGGGCCGACCTCGCGCACCAGTGCACCGGGATCAACGTGTCGGGCTATGACGCGAAGAGCCGGGACCGGGTCGACGTCGAGGGCGCGTCCTCGGTGGTGTCCGCGGAGGCGAACGGCGGCCGAACCGGGCCCGATGTCCTGCAGAAGGCGTTCGGCGCGATGGCCGGCCAGGAGACCCGGCTCGTCCCGTTCGTGGACGCCGACGCGCGCGCGTTCGCGGAGGCGGAGATGCTCCGCCGGGCCCGGGGCTTCGTCACGATCGAGGGGACGACGGACGGCTCGCCCGAGATGGTCGTCGGCAGCCGGCTGAAGCTCGGTCGGGTCGGGAAGCCGTTCGAGGGCAACGGCTACTACGTCACCCGGGTCCACCACACCTACGACCTGACGCGCGGCCACCGCACGCACTTCCTGGCCGAGCGCCCGACGATCGGGGCGGGGACGTGACCGGCGCGCGCGAGGCCGGCGACGCCGGGCGGTTCTTCGGCGTGTACCCCGCGATCGTCACCGACATCGTCGACCCCGACCGGCTCGGCCGCGTCGAGGTCCGGTTCCCGTGGCTCGGATCGGCGGGGGACCAGGTGCGGGCGTGGGCGACGCTGCTCACGCCGTACGCGGACGACGACCAGGGGTTCGTCGCGTTCCCGGCGGTCGACACCCAGGTCGTCGTGGCCTTCGAGGCAGGGGACGTCCGCCGTCCGTACATCGTCGGCTCCTGCTGGAACGGCAAGGAGATGGTGCCGGTCACCCCGACCAAGCCGAACGACAAGCGCGTCATCAAGTCCCGGTCCGAGACGCTCCTCGAGTTCGACGACGGACCCTCCGGCCCCAAACTCACGATCAAGACGAAGCAGGGTCACCTGCTGGTGCTCGACGAGGGGACGCAGAAGATCGAGCTCACCCACATGAACGGGCCGACGGTCACCCTGAACGCGGCGGGCCAGGTCGAGATCAAGGCCAACGCCACCGTCGAGATCACCGCATCCGCGCTCAACGTGCACGCGGCGACCGCGGTGTTCGACGGGATCATCTCGTGCACCACCCTGAACGCCTCGAACGGCGTCGTGTCGCCGAGCTACACGCCCGGCGCGGGGAACGTCTGGTGAGCGCCGTCGAGACCCTGGTCGGGCACGACTGGCGTCTGGTCGCCCCGTGGTGGCACTGGCCGAGGCGCGACGACCCGGGAGCCGGGGGGTCCCGGGGCCGGTTCACCCGGCCGGTCCTGCAGAAGTACGACACCCCGGACCTCGTGAACACGTTCCTCCGCGACCCGCAGCTCCGGCTCCAGCTGCTCGACGCGGCCGACCGGGTCGCGGTCGTCACCCGGACGCGGTCTCGGTGGTCGCGGCCCACGAGTACCACCACCGAGCTCCGCAAGCTCTACCTGCCGACACACCACCGCAACTACCTGGTGGTGTGCTCCCTGCACTGCCTGGGGGCGGGGTTCCCCGTCGTGGGCGAACGCGCCGAGGTGTGCGAGGCCGGCTTCGTGGTGCGGCGGCGGACGTACGACCTCGACGACGGCGACCGGGCGGCCGCCGTCGACCTGCTCCGGCGCTCCACGGTGTCGAGGGCCCGGATGCTGGACGCCGACCGGCAGCTCGACTCGGCCAAGAGGGTGGGCGTTCCTTCGGTGCGCCTCGCGAAGCTCGACGCCCGCCGGTCCGCGCTCGGCCGGGTCGCCGACGACGCGGCCGGCCGCGTCCGGACCTGGGCGCGGGACGCCGGGGTCAAGCGTGCCCTCAAGGGATGGATCCCAAGCGGCCTGCACCCGGACGGGAGCGTAGGGCCGATGCCGGCCTGTCCGCCGGCCACCGGCGGGCCGTCGCCGCTCGCCGGGGTGGGCCGGTGGCGGGACGTCGGGGAGACCCCGACGGAGCTGCAGGAGGCCACGTTCCCGCTGTATCCGCTGGTCCCGGACCCGACGCAGCCGGACCACGACGGCGCCGGCGCCGCGGCCTGGTTCGGCGTGGTTCCCACCGGGTCCGCCGACCTCACGTTCACCGGGAGGCCGCGGTTCGACGACACCCACGTGTACGAGATCCGGTGCTTCGTGCGCCGGCACCGGGCGGTCTGTCCCCGGACCGGCCCCCAGTGCACCTGCCCGATCGTGTGGAGCGAGCCGACCGAGCCCTACCAGCTCGCATCCCACTTCGACCTCCAGGGAACCGCGAACCGTCCCGTGACGGTTCAGCTCCCCGACATCAAGGCCCTGCAGGCGGATGCGAACCGGCTCGGGCCCGGGCGGACCGGCGGCGTCCGCATGAAGGCACCGGCGAACTCGAACCTGATGTTCGACGTCGACACGACCGCCGGGAAGGGGTCGAACGGCGGCACCGGCGGCCCGGAGATCTGCACGTTCGCCATCCCGCTCATCACGATCGTGGCGACGTTCGTCTTCAAGCTGTTCATGCCGATCGTGATCTTCCTGTTCCAGCTGTGGTTCCTGCTGTCGCTGCGCTTCTGCATCCCGCCGGAGATCAGCATCGACGCGGGCTTCGCCGCCGCGCTCGACGCGCTGCCGCCCGACCTCCAGATCGACGCCTCGGCCGCGGCCTCGTTCGACGCGACGTGGGGCTCGAAGCTCGACGCGGCCGTGAACGCCGCCGCGGGCGGGATGAAGGCGGGCGGGCAGACGGCGGCGGCCGCGCTCCGGTCCTCGCTGGGGCCGGCCGAGCGGCTGCGCGCGCAGCGCGGGATCATCCAGGCGGCCGCCGCGAGCGGCGCCGGGGGGCCGCCGGACCGGGTGTTCGCACTCCGGGTCCGTCGCGACGAGGTGGTCGCGGGATGAACGGCGACCGGCTCCTCACCGGTTGGACCTTTCCGCCGATGCCACCGCCCGAGCGTGGGCCGATGTCGTTCCTGGACGGCCCCGCGCTCGTCCGCCAGTCGATCCGGCTGATCCTCGAGACGGAGCCGGGCGAGCGGGTCATGCGGCCGACGTTCGGCTGCGGCCTTCGCCGGTACCTGATGGAGCCGAACACCCCCTCGACCCGCGCCGGCGTCGGCCGCGACGTCGAGGCCGCCCTCCGGGCGTGGGAGCCGCGCATCGACCTCCGTCAGGTCGACGTGGCGACGACCCAGGACCCGTCCGAGATCGTCGTGACCATCTCGTACGAGCACGTGCGCGACCGGACCCCGGCGGTGCTGCAGGTTCCGGTCGTCCTCGGTGGCGCCGTCACGGGAGCGGGGAGCTGACCGTGGCGGTCCCGGTCCCCCGGCTCGACGACCGATCGTTCGACGACATCGTCGCCGAGCTCCGCAACCGGATCCCGGTCTACACGCCCGAGTGGACCGACCTCGGGGCGAGCGACCCCGGCATCACCCTGCTCGAGCTGTTCGCGTTCCTCGGCGAGAACCTCCTGTACCGCTTCAACCAGATCCCGGACGCCACCAAGATGTGGCTGGTCCGGCTGCTCCAGGTACCGCCCCGGCCCGCGAGGAGCGCGTCCGGCCTGGTGGCGTTCACGACCAGGGCCCCGACGTCGGCCTCGGCCGCGACGGTGGAACAGGGAGCCTCCGTCCGGGCGGGGAAGGTGCCGTTCCGCGTGCAGTGGGACGTGGCCGTGATGCCGCTCGACGTTCGGGTGGCCGTGAAGACCGCGACCGACCCGCCGACGGACCCAGAGCTCGTGCAGAGCGTCGAACGGGCGCTGGACGCCCGCGACGGGCTCGCGGAGGGGGAGGAGCCCCAGTTCTACGAGACCGACGTGCTCGCGCCCGACCCCACGGCGCCGGACTTCCAGCCGCTCGACGTGTCGCTCGCCGTCGATCGTTCGCTGTGGGTCGCCGTGTTCTCGACCGGCGCGGATCCCACGGAGCTGCTGAAGCCCGGCGGCCCGCTCGACACGAACGCCCTCACGATCGGCGTCGGCGTCGACGCAGAGTTCCCGGGCATCGACGACGTCGACCCGTGCGACGGGCTCGACGCGCCCCCCGAGCGGGCCCGCGTCGCGACCGCGTCGCTCGAGCGCCAGCTGATGGAGTGCGGGCTCGCCCCCCAGCTCGGGAAGGACGGCACCACGTCGGAGAACGACCGGGCCGAGCCCCCGCTGGTCTTCTGGAAGGTGTCCACGGTGGTGCCGGGCGACGACGGCGAGCCCGAGTACCGGGACGTCGCCGTCGTGGGCGACACCACCGACGGGATGACGCGCGACGGCGTCATCTCGCTCCGCCTCCCCGACCGGCTGGAGGGGGTCGGCGTGTTCGAGTTCTCCGAACCGGACCGCGCGGGCACCGGGTCGTTGCCGCCGCCGATCGAGGACGACCGCCCGGTGCTGTTCTGGCTCCGGGCGTTCCCCCGCGAGGGCGTGCCCGACGTCGGGCGACTGCGGTGGGTGGGCGTGAACGCCGCCTCCGTCGACCAGGTAGCGCAGGCGGTGCCGGAGTTCCTCGGAGTCGGGACCGGAATGCCGAACCAGGAGCTCCAGCTCGCGCAGACGTCCGTCGTGGCCGACAGCGTCGTCCTGGAGGTCGAGAACGACGGGCGGTGGGACCGGTGGCAGCGCGTCGACGGCTTCGCCGCGAGCCTGCGCACCGACCTCCACTTCGTGCTCGACGCCGTGGCCGGCCGGGTGACCGGCGGCAACACGGTCCGGGGCCGGGCGTTTCCGATGGACCGCCGGATCCGCGTTCGCGGGGCGACCGGCGGCGGCTACCTGTACGGCGGAGGCCGGCGGGGGAACGTCGCCGCGAAGGCCATCTCGACCGTCGACGCGGGTGTGGACGTCACGGTCGCGAACCCGCTCCCGACGACGGGTGGGGAGGAGGCCGAGAGCATCACCGCGGCGCTCGAGCGCATCCCCGGGGAGCTGGCCCGCCACGACCGGGCCGTGACGAGCAGCGACTTCCGGGAGCTGGCCGCGATCACCGCCGTCGGGCGGGCCGAGTGCCTCCCCCGGTTCCACCCGCCGACGCGCCAGTGGGAGGCGGCCGGCGTCGTGTCCGTCGTCGTGTGGCCCACCGAGGACCCGAAGCACCCGAACGCCCCGGTCCCCGACGCCGGCCTGCTCCGCGCGGTGTGCCGGCAGCTCGACGCGCGGCGCCTCGTGACCACCGAGCTCTACGTGATCCCGCCCGTGTACCGGAAGGTGGCCGTGTCGGTGGGGATCGCGGTCAAGCCCGGGTACAGCGCGGCCGCGGTCCGCCGGTGGGTCGAACTCGTGGTCCGCCAGTACCTCGCCCCGCTCCCGCCGTACGGCCCCGAGGGCCAGGGGTGGCCGCTCGGCCACCGCGTGTACGGACCTGAGCTCGAGGCGGCCGTCCTGCAGGTCGAGGGCGTCGACTTCCTGGAGGGGCTCGAGGTGGCCGGGCTCGCCGCCGACGGGACCTGGCGGCAGGGGACGGTCGAGCTCGACGGGTGGGAGGTCGTCGAGCTCGCGGAGCTGAGCGTCGTGGCCGGGCCGCCGACGCCGGCCGGGACCGACGTGCCCCCGCCGCCGGCGCCGACGCTCGTCCCGATCCCGGTCCCGAAGGAGGAGTGCTGATGCTCGCGCCCGCGCCCCCCCGGCCGGATGACAAGACGTTCGCCGCGGTCGGGACGGCCGACCAGTGGCTGCGCTGCGCCCACGTCGACACCGCGCTCGACGCCGACGTGGTCTCCCTCGCCCGGACCCCGGGCGCCGCGGCGGCGGGAACGCCGTCGGCGGGGACGATCCCCGCCTGGTTGGCGTTCGATCCCGGTGGGTGCCTGTACCGGAGCGACCCGTCGACCGGACAGGTCCAGCGGATCGTATGGCGCCCGACCGACCCGCTGTCCGGGCACCGCGACGAACGCCCCCCGGTCGACCTGTTCGCCGCGGAACCCGCGACCCCGCTCGGCGACTTCTCGCCGGCGGGGTCGCCGGCCGCGCCGTCGTTCGCGCCGACCGCGCTGGCCGTCGACGCGGACGAGCACCTGTTCCTGCTCGACGGGACCACGGGCTCGGTGCTGGTGCTCGACCTCGGTGACGGCAGGCTGCTGTGGACGGTCCGGCTCCCCGTCGCCGTGGTCGACCTGGCCTCGGAGGGCCGGACGATCCTGTTGGCCACCGCCGACCCCGATCGGCCGCTGTACCGAATGGAGGCCCGGAGCGAGCCGCGCGAGGTGGCCGTCCCGCCCGAGGCGTTCGCCGGCGTGGAGGCCGGGTGGGTGCCCGCGCGGGTGGCGGCGGGGCCCGGGGGCGAGGTGTGGCTCCTGGCGCGCACGCCCGACGGCCGCGGCTGGGCGGTCCCGGTCGCCGACGCCCGGGCGGGCGCCGCCATTGGGCCGTTCCCGTTCGCATCGGACGTGGAGCTCGACGGCGAGGACCGGCTGGTCGTGGCCGGTCGGCCGGGGGAGGACCTGCTGCGGTTCGAGTTCGAGGACGGCGTGGTCGCCGAGGGCAAGCCCCTGCAGGCGCCCCGGTGGACGGCTGGCGGGCTCGTCCGGACGCCCGACGGGCGCATCGGGTTCTGGACGGACCACGGCTTCCGGGTCGCCGTCGAGGCGCGTCCCCGCTACGAGGAACACGGGAGCGTCGACCTGTTCCGCCTCGACGCCGGCGTCTACCGGACGCAGTGGGGGCGCATCTTCGTCGAGGCCTGCATCCCGGGCGGTACGTCGGTGCGCGCCGCGTTCGTCACGTCCGACGACGAGCCCGGGGAGACCGAGAACGACGGGCCCAGCATCGCCCGGACGGTCCCCTCGAACCTGACGGCGAGCATCCGGCTGCCGAGGGCCTGGCCGCCGCTCGTCGCCGCCTCGCGCGTTCCGGAGCTGGCGAGGCTCCGGCCGCTCCACCGCCGGGAGACCGGCATGGACGTCGCCTGGGCGCGGCGCGACCCGGACGACCGGTTCGAGGTGTACGAGGCGCCGGTGGCCGCGCCGCCCGGCCGCTACCTGTGGGTCCGGCTCGATCTGCGGGGGACCAGGGGGGCCTCCCCGAGGGTCCGGGCCGCGCGGGTCGAGCACCCGGGGCACGACTGGCGGTCCCGCCTCCCGCGCGTGTACTCGGACGACCCTGCCGCCGCGTCGTTCCTCGACCGGTACCTGGCGATGCCGGCCGGCGTGCTCGCCGACGTGGAGGAGCGCTCGACGATGCGCGACGTGCTGCTCGACCCCTTCGGCGCCCCGGCCGATGTGCTGCCGTGGCTGGCCTCCCTCGTCGGGATGACCCTCGACGACCGGTGGCCCGAGCCGGCACGCCGGAGGATGCTCTCGGAGGCCGTGTGCCTGTTCCGCCGGCGGGGGACCATCGCCGCGCTCCGCCGGATGATCGAGATCTACCTGGGCTGCCAGGTCATCGTCATCGAACGCTTCCGCCTGCGCGGATTGGGGGGCGGGTTGCTGGGCGACGAGGGCGCGGCCGCGTCGAGCTCCGTGGTGGGGTTCGGGTTCCGGGTCGGGGGCGGCGTCGGGCGGGCGACCGCCGAGCCGATCGCCGGGACCGTCCGGGACGCGTTCGAGACGCACGCGCACCGATTCACCCTGCTCGTGCCCTGCGAGCTCGACGACGAACGCGAACAGACCACCCGGCACCTGCTCGACATGCACCGTCCGGCCCACACGATCGTGGACCTCTGCACGGTGGGGGCCGGGATGCGGGTCGGCGTCGGCCTCCACGTCGAGCTGTCGAGCATCGTCGGGCCGAGCGCGGGGTTCCGGCAGGCCCGGCTCGGCGCGAGCCGGCTGGGGAGGGGGATCACCGTCGGGCGCGGCACGGGCGGGGTCCGGCCGTCGGGGACGCGCGTCGGCGTCGACAGCAGGGTGGACACGTGAGCGCGCCGCTCGTCCTCGACCGGTTCCGCATCACGTGGTCGGTCAAGCGCGTTCGTCCCGGCGACGAGGATCGACGGGCCGGCCTCGTCGAGGCCCTGATCGACCACGGGCTCGAGGAGGCCTTCGAACGGTCGGGCATCCGCGCCGGAGAGGAGGTGTGCGTCCGCTCGGTGTCCGCGCCGCCGCAGACGTTCGACCCGGGGTCCGACGACGAGACGTTCGTGCGGCGGTGGGCGGCCGCGGTCGCGGAGGCCGTCGTGGCGGCGGTCGCGTCCGGATCGCCCGGCGACGACGACCGGGTGGTCCGGTACCGGTCGCGCCACGCCGCGCTCGGCGAACTCGTGTGCCGCGCGGCGGTGGGCGACGAGCGCCGCGAGTGGGCGTGGCGCCAGCTCGGCCTCTGGCCGGACGGGCTCTCCCCGGCGGAGGCAGTCGCGCTCGCGCTGGCACGTTCGCCGCACTCGATCGTGGGGGCGCTGGAGATCGCCGCTCGGTCGGGCGCGCTGCCGTCGGTGTTCGGCTTGCTCGGGCCGGACCGCCTGCGAACCCTCGTCACGGCCGCATGGGTCGCCGGGGAGGGTGAGCCGGCGTTCGTGGCGATGCTCGACGACCGGGGCGGGGTGCCTCCTTCGCCCGCGGATCGTGCACGGGCCGGGGCACTGCTGGGCGCGACGCAGCTCGGCTCCCGGCTCCGGGCAGCGACGGCGGCGACGCCGGTCGGTTCGGCCACCGAGCCGGCCATGCTGGCCGTCCTCGCCGCGGAACCGGCGATCGCTGCGCGCGCGCGATTCGATCCCGCCGCGGTTGCCCTGGTTCGCGCGGTTCGCGACGAGCTTGCCGGCGGGCGCGCGGCGGCGCGATGGTCGAAAGGCGACGCCGCAGGCGACGGAGGCGTCCGCACATCCGATCGGGTCGATGAGCGTTCGGAATCCCCGGCGTCCCCCGGGGTCGCGCACCCGCAGCCGGACCGACCGTCCGGCGACCCGCTCGACGCGGTCGACGCCGGCGACGATCCGTCCGCGCCCGACGGAAGCGCAGCACCCGGCAGGACCGCCTTCGGCGGACTGTTGTTCCTGCTCCACTTGGTGGACGCGCTCGACCCGGTGGCCACGTCCGCCGCGGACCCCGTGCTGGCCGGCGTTCCGCTGCCACGGCTCCTCCACCGCCTGGGGACGGCGATCCTCGCCAGGGCGACCGCAGCCGCCCCGGCGGAGGCACCTCCCGACCCGCGCGACCCGGCGGTGCTGGCGTTCTGCGGGCTCCCTCCCTCGGCCGAACCTCCGGGGTTCGAGCCCCCGGACCCGACATGGGAGGACCGCGTCGAGGCGTGGGCCGAACGGATCCTCGCGCTGCTGCGCACCGCGCTCGAACCGTCCGTGCTCGCGTCCGCACCCGGGGACGAGCTGCTCGTGGCAGTGTGCCGGCGGCGGGCCGAGGTCGTCGCCGACCCGGGCTGGATCGACGTCCGGCTCGAGCTCGACGAGGTCTCCACGGACGTCCGCCGGGCCGGCCTCGACCTCGACCTTGGGTACCTGTCCTGGCTCGGCTGCGTCGTGAGGTTCGTCTATGGCTGACGCATCGACCGACGCGCTCACGCTCGCGTCGCCGGCGGCCGGCGCCGACGAGGCCCGGCGGCTCGACGACGCCGTCCGCCGGCTCGCGGGCAGGCTCGCCGGGCTCCTCGCCGAGCTGGAGGGGAGCGGCGAGGGCCCGGCGATCGGCTTCCTCCGGGACCTCGCGCTCGACGACCTCGGCGGGTGGGACGGGTCCTGCCTCGACCTGCCGCCCGGCGGGGCCGCACACCCGGTCGACCGCCTCGCCGCGGCGCTGGCGCTGGAACCGGCCGACCTCGACCTCCTCCTGCTTGCCGGCGCGCCGAACCAGCACGAGGGACTGGCGTGGGTGCTCCGCCGGCTGCACCCCGCCGGCGAGCCCTGGCCGACCGCCGGGCTTGTCGGCGCGCTGGCGACGGCCGGCCTGGTTCCGGGGCTCGGCTCCCGGACCGATGCGAGGAACCGCCTGACTCGCGGGCCGCTCGCGCGCCCGGGCGCGGTCGTCGTCGAGGGCGCCGGCCCGTTCACCGAGCGGTCGGTCCGATGTCCGTCGAGCCTGTGGGGCGCGCTCAACGGCGACGACGCGTGGCCGGATGCGGTGCGGCCGATCCTGCGGCCGACGCCTCGGTGGGGCCTCGACGGGTGGCTCGACGAGCCCCCCGTGGCCGCCGCCCGCCGGGCCGTCGCGGTGCTCGACGCTGTCGCCGTCGTCGCGACCTCCGATCGCCCCGACGCCACGGCTGCCCGCCTGGGGGCCCTGGTCGAGGCGGCGGGCCGGACAGCCGCCCTGCTCGCGGCCGCCACCCTCGACGACCGCGCGCTCACGAGCGTTGCGCTCCACGCGATCGCCCACGGAGCCGTCCCGGTGGTCGCGGTCGAGGGGCGGCTCGACGCCGATCTTCCCGTCACGGACGTCCCGTGGCCCGTCGTGCTGTCCGTGCCCGCCGGCAGCCGGGTCACGACATGGCCGAGGCCGCAGTTCGAGGTCCCCGTGGGCCCGCTCGACCTCGGTTCGCGCCTCGCCGCTACGGCCGGGGCGCTCCCCGAGCTCGGCGAGCCGCTCCGGCCCGTCGGCCCGGCCACGATCGAACCGAGCGACCTCGCGATCGCCGCGGTCGACCTCCGCTCAGCGGCCGCCCTGACCGGGGGAACGTTCTCCCGCACCGACCTCACCCGCGTCGTCGACGACCGCACGACGACATCGGTCCCGGCCGGCGCCGTGCTCGTTCACCCCTCGGCGGACTGGGACGACCTGGTGCTGCCCCCCGGCCGCATGGCCCAGCTGCGGGAGGCCGTTCACCGGGTGACCGGGCAGGGCGTCGTGTTCGACCGGTGGGGGTTCCTCGAGGGGCGGCTCGGGCGTCGCGGCCTCCGCCTGCTGTTCGCCGGGCCGCCGGGGACCGGCAAGACGCTGGCGGCCGAGGTCGTCGCGGGGGCTCTCGGCCGGGACCTCCTCGTCGTCGACATCTCGCGGATGGTCTCGAAGTGGATCGGTGAGACCGAGAAGAACCTTGCGGCGGCGTTCGAGGCGGCCGAACGAGGTGGCATGGCGCTGCTGTTCGACGAGGCGGACGCCCTGTTCGGCAAGCGAACGGAGGTCGGCGACGCGCGGGACCGCTACGCGAACCTCGAGACCGCCTACCTGCTGTCCCGGCTCGAGCGGTTCGACGGACTGGCGATGCTCGCTTCGAACCTCCGCCAGAATCTCGACTCCGCGTTCGCTCGGCGCCTCGAGTTCATCGTCCCCTTCGACCTGCCCGACACCGAACAGCGGGTCGCGCTATGGACGCGGCACATCCCGCCCGGGGCGCCGCTCGCGTCCGGCGTGCGACTGGAGCGCCTGGCCGCCCTCTACCCGCTGCCGGGGGCGCTGATCCGCAACGCCGCCGTCGCCGCTGCGTTCCTCGCCGCCGCGGAGGGTTCCGACATCGAGCCCCGCCACCTGGTCCACGCCATCGAGCGCGAGTACGTGAAGGCCGGGGATGCCTTCCCCGGGCCGCCACCGGAGGACGCGCAATGACCCATTCCACCCGTCCCGCAGTCGACCGAAGGGAGTCGTCGTGACCAACCCCGTGAAGCAGTTCCGCATCGACGAGAAGGCTCGCCAGGGCATGGCGGTCCAGGCGGCCCAGACCGAGCTCGGGCAGATCGACGGCGACCTGGCGACCAGCAGGGACACGGTGGCCGTGAACACCAGGGACCTCGCCGCCCAGCAGGCCGAGGAGTCGCGCCTGCGCCAGGCGATCGCCGCCGCGGCGATGCCCGCCGACGCGGATGCGCTCGTCGACCAGCTGGAGGACAACCTGAAGCAGCAGAGCGTCAGCTCGGCCGCGCTGAACGACGCGATCGATCAGGCCGCGACGCTCGAGCGGAGCCGGCTGCGCGTGGCGGCCGAGCTCGACGCCGCGAGGGCCACCCAGGCCCAGGCCGGCGCGGACCTCGCCATCGCATCCGCGGACGACGAGGTGGCCGAACGGTGGCGGACCGCGGCCACCGGCACCGCGGTCGGGAATGCAGTGGCTGCGGCCGGCTCGGCGAGCACGACGGCACTGCGCACGGCCGCCCGGACGCGACTCCAGTCCCTGGCGGGCGGTTCCACCCTGCTCGACCTGTTCAAGCGCCGCTTCGAGGAGGCGAGAGCCGACTCGGACGAGCGACGCGCCAAGGTGGTCCGGGCGCAGGGCGCGCTCGACACGGTGGCGACGAAGCAGGACCCCGTGAACGGCCCCGTCGTGGTCGCCGGTGCGGGGTACGCGGCGGCCCGCGAGGTGGTGCGGGCGATCGCCGAGACCACGGTCCAGCGCCTCGACGCGGCCCTCCTCGCGCTCCAGACGGCGAGCGCGCTGGGCAACCTGACGACCGACGAACAGACCCGGATCGACGACCGCGCGACCCACGCCACGGCCGTGACCGGCACGACGAGCTCGGTGAGCGCAGCGAGCGACGTGCTGGACGCCCGGAAGGACGTTCGTGTCGCGGAGGTGGCGTTCGACGTCGCCGCGCTCGCCAAGGAGGCCACGGATTCGACGTTCGACCGCGACACGGACGCCTCGGTCAAGACCAAGCGCGACGCGTGGAACGCCGCCAAGGCCGCCCTGTCGGCGGCGGAAGGCAAGGTGACGCCCACCCGCCAGCAGCAGCTGGACGACTGGGAGGTGGCCATCCCCGTCGGGGTCTCGAGCGCGGTCGTCGGGTTCCTCCGGGCCTCGGCCGAGGTGGACGCGATCAAGGGCCTCGACCCCCAGGGCCGCGTGAACGACCTCAACGCCGCCGAGACCACGTACGCGGGGGCGCTCCAGGACCGGACGGACGCCGCAGAGCTGCGCATGGCGAGGGCGCTGGAGGTCGCCGTACGACTCGAGGCCGAGGCGGCGGTCGAACCGGTCGCCGACGTGCGGGAGGCCGCCAAGGTCCGCGGCGACCGGTGAGGAGCGAACCGTGACGACATCACTGGGAGACCGGCCACCGGCGGCGTCGCTGGCGGCGGAGCCGTACACGTCGCTCGCGGTCCACTACGGGATGTTGCTGGGCGTCCCGGACTTCGAGCTCATGATGTCGAACCCGCGCGGCAAGCTCCGCGTGCACAACGCGTGGCTGCACGGCGCGGGCGTCGTATGGGGATACCCGGTGTCCGTCGACGCCCCCAGTTGCGAGCTCCGGGTCGGGCCCGGTCTCGCGGTCGACGGGCTGGGGCGGGAGCTCCCGCTCACGATGCTGGCCTGCCTCGACGTAGGCGCCTGGTTCGACCAGCTCGACGACGCGGACCGGGTGGCCCTCGGGACCAGCGAGATCGACGGGGGCCTCCAGTTCCACGCGCACCTCGTAGCTCGGGCGGCGCCGTGCCTGGCGAGGCCGGTCCCGGCGATGGGGTCGAACTGCGAGGGCGGAGCCTCCGAGACCGCGTACTCGAGGGTGCAGGAGACGGTGGAGCTCCTGCTCAGGGCCGGGCCCGCGCCGGACCCGCCGCCGGCGGCGTTCCCGTCGCTCCGCCGACTGCTCGCGGCAGGCGACACTGGCGTCCCGGGGGACCGGGAGCGCATCGAGGCGCTGGCGACGGCAGACCGCGAGCGGGAATGGCTGGACGCGTTCCACCGCCTGGCCGCCGACGAGGTCGCGGCGCTGCTCCCTCCCGGCCTCGTGGAGGGCGGCGCCGGCAGCTCGACCATGTTCCCGGTCGACGAGCCGGGCGAGGTCCTGCTCGCCGACCTGCCGGACCTCCAGCTGGTCACGCAGGCCGACGGCGCCCGGACGGTGGCGGCGCCGACGATCGACCTGTCCGTCCGATCGAGCCACGTGCCCACGCTCGTGCTGGCCGACCTGCTCGCAGAGCTGCTGACCCGGGGCGGCGGCGCGGCCGACGACGCCGACGCCGGCGGCCCGCGCGTGGCCTCGGTGTCGCGCGCGGGCATCACGGTGACCGTCGAGCTCACGGCGGACGTCGTCGACGGCACGCTCGCCGACGCGCTGAGCCTGCACTCGATCGACCCCGGGGCCGCGACGCCGTCCTGGTCTCCCGAGACCCCGGCGAACGTCACGTCGCAGGCGGCGCAGGCCGGCCAGCCGTCCTCGATCGCGTTCGACCTCCCGGCCGCGCCCACCGGTCAGACGGTGTACCGGGCGGTGCTGGTCGGCACCGGCCCGGCCCCGCTCGTCGGGCTCGTCGACGGCGCGCCCGTTCCGCTCGCCGGCCGCGTCGGCGGCCCGTCGGGTTCGGCCGACGACGGCCACGACGTCGTGCTCACGATCAAGGAGGACACGCCATGACGGCGACGAACGGGAGCGGATCGGCCCCCGCGGGGTTCGACGGAACGGTCGTCCTCACCCAGGGCGTGAGCGGGCTGGTGTTCGTGCCGTCGCCGACGCCGCTCACCCACCTGAACTTCTACGACGGGAAGTTCCTGCGGGCAGCCGACCTGACGCTCGAGCAGCTCGGGCAGCGGATGCTCGTCGAGCTGTCGAACCGGGCGGGCGGCCCGGGGATCGCGTTCGGATTCGACGTCTCGATCGGGTCGAACGACGTCCTCTCCCTGTCCGCGGGCCTGGCGATCGACCCGCAGGGGCGCGTGCTGCTCCTGCCGGCCGCCGTGAGCATGTCCGTCGCCACGCTGATCCAGGAGAGCCGCGGACTCGCGATCCCCGCCATCACCGAGGGAACGGGCGGTTCGGCGACGTTCGCGCTGTGCGACCCGGCCATCCCGCCGCCGACGGTCCAGTCCCAGGCGGGGACCGAGCTGTACCTCCTGACGATCGGCCACATGGAGGGGCTCTGCGGGAACGAGGAGGTGTTCGGCCGGCTGTGCGACGACAACTGCGTCACCGCGGACGACCGGCCCTACCTGCTCGAGGGCGTGGTGATGCGGGCCCTCCCGCTCCGCCTGTCGCACGCGCTGGTGACGTCGACGGCCGTCGCGCTCGGCCGGGTCCACCTGCGGTCCCAGGTCGCATCGGCGTACTTCGCCGACGAATGGGACCGCGGAGGAACGCTCCTGTCCTCGGCCGGCCTCGCCGCCGCGACGTGGTGCCAGGGCGCGGCCGCCATGGTCGGGGACGCCGTGCCCGTCGGTGTGCTGGCCCGCGCCGGGACCTCGACCATGTTCCTCGACGAATGGACCGCGCGGCGGGAGCGCATCGAGCCGCCGCCCCGCAGGTATTGGGACGGCCGGATGGAACTGCGGCCGTGGGACGTGTTCCTGGCCCAGGTCCTGCAGTTCCAGTGCCAGCTCTCGGAGATCCTCTCGGGCGGGGCGCGAGGGCTGCCCGGTGGGGGGACGGATCCCTGCGACGACGCCCACACGCTGCTCGACGAGTCGGTCCGGCTGATCAAGGAGCTCGGCAAGCGGGCCACCGCGGGGAAGCAGATCGACCCGGAGCTGTTCGAGAAGCTCCCGGGCCTCGCGACGTTCGGCTCGCGGTCGGAAGCGGTGCTGGACCGGCTGCCGGTTTCTTCCGGGCGCATCCTCATCGACGGGGGCATCGTCGAGTTGCCCCCGGCCGGCTACCTCCCGGTCGACCCGCACTCGACGGTCGCCCTCAGCGATCAGGTCCGCCGCCTCCTGGGCGAGGGCCTCGACCTCCGGTTCTGCGCGGTCCGCCGGGACCAGATCGCCCACGAGCTCGAACGGGCCCAGCACATGAACCGTATCTCGCTGCTGGCCGGACTCGACGATCCGGCGAACAAGCAGAACGTGGACATCCTCGTGCCCGACGGCACGGTCTCGACGGTCCCCGCGAAGACGACCGGCATCGGGCTCGACGTGGACGCGGCTATCGGTTCGACGACGCGGAGCATGGTGTTCAACCGCTCGCTTTCCGATAGCAGCCGGCTCGTGACCGACGCCGCGACGGACCCGTCGGCTCTGCCGATCCGGGGCGCGGCTCGGCTGACGCCGACCGCCGCCGGGGGGTTGCAGTTCGTCTCGGCGGGGTCGTTCGTGACGGGCGACCGAACGGCGATGATCGGGGTCATGCGGACGATGGCCCGGTCCGCCACGGGAGCCGAATCCTTCCGCAACGCCGTCGACCGCCTCACGAACCTCGGAGACGAAGTCCCGGAATCGCAGCCGATGGAGGTGCTGGCGAACGAGATCCACCGCAGTGCCGCCGTCGCCCGCGCGGGTGACGAGGAGATTCGCGCGGTCTCCCTCGAACAGCCCGCCGAGGGACCGCAGACCGCCGTCATGTGGGTCACGTTCACCACCGACCGGGATCCTTTCACCGTCTCCACCGGCACTGTCGGGGTGCAGGCCTCGATCGACACCTACGCCCCCGGGCGGCCGGCTCTCAGCGTCCGCCAGGAGCTGATCGGCCGGCTCGAGATCCTGCATTCGAGCGAGACGCCCACCGGCGGCCGGGAGGTCGGAGTGAAGTTCACTGCGAGCCTCGACGCTCGGCACCTCGGCCTCCGCGGCATCGACGAGGCCCCGCCCTCGGTGAGCTTCCTGCTCACGCTCACCTCGGAGACGTCAGCCGGCCTTCGCCGGATCAAGGTCTCGACGACCGGCGAGAAGAAGGTCCTGTTCGCATTCACCGCTGGGTGGCAGGGTTCGCCGATCGAGGCGAACGCTCGGCTGGTGGCCGAAGTGCAAGGGGAGGTCGCCGCGGGGTTCGGCGCGCTCGCGCTGCTCCACGAGGACGCGACGATCACCCAGCAGGGGAACGAGTACCACGACATCGCTCTGCAGGCGCTGATCGTGCTCCAGGGATGGATCCTGGACGACCCGGGCTTCCTTGCCCGCGCCGTGCAGTTGCTGTTCCCCACGCAGCAGGGAACCGGAACCTCCAGGGTTGGCGCGACCACGGACTGGGTGCTGTTCCGGCGGCGACGTCGCGAGGACTGCGGCGAGGTGGCGGTCGTCCCGCAGCCGGTCGGCCCGAGCGTCGTGGCCACGTGGTTCACGAAGGCAGAGAGCCTTGGCGAAGCGGGCGCTATCGGATCGCGTCTCGGCAGCGGCGAGTTGGGCGACGAGGTCGAGTGGACCCGGATCGGTTCGGCCGAGTTCGATTCGGGAACGGCGACCCGACTCACGTCCGCCACCGAGCTCCAGCAGCAATGGCTGAACGCCGGAGCCGGTCGGGCCATCGGGTACGCCGGCTACGCGTCGACGGGCGGGGAGCCGGTGGCATTCGCCCAGCCGCGGGCCCAAGCCCTGGTCGCTGGTGTGGCCCAGGTCGCACCGCTCGACGTAGGTGGGAAGGTCGAAGTGGTGGTCAACCCGCCCCGCGCCCAGATGGTGGCGGGGACGGAGGGCAGCGTCTTCTTCGTCACGTTGGAACCGCCGCAGCACCGTGTCTCGTGCGTCGAGGTCTTCATCGTCGACGACGTCAACTCGTCGCCGGAGGGCAAGATGCGCCTGAAGGCGCTCGAGCAGGGCGACGTCGTCCAGCTGGACGACCAGGCCGTCCAATCGAAGGGCCGCGTCACGTTCACCGACGATCAGCCCGACCTGGGCCAGCTGCAACAGGTGGAGGACGCCGTCGCGGAGGCCCAAGCCGAGTTCGCACATGGCCTTTTCCAACAGCGGTTCCCCAGGGTTCTCGCCTGGGTCGCGAGCAGTTTCGACAGCGATCCCGACGGACCTGGCGCGAAGATGGCGATAGTCGTGGCCGACCGGCTCGGAGTCCCCTTCTTCGGCCCGAAGGTGCTCAACGTCGACTTCGACCCCGGGGCCTCGTGTCCCGTCCGGCTGTACGTCCTCGAGTTCCTGGGATGAACACGTGACGGGCGCGAGCTCGGCAGGGCCGGCGGCCGAGAAGAAGGAGGAGGCGGGCTCGAAGGCCCCGGCCACGGCGGCTGCGCCGGAGAGCGGCAAGGCGGCGACCGGCACGACGTCGCCGGGCCCCGCGGCGGGAAGCTCGCTCGGCGCGCGCCAGGTCGCGGCGAAGTCGGCGGTCGGCGGCACCGAGGACACGGCCGAGAAGGACGCCGACGCCGCGGCCGACACGGTCATGCGGATGCCCGAGACGCCGGCCGGGAGCGCCGCGCCGGCTTCGGCGGGTGCCGGCCCAGGACCCGCGGGCGGCGGGAAAAGGCGCGAGGAGGCAGCTCCGGGATCGTCCTTGCCGGTCCGGCGCCAGGCCGCTCCGGCCGCACCCGCCGAGGCGAAGCAGGGCGACGTCCCGACCCCCGCCGGCGCGGCCCCGCCGGCTCCCGCGGCCGGGGCCGCATCCGTCGCCAAGGCGCCCGAGGCGGGCGGAGTCCCGGAGGCCGCCGAGGAGCCGCCCGCCCCCGAGGGCGAACAACCGGCCAGGGGAACGCCGGAGGTCTCCGACAAGGTGCAGGCCTACTTGGATGCGAGTCGGGGACAGGGCGCCCCGCTCCCCGAGAAAGCCCGCCGGTACTTCGAGACGCGGTTCCGGTGCGACCTCTCCCACGTCCGTATCCACGACGACGCGGCGGCAGACGAGGCGGCGAAGTCGATCCAGGCCCTCGCGTTCACCAAAGGGAGTGACATCTATTTCCGGGCCGGCGCGTACGACCCGGAAGGGGAGGCCGGCCGCAAGCTCCTCGCCCACGAGCTCGCCCACGTGGTTCAGCAGCGCCCCGGCATCAACCGGCGCGGCACCTCAGGGGACGTCATCCGCCGGGGCACCAAGCCCCCGGTCGGCAGCGCTAAGGACGACAAGAAGGGTGGCGGCACAGCCACGACGTTCGAGATTCCCACCGACGTGACTGACAAGGCCAAGGCAGCGAAGGCTCCGGCAGGCAAGATCGACGTACCGAATACGACGATCTCCTTCACCGAGCTGCACATCCCCGAGTTCAAGCTTCCATACCATACGGGCGCGCTCGAATGGGTCCGGAAGGAACATTCGGGGAAGCACGCCGATGCCTGGGCGAAGTGGGCCCAACCGCTGCTCAAGGGATCGGTGGACAAGAAGCCGAAGGACCAGTCGTCGCCGACGGCTCCGTACTTCCTGCAGTTCGGGAAAGGATCGAAGGCTTTGCCTTTCTTTGGGACCGCGGAAGATGTCGCCTCGGCGATAACAAGCCTTCCGTGGGACCGAGACAAGAATCCCCACAAGTTCGACATCGACCACCAGAAGGAATTGCAGCTGGGGGGCGCGGACGACGACCACAACAACCTCTGGCTGCTCGACCGGGGCATCAACAGGAGCTCAGGACCCACGATCAGGGAATCAGTCCGACAGGACATCGACGATCTGCTCGCCCTGGCTCGGCCGAAGCTCGCTAATCCCCCGTCGGATGCCAAAGAGGTGCTGGCGTCCAAGTACACCGTGAGGTTCGCCAAGGCAAAGGGTGGCCCACGGCCTGGGCGGAGCAGCAAGTCGAAAGCGTTCAGCCCCGGACCGGTGACGGCTGACAAGTGGGCCCGTGAGGACCTCTCCTCGGAGACGATCGTCGAGGCGCTCGAACCGATGACGACGGAGCTCCGGGAGAAGGTCAAAGGAACCAAGGAGACGCTCTCGCTCTTCACCAAGCGGGGCGGCGGGAAGGTCTCGACGCTTCCGTACAAGGGCAAAGGCGAGATCGACGTCTCAAAGTTGTTCACCCCCGGGTACAAGGTGGTCTCGGGGACGTACGTCGAAGGGAACCCCCCGCGAACCGGCAAGGTGGGGCAGCTCAACGTCTCGTTTTTCGAGGGAGAGAAGGGCAAGAAGGTCCTCAGCCCCATCTCGCATCCCTTCGACCTCGTCGCCATGCCGGGCGTCGACTACGGAGGAATGGTCGACCAGAAGTCGATCGTGGAGCTTCGCAAGAAGATCAGCACGAAGGTCGCGAGCCCCATCGAGTTCCCCGACATCGACTTCGATCTCGCGCTGGGCCTTGTCGGCCGGGGCTCCGTCCCCAAGCCGAGCATCAAGCTCCTCGAGAACGTCGAGATCGCCATCGTCGTCGAGGGCGCGGACATCGGACTCGAAGCGACCATCTCCGGTGGCGACCTAAAACTCCCCGGGCCGTTCAAGGTGACCGGGGGGGCCATGACGCTCTCCGCGACGACCGGCGGGCTCGGTGTGGACGGGCGGATCGACTTCGAGATCGAGAAGCTCGCGAAGGGGTTCATCGGGGCGTCGGCCGGGCTGAAGAGCGGTGGCCCAAGCTTCTCGCTCGAGGGCGAGCTCGAGTTCGACACCAAGATGTTCACCGAGGCGAAGCTGGGGCTCTCTTACAAGGAGGGGAAGTGGGGCGTCAAGGGCAAGCTCGCGGTCGGCGAGGGCAAGATCAAGGGGATCAAGAGCGCCTCTGCCGAGGTCGCCGTCGAAGACGAGACGGTCAGCGCCCTGGGGACGTTCGAGTCGTCCATCAAGGGCATCGACAAGGGCAAGGTCACCTTCAAGTACGACCCCAAGACCGGCATGGAGATCGCCGGCGAGATCGAGCTTGGCAAGGGCATCCCGGGCGTCAAGACCGGCAAGCTGTCGGCCACCATCAAGGAGAGCCCGGCCGGCGACTACAGCCTGTCAGGCGGCATCGTGATCCAGCCGGACGTGCCCGGGCTCTCGGGCGACGTGACCGGGAAGTACGAGGACGGTGCGTTCCTCGTCGAGGCGAACCTCGGCTACGAGAAGGGACTGGCGAAGGGCTCGGTCAGGATCGGCGTGACCAACCAGGCCGTCGGGGCCGAAGGGAAGCCGGCCGGGCCGCCCACGGACAACCTGCTCGTCTATGGCGGCGGCGAGCTCACCCTGAAGATCGCGCCGTGGCTCCAGGGAACGGTCGGTGTCCAGCTCAAGCCGAACGGCGAGATCGAGGTCAAGGGCAAGGTCGCCCTGCCGGACCACCTGGACGTCTTCCCGGAGAAGAAGGTCGAGAAGCGGGTGTTCTCGATCGGCATCGACATCCCCATCGTCGGGGTGGCCGTCGCGGGGCAGCGCATCGGGATCTTCGCGACGATCAAGGGCGGGCTCGACGTGTTCGCGGGGTTCGGGCCCGGGCAGCTCCGGAACCTCTCCCTCGAGGTCACCTACAACCCCGCCCACGAGGAGGCGACGACCGTCGTCGGGACCGGGTCGTTCTACGTGCCGGCGAGCGCCGGGCTCCGGCTGAGCGTCGACGGAGGGCTCGGCGTCGGGATCCCCATCGTGAGCGCGACCGCCGGGATCACGATCTACGGCGAGATCGGCGTCCAGGGCGCGGCCGAAGCCAGCGCCCGGGTCGAGTGGAGCCCGGCCCGCGGCGTGATCCTCGACGCCCAGGGCAGCCTGTCGGTGGAGCCCAAGTTCAAGTTCGGGATCGAGGCGTTCGTCGACGTGAGCGCCGACCTGTGGATCACGACCATCGAGCTGTACCACAAGAAGTGGAACCTGGCCTCGTTCGAGTACGGCTCGAACCTCCGCTTCGGCCTCGTGTTCCCGATCCACTACGAGGAGGGGAAGCCGTTCCAGCTGTCGTTCGACCAGGTGCAGTGGACCTACCCGTCGATCGAGCCCAAGGACCTGCTGAGCGGGCTCATGAAGCAGATCGCCTGAAGGAGGAACCCGACATGCTCTCGACCGAATCGCATTCGCCGGCCCGGACGCTCGTCAACCGAGGGGCGCTCCTCCACGCCGAGGGTGACCTGGCGGCCGCCCAGGCCGCGTACCGGGAGGCGATCGAGGTCGATCCCGCGAACCCAACCGCCCACTCGAACCTCGGCTACCTGCTGGCGACGCTGGACCGCCACCAGGAGGCGATCGAACACGACCGTCAGGCGATTGCGCTGGAACCCGCCCGCAGCGCGCCGTGGGCGCACCTGGGCATGTCGGAGCTCGCCCTGGGGCGGGTGGACGAGGGGCTCGCGTCGCTCTCGCGGGCGGTTCGGCTCGACCCGGAGAACCATTTCGCGTGGGACGCGCTCGGCCGGACCTCGATGGCAATGGGCCGGGCGGACGAGGCCGAGGAGGCATGGCGGGCGGCCGTCGCTGCGCGACCGGGCGACGAGGACCTCCTGATCTCGCTCGGCGTCGCGATCGCGGCGCAGGAACGGCTGGGCGAAGCCGAGCTGGTGCTGCGTGCCGCCGTGTCGGCCGCTCCGTCGTCCGCGCGGGCGTGGCTGCAGCTGGGAGTGGTCAGCCTGCTCCGGCGGGACTACGGGTCGGCGCGGGAGGCGCTCGGAGAGGCCCGGCGTCTCGACCCCGATGACGCGGACGTCGCGTTCCACCTGGCGTTGCTGGAGATCGCGGAGGGGCGGTTCGCGGATGCTCGCGCGGAGTTGGAGTTCGTGGTCGGCTCGCCGGACGCGACCCACGATGACGAAGTGGCGACGCTCCTCGCGCAGCTCGACTCGATTCGGGGCGACAGTTCGAATCCGGACTGACGCCGGGCCCGTGTCTCCGGTGGCTCGTCGTCCGGATTGGCTACTTGGTCGCCTCGTCGTCGTCGTCGTCCGGTTGCTTCTGCCGGCCTCAACCGGGAACCGGTTCAGTGGAGGGCAGTTCCGATACATCGTCGGCGACTTCGTCTAGCAATCCCGTCTGGAACGAGAACCTTCCGACCTTCGGGATCCAATACCGAAAGCGCCCGAGCTCCTCGGGAAGCCCCGCCTGCCGGAACGCAGTCAGGGCCTCGTGCAGGCGGCCCCAGGTCTCCCGATCGAGTGCCTCGACGTCGTCGACCGGTTCGGCGGGGCCCTTTCCTTCCTTCCCCGATGACGAATCGCCACGGGCGTGGTCCTGGGCCTCGTCCACGACGCTCCACCACGTCCCGGCGTCGGATGCGAGCGCCGCCCTGAACAGGCGCTCGGCCTGGTTCGGGAAGCCGATCACAGTCCCGAGCAGCACCGCGGCGATCCGGAATTCGCCGCCAGGCTGCGGGAGGAACCGCCGCATCTCGTCCTCGTCCAGGGAAGCGCGCAGGAGTCGATAGGTGTTCGCCAGCCGCTTCGCAGCTCGTGGGGTCGGCACGAGCTTGGACATGCGTTCGGACACCAGGAAGTTCAACTCGTCGCCCTCGACGAACAACGCCTCGGGCGGGACACGCTCCGGCTGGGCGACGACAGGCTGCGTTGGGGGGAGGGCGGTCTCCCCTCCATTGCCGCCCTTGGTCGTCGAGAGTTCCTGCTCGCCCCGGCCATCGGCGTCGGTGCCGCGGGTGATCGTCGGCCCCTCCTCCTCCTCCTGGATCCCGACGTCCGTCGTTGCCTGCTGCTCCTCGGTCCCGCGGTTCTGCTCCGTCGCTGGTCGCGTTTCGAGGATCTGGGCTCGGGGGCGCGGCCTGGGCTCGTCAACACCCTCTCGACCCATCTCCCTCGGCCGCGTCCCGCGTCGAATGGGAGAGGATCACGGGAGGATGCCCAGGCGAGACGGGCATCGGGGGTCGGAAGGAGGACTGGGATGAAGTTCGAGACCAAACGGCTCCCAGTGGCACGAGACGACGTCGCTCCGGACGGCTCGGATGTCAGGGTCCTCCTGGGCCTCGAGCGAGGTGGAATGGCCCACTTCGAACTCGGTCCCGGCCGGACGTCCGGCGCAGTCGCTCATAGAACCGTGGAAGAGATTTGGTACCTCCTGAAAGGCCGCGGTGAGATGTGGCGCAAGCAGGGAGAACGCGAAGAGATCGTCCCGCTGGAACGCGGCACCTGTCTTTCGATTCCGGTGGGGACTCTGTTCCAGTTTCGGTCCTTCGGCCATGAACCATTGGAGGCGATCGGCGTGACGATGCCGCCTTGGCCGGGAGCAGGGGAAGCGTACGAAGTCGATGGGAAGTGGCCGCGATCGCATTAGGGTCCGCTCGGGTCGGCATCCCGCGGCCGGCCAGGAACGCGGACAGCCCGTCGGCCGCGTAACCGGTAGGCAGTGACGGTCTGCTCCGACTTGTTCGCGGCCCGGAGGTGCCGGACGAACGACGTGACCAACGGTGCGAGGTCCCCTACACTCGGGGGCGTGACTGCAGTTCGGTCGGTGCCTGGCTTCGTGTCCATGGAGGGCTTCCTCGTGGAGGCCGGCGAGCGGGGACATCATGCGCCGTGTCCAGGCGCTGTCCGTCAAGGTCACGGAGTGTGAAGAGCGTTTCCGCAGGTAGAACCGCATATTTCGAGGGCCTGTAGCTCAGTTGGTAGAGCGCTTGCTCGGCAGGCAAGAGGTCAGGGGTTCGACTCCCCTCAGGTCCACGAGCTGATCGGATGCCGACCTTGACTGCTTGGGGTCGGAAATCGTCCATAGCTCAGGATCCCCAGAGTCGTTGGACCGGGACCACGTGCATCATGTCCCCCGTCGGAATCTCCGCAATTCGAGGGCCGATCTTTCCGCGAGCCGAGCAGCCCTTCCGCTTCCGGGGACCGGGCACCGGCCGGGGGAGCTCCAGCCGGCATTGATGACGCACACGAACTCGGTCCTCGAGTCTTCTGAAGCCGGACCTCCGGCCACGTCTCGGCCCACCCGCCGACGAGCTTGACACGCACGTAATTATCGTGCTGTAGTTTTCAAGCCGACTTGGGCCGGGCCGACGCCGGAGCGTGTCAGTGGCGGCTGACATCCTTCCCCCGAAGCGGATCGGATCGAGTCGTCAGGGGAAGAGGTGTCATGGGCGCGGAGCGCGAGGGAGCCGAGGAGACATCGCCCCTCTGCTGCGGTTGGGCTGCGATCGCGACCTTCGTCCCGTGGCGTTCATCCGCCGGCGGAGAGGGTGGGGCGTGAGCGCCGTCCGCCCATGGCGCCGGATCGGGCCCGAGCTCTTCGCGTTCGCGACCACGGACCGGCGCGATCTGTACATCGCGATCATGGCGGTCTTCGAGGACGCGGCCGTGCTCCGCCCGTCGATGAGCTTCGAGCAGATCCGCGCCGGTCTGGTCGAGCGCGGCTGGGACGAACCGCTCGAGCACTCCGAGCTCGACCGCGCGCTCGGCCAGCTCGTCGGGTGGCGGCTGTTGGAGGTCACCCAGGACCACTCGGCGCCGTACGCGACTCCCGAGGAATTCGAGCGGCGCAACCTGAACTGGTCGCTCACGCCGCAGGGTGTGGCGGCGATCGCTGGGCTGCTGCGGGCTCTCGAGGTGCTCCGCCAGGCCGTCAGCCTCCAGCCAGCGACGCTCGACGCCATCGCCGACGGCCTGGCCGACCTGCACGACCTCGCCGCGAACGCGACACCCGATCCCGCGCGCATCGCCACCCGCCTCGCCGAGGTCGAGGCGCACATGACGTCGCTCGTCTCGAACGTCCGTCAGTTCGGTATCGATCTACAGCGCCTCATGCGCGAAGAGGCCACGAACGACGAGGTGTTCCTGGTAGTCAAGGAGCGGACGGTCACCTACCTCCAGGAGTTCGTGAGCGGGGTGGAGCGGCCCATGCGCCGAGTGGCGAACGGCGTCGCCCGAATCGAGGCGTTCGGCGTCGCCGCGCTGCTCGACCGCGCACTCGCGGGGGCGAACCTCGCCCCGGTCGCGGGCGAGGACCCGGCACCGGGCTGGCTGACCGAGCGCGCGAAGCGCTGGGCCGCGCTCCGCGCCTGGTTCGCCCCCGAGAACGCCTCGGAGCCCCGGATCCGGAGCATGATGCACGTCGCCCGCCAGGCCATCCTCCAGCTCCTCCGAGTCCTCGAGCGCCGGTGGGAGGGACGCCGCCGGGCCGCGTCGCTTCCCCAGGACTTTCGGGCGCTGGCCGGGTGGTTCGCCGGCGCCGGGAGCGAGGGCGACGCGCACCGGCTGTTCAATGCGGCCTTCGGCCTCTGGCCGGCGAGGCACGCGCACCTGCGCGGCGAGGACGACGAGGCCGTGGCGTCCACCACCTCGTGGCTGGAGGCGCCGCCGGTGCTCGTCGCGCCCTCGCTGCGCACCTCGGGCTCGGTCCAGCAGCGAGGGCGCGCGGCGCCGATCCCCGATCCGGCTCTGGTGCGGGCGCGTCGCCAGGCCGAGCAGGCGGCCGCGCTGGCGCGTCGGCAGGACGTGCGCGAGCGGCTGCGGACCGACGGCGTGCTCCGGCTCTCGGCATTCGGCCTGCTCGACTCCGATGCGTTCCGGGAGTTGCTCGGGCTGCTCGGACAGGCGCTCTTCGCTCCGCTCGGGGGCGACGGCGCCCGGCGCGCCGTGACGGCCGACGGGCAGGTCGAGGTCGTCCTGCGCGCTCCCTCTGACGGCCGGGTGGCGCGGCTGGAGACCGACGCGGGGGTGATGCACGGGCCTGACGCCCACATCGAGATCGCGATTCTCGGGGTCGATCTCCTGGAGGGCCTGGCCCTCGGGGCTGTCGGCCGTGGCTGAGACGACACTCTCACGCGAGCTGGGCCGCGAGGAGGCCGAGGCCATCCGCGTGCTGTTCGCGCGGCCGCTGCTCCACGGCGCCACCGAACGCGAGGAGTTCCGACTCGTGGTCGGCTGTCGCGCCCGGCTCCAGGAGTGGTTCGAGCAGGCTTGTGGCTGGCGGCTCGTCGTGGATGTGCCCGGTGGCTTCGCGCGCCTGTTCAAGCGGACCGACCACCCGGACGACAGCCGCTCCCCGCTCCGGACTCGCGGCGCGCTGGCGCCCTTCGACCGCCGCCGGTACGAGTTCCTCTGCCTCCTCTGCGCCGAGCTGTCGTCACACCCCCTCACCACCATCGGGCTCCTCGCCCAGGGAGTCGCGTCCGCGACCACTGGATACGAGACGCGGCGTTTCGACTCGACGAGGCAGCGGGAGCGGATGGCGTTCGTCGACGGGCTGAGGCTCCTCGCCGCCTGGGGCGTGGTCGCGTTCTCCGCGGGCGAGGTGGACGCGTTCGTCGACAGCGAGCACGCGAACGCGCTCGTCACCGCCAACACGTCGCGGCTCCACCACCTGCTCGCGAGCGACGCACCGCCCTCGGCCCTGCCCCCCGGGGACACCGCCGAGGCCATCGGCGCGCTCGCCCGCGAGCCTCGCTACGGTGACGCGCCCTCCGGCTCCCCGGAGGTGGATCCCGAACAGCAGCGCCGGTGGACCCGTCACAGCCTGGCTCGAGCCCTGCTCGATGATCCGGCAGTGTACTTCGAACGGTTGAGCGAGGAGCAGGCCGGGTACTGCGCGAACCCGGCCGGGCGTCGGTGGCTGCGGGAGCGGACGGCCGAGGCTGGGTTCGTGCTCGAGGAGCGCGCCGAGGGGATTCTGGCGATCGACGAGGACTCGATCGCCTCCGACCAGCTCTTCCCCGGTCCCGGCAGCAACGTGAAGCAGGCCGCGCTCCTGTTGACCGACCGGTTCGCCCCGACTGACGAGTCCGGACGGCGCCGGCTCGTCGATCGGTCCGTCGTCGAGCTGACCGCCGCCGTGCGCGACCTGCTCGCCGCGCACGCGGGCTGGGCACGTCAGTACCGTGACGAGGGCGGCGCGGCGCGACTCGCCGGCGAGGCCGTCGACCTCCTGGTCCGGTTCCGGCTCGCCGAACGGACGGGGGGCCGGGTGCGCCCGCTGCCCGCGATCGCCCGGTACGCGGCCTCTCCCAGCGACCCCTCGCCGGGCCATGGCCCCGAGGACGGCGGCGGGGTGTCCGGACAGGTCCGGACCGACGGACCAGGCCTCTGGCCGGCGGAGGATGGGACATGAACGTGACGGGCTTCGTCCCCGAGACCGGGGACATCTCCCGCGTCCGGCCCGGCCGGTGGCGACCTTCCCGCGCCGGCCTCGTCAACGTGTGGCGCTACCTGGAGGAGACCTTCGAGTTCCACGGCGGCCGGCTGCTGCTCCGCGGCCCGAACGGGTCGGGGAAGTCGATGGCCCTGGAGCTGCTCTTTCCATTCCTCCTCGACGCCAGCGCCCTGCCCACCCGGTTGTCGAGCGCCGCGAAATCGCGGGGTGGGCTGTATGACCGCATCATGGCGGGCGGCGAGACACCCACCCGCATCGGATACGCTTGGGGGGAGTTCCTCCGCGAGACCGAAGCCGGCGACGAGGCCTTCACGATCGGTGTCCGCCTGCGCGGCTCGACGGCGTCGGCCAAGGCAACGACCGACTGGTTCACCACATCGCTACGGGTGGGGCGCGATCTGACGCTGCTGGACGAGAACCGCTCGGCGCTGTCCAAGAAGCAACTCTCGGAGGCGATCGGCGAGCGGGGCACCCTGTACGCGAGCGCCGAGGACTACCGGGCAGCCGTGCGGCTGCACCTGTTCCCGGGCTACGGCGAGAAGCAGTACGACGCCGTGATCACGGCGCTGCTGGCACTCCGGCGCGAGAAGCTCTCGCAGGACCTCACGCCCCCTCGGCTGTCGGAGATCCTCACGGCCTCGCTGCCGTCCGTCGACGAGCACGACATCGCCGAGATCGCCGAGGGGTTCGAGAAGCTCGACCGCCGGCGCGACGAGATCGCCGCGCTCGAGCGGGACCGCGACCAGATCCGCCGTCTGGTTGCCCGCCGGCGCTCGTACGCGCGAGCCGTCATGCACACCAGGGCGAACGCCGTGCGCGGTGCCGAGACGCGCCGCGACGACGTCACGAAACGCGAGCGGCGCGCCCGGGCCGAGCTGGAGGAGGCGAGGGCCGGGGCCGCGCGGGTGGAGGCCGAGGAGCGCGCGGCGGGCGAGCGCGTCCAGGCGATCGACGCCGAGACCGACACCCTGGAGCACCTCGAGGCATACCGGGCGGGAGCCGCGCTCGGCTCGCTTCGCGACGAGCTGGCGCGCCTGGATGAGCAGGTCCGCGACGCGACCCGGTCGGTGGAGCGCCGCGAGCTGGCCGGGGCCGCCGATCGGGCGGGCCTCGAGCGCAGGCATGAGGAGGTGGGGACGACCGAGAGGAACGAGGCCCTGGCGCGGCGCGAGCTCGACGAGGTGGCCGACCGGATCGCAGGGGCGGGGACCGTGGAGGGCGCGGCGGCCGAGCCCGACGCCGATACCGCCCGCACGTTCCTGGAGGCCTGGTCGGAATCGCGGCGGCGGCAGCTGCACGAGGTGCGCACGGCCGCGCTCGAGCACGAACGCGCGATCAACGAGCGCCGGTTCCACGAGGACCGGCTCGAGGAGGACCGGGCGGAGAACGACCGGGCAGTCGAGCGGCGCATCGCGAGCGAGCGTGCCCTGGAGGAGGCTCGCGACGCGTACGCGATCGCGGTGAGAGATTGGACTGGCGGGTGCACGGTCCTCGATCGGGAGGTCCTGACCGGGCGGCTGCCCGCGCCCCCGAACGAGCCGGAGACGGTCCGAGACGTCGTGGATCGCATGGCGTCGGAGCTGCGACAGGCGCTCGCCGTGAGCCGGGCCGACCTCGAGCGCCGGCTCGAGGTGGCGGCCGAAGAGCGCTCGGGGCTCGAGGACGAGCGCGCGCTGCTCGCGGGCGGCGGGGCCATCGAGCCGGAAGCGCCTGCGTGGCGGTCCGCGCGCGGGGAGGACGCCGTGCCGCTGTGGCGGCTGGTGGACTTCCGCGAGGACTGCCCGGAAGATCTGCGCGGCGGGGTCGAGGCGGCGCTCCTCGCGTCAGGGCTGCTCGACGCGCTGGTCGCTCCCGACGGCCGGGCCGAACTCCCCGACGAGCGAGCCGACCTGCTCTTCGACGGCGCGGCGGAGCCCGTGGGCGGACCTTCGCTGGCGGACGTCCTCGAGCCCGTCGAGGACCTCGCCGTCCCGTCAGAGGTGACGGCCCGGCTGCTGCGGTCCGTCGCGCTCGGTCCGCCATCCCCCGGTGAACCGGGCGCCTCGGTCGCGCCGAATGGGACCTTCGGGCTGGCGGTGCTCACCGGACGGGGCCGGACGGAGCGGCCCCGGTTCATCGGGGCGGCCGCGCGGGAGCGTCACCGGGCGAGACGCATCGGGGAGATCGACCATGCCCTCGCGACGCTCGCTCGGCACACGGCCGGGTTGCAGGCGGGCATCGACGACGCCGACCGGGAGACGGCCGCGCTCGAGGCCGAGGTCGCCTCTCTGCCCGACGGCTCGAGCCTCGCTGACTGGATCCTCGGGCTCGAGCGAGCGAGGAGCGCCGCCGGGGCCTCGGAGGACCGAGTCGACGCGAGCGAGCTGTCCCTTCGGGAGGCCGAGGCGCGGGTCCGGGAGGCGCAGCGCCGCCTGGCGGTGCTGGCCGCGCGCCACGGGATGCCCACGGACGAGGGCGCGCTCACCGAGCATGCCGGCGCGCTCGACCGCTTCGACCGGACCGCCGCCGCCTGGGTCTCGCGGCGGCGGGAGCACACCCGGGCGCGGGAGGCCGTCGCCGATGCTGAGCAGCGCGTCGAGGAGAGAACCGCCGACCTCCGGGAGGCGCGGCGAGCCCTCGACACGCAGGAACGGCAGGCGCGAGAGGTTCGTGCCCGGCTCGAGGCGCTCGAGCAGAGTGCCGGCGCCGAGTATCACGTGATCGCGTCGCAGCTGATGGCCCTCGCGGCCGAGCGGCAGGAGATCGAGGAGCGAAAGCGGCGGCTGGGGGAGGCCCGCGTCGAGCTGGCGAGGCGGACCGGGCGCCTCGAGGGGGACCTCGAGGCGGCGGAGCGGGAGCGCGCCCAGGCGGAGGCCGATCGGGACGAGGCTCATCGCGCGTTGCTGGACGCGGTCAGCGAAGGCATCGCCGGCGACGCGGACACCCGGATCGACCCAGCCGGCCTGGAGGGAGTGAGTGCGGTCCTCGAGACGGCGCGCGCGCTGGCGCAGCGCCTCTCCGACACGCAGGCGGACCAGCGGTCGATGGAGCGCCTCCACGCGCACGTCCTCGAGTCGCTCCACGCGTGCCGGCAGACGCTCGCCGGCCGGGTGGACCTGAGCCTCGAGCAATCTGAGCGCGGATGGTGGCTCCTGCGTGCGCTCGCCGGCGGCATCCGCAGGTCCGTCGGGGAATACGCGGCGGCGCTCGAGGCCGACCTCGAGGCGGCCCGCTCCGAGCTGAAGGACGAGGAGCACCGGCTGTTCGACGAGACCCTCACCGGCAGCGTGCGGGAGGCGGTGGCCGAGCGGATCCGGCGCTCGAACGACCTGGTCGAGAGGATCAACGGCGAGCTGTCGCGCGTCCGGACGCACGCGGCCGGCGTCCAGGTCAGGCTTCGGTGGGAGGTCGACCCCGAGCAGCCCGACGCTGTCCGGTCGGCCCGCCGCCTGCTCCTGAAGGATCCCGCGGACCTGGCCGAGTCGGAGCACGACGCGCTCTACCAGTTCTTCCGCGCCCGGATCGAACAGGTCCGGATGGAGCTCGAGTCCGCCACCGGGTGGGAGGACCGGCTCCGCGCCGTCCTCGACTACCGGACGTGGCATCGATTCGTGCTCGAGATCGCCCACCGCGACTGGGAGGGCTTCGTCCCCGCGACGTCGGCGCGGATCCAGCGGCTGTCGACCGGCGAGCGCTCGCTCGCGCTGCATCTCCCGATGCTCGCGTCGATCTCGGCTCATTACGCGGGAGGGTCGAACGGACACGAGAGTGGCTGCCCGCGGCTGATCCTGCTGGACGAGTTGTTTGCGGGCGTGGACGTGGCCAACCGCGCCCAGCTGTTCGAGCTGCTCGTGACCTGGGACCTCGATGCCGTCCTCACCAGCGACCACGAATGGTGCGCGTACGCGACGCTCGACGCGATCGCGATCCATCATCTCCACGCCGACGGCGACGAGCCGGTGACGAGCAGCAGGTTCACGTGGGACGGCCGGGGGCGAGTGCCGGCACCCGTGGGCGGATGAGCGGGGCGGTCCACGAGGGACCCGGGCCTCGGGGAACCGCGACCCAGAGACCCGACACGGCGGGGCTCGCAAGCGACGGACGCACCCTCGACGAGCGTCTGGCCGAGCGCGCGGGACGGCCTGGACTCGCGCCGTTGTGGGAGGAGCTCGCGCGGCGCCTGGGCGCCTCGGACGCGCCCGTTGCATCCGTCACGCTCCGCGACCTCGACGGCCCCGCCCGTCACGCGCTCGCCGATCTGCTCGGCTCAGACCGGCTCCCGGGCGCGACCTGTCGCGTCAGGACGGCACGACTCGCTTCCGCGCTCGGGATCCGGACCGGAGACATGCGCCCGCTCGTCGAGCGGCTGATCGGCCCCCTCCCGGACCGCGCCGCCGAGCGTCGCCAGCGGGCGCGCCGGCGGCAGGAGCTGTGGGAGTGGCTCGGCGGCGAGGTGTGCGGATGGGGCCTCGAGGATTGGGTCTCGAGGATGCGGGCGGGCGGCATTCCCCGCGGCGACGTCGAGGCCCACCGGCGCCGCCTGGAAGCGGTCGTCGGGGTGCTCCGGCGGCTGCCTGCGGACGGCGTCGCGCTGCCCGCGCTCGCCGCGGACGCGCTCGGCAACCCCCACGCCCTCGACCACGGCACCTGGTCCGGCCGCGCTGTGGTGGATGCGATCGCCGCGATGGGAGGCCGGCCGGCCCCGCGCACCGCCGAGGAGGAGCGCGCCGAGTGGGACCGCGCTGGGGTGGCCGCCGACACGCTCTCCCCCTCGGTGCTGACGCTCGGATTCCGTCCCGAGGTGTCGACCCCTCTCGGCGAGATGATCGGTGCCATGACCGAGCACGGCGAGCCGGTCGCACTGACGTTCGCGCAGCTCCGCCGCTGGCCCCTGACCTTCTCCCAGCCCGTCGTCCACGTGTTCGAGAACCCCTCGATCCTCGCCGAGGCCGCCCGCACCGCCTGGTCGGGCCCGCCGCTCGTCTGCATGTCCGGGTGGCCCAACGTCGCGGTTCTGACGCTGCTCCGGCAGGCGGGCGGACCCCGATGCGAGTTGCGAGTGCACTGCGACTTCGACCCAAAGGGGCTCGAGATCGCCCAGATGGTTACTCAGCGCGTCGGCGCGACGCCCTGGCGCATGCGCTGCGGGGACTACGAGGAGGCCGCCCTGCGGGCCGCCGTCCCGATCACCGCTCCGGTACCCGACACGCCGTGGGACCCCCAGCTCGCCGACGCAATGCGGTCGCGCGGCCTCGCAGTGTTCGAAGAAGACATCCGCGAAGGCCTTCTCCGCGCTGCCTACGAGTGAATCCCGCAGGCGACCGACCTGGCACGTACTGGGGAGCCACACCAGGAACGCGCTTGCCCGGGTCGTTAGCCGGAAGCTGACTCGGCAGCAAGCTCAGAAGGACTTTGAGTTCCATAGCCTTCCCAGTAGGCCAGGTCCTTGCGGGTCAAGCGTCGTAGGTCGGCGAAGGACTCTGAAGCGGCTCGGAAGTCAATCGCTTCAGAGCCGAGCTCCAGCACCGGCTGCTCGTCGAAGGACTCGTTCCGTGTATGGCGCCGGAGCTCCTCGATGAGAGCGCCATCCGCGCGACGGTTCGTCGAGCCCACCCTCACGAACACACCGGCCTCGGGCCCGAGCTGGCGGAGGTGATGGGGTCTGGTGGGGCTCGGGTAGATCTCCACCACTATCACATGCTTCGTCCGACGCCACAGCACGATCTCGATGTCCGGGACAAGCGTCGGAGCGATCCGGTCCGAGATCAGGTTCGCCAGCCGTTCTTCGAGCCCGAGGGGATCGTCCACGCCGAGGACACTTCGAGTTTGGTCATCGACGCCGATGACCAGTGTGCCCCCAGCCGTGTTCGCGAAGGCCACAATCGTCCGTAGCGGTCCCTCCGGCGAGGAGAGGTCGCGCTTGAACTCGAGGGTCTTGCCCTCCGTACGCTGGATCAGGGTGGCCACGTCCATCGAACTCGCGCCACCCGGCACCAGGGTCGGGTCGTCCCCACCGTAGGGGGCATCCTGCTGTTCGGGCTGGAGCGCTCACATCTGTTCCCCGACGCCTGGGTCCAGGCCGGCCGCTTCCTGGGACGCGACAGGACCCGGATCCTGGACACGGCCCAGATACGGTCCCACCTGCCGCGCGCCGTCGAGGACTCCATCGCCTTCGTGCAGAGGAACACGGCCAGGGAGGCCGTCATCGAGGGCCCTCGGCGGGTCGAGCGGTGGACCTTCCCTCTGGTGGCCGTGCGCGAGGCAGTGGTAAATGCCGTTGCCCACGCCGACTACTCGCAAAGTGGCGCGCCCATCCGACTCTCCATCTTCGACGATCGCCTGGAGGTCGAGAATCCCGGATTGCTGCCCTTCGGGCTCACTGTCGAGGAGATCAGGTCGGGCATCTCGAAGCTGCGCAACCGCGTGATCGGCCGCATCCTTCATGAGCTGGGACTCATCGAGCAGTGGGGAAGTGGCATCCAGCGGATGACCGCCGCCTGCGTTGAGGCTGGCCTCGAACCACCTGTCCTGGAGGAGGTCGGTACACATTTCCGCGTGACACTTCTCGCAGGTCAACGACGGGAACCCGGCATGGATGAGCTAGACCGTTCGGTCATGAACCTGCTGCGTGACACCGAGGGGATGACAACGCGGCAGATCGCCGAGAGCATCAAGCGGTCGCCACGCTCGACACGTAGCCGCCTGGCTTCGCTCGTGCAGCGAGGTCTCGTCGTCGAGCTGGCCACCGGACTGCAGGACCCGAAGCGCCGTTACCTAGTAGTCCACAAGGAAGCGCTCTGACGATCGTCGCAGCCCCCACCCATTACGTGAGGGCCGCCGAAACCCCGGGCGACGTCTTCCTCTATCTTGATCTCGCCCAGCGATCTGGTCCCGCATTGGTCCCGCGGCGCGCTGAGAGACCCCGAGAAACATCGGGAAGCGCGGAGAACGAAAAGCTGCAGGTAGGAGGCCCGTCGGCGCCTCTTGTGCAGGTCAGGAACCCCCGCTGGATGGCTTTCGCACGGCAGAGGCCAGGGGGGGTTCAAATCCCCTCACCTCCACTGGCGCTACGAAACCGTTTCTGCACGTCAACGGCATCGTTCTCTTTCCGTTCGCTCCCCGAGAGAGAGCGCATGGGCACGCCCTTGCGGCGCCTCACGTCCCGCCCGAGGCGGATCTGGCCGCGTCCGCGGCTCGTGCCAGGGGCAAGGAGACCGCAGGGAACAGCCTGTTGGTTAACCTCTCGGGCACCACGGGACTCGTAGATGGTGTGTTGACGGCCGAGCGCGACTACGCCGACCTCTACCGCACAGTCGGGCCCGCCCTCTGGCGGGCCATCTACGCGTACAGCGGGGGCCAGCGCGGCATCGCCGACGATGCGGTAGCGGAGGCATTCGCACGAGCGATCCAGCACGACGCGCAGATCCGGCAACCCCATTCCTGGCTCTACCGGACGGCCTTCCGCATCGCGGCCGCGGAGCTGCGGCGCGGGAGGCGGCACACTGAGTTCGAAGAGCGTGCCTATGAGGAGCCCGGAGAGGCGGCCGAGGTGATGGCGGCCCTCCGTAAGCTGAGGCCGACGCAGCGCGCCGCCGTGTACCTCCATTACCGAGCAGACCTGCCGATCCGCGAGGTGGCCCGTCTGATGGGGACCTCGGTCGCAGTCGTCAAGGTGCACCTACACCGCGGCAGGAAGCACCTGCGCGAACTCCTAGGGACAGAGGAGGCTGACGATGCCTGAGCGTTGGGTGACCCAGTTGAGCAAGATCGACCATGTGGAGCCCTCGCACGATCTGATGGAACGCGCCGAGCGGGGACCGTCGCTCCCAGAATCGGCCCCGTCACGCTCTCGGCGTGCGGGGATCGCGGTGTTCGCGCTCCTGTTGAGCGTGGCCGCACCTTGGGCCGCGTTTGTCGGGCTGAGGGGCAGTGACCAGGGACCAGCCGACAGCCCGGAAACCTTCACCGCCGTGTGGCCCGAGACCTCGCTTGCGGATGCGCAGAAGGTACAGGCGCAGGTGGACGCCGGTGATCCGGACGTCCAGTGGCGGACGGATGCAGCGGCGGTTGCCCTCCGCTTCGCGGAAGAGACCCTCGGCTGGCCCGACCCGGTCGCCGGTGTCATCGCCACCGATGACCCCGACGCGGTAGAGGTGAGCCTCCACGGTCCGGATGCCTCGTGCGAGGGAGCGGAGTGCAGCTGCCAGGGAACGGAGTGCGGCCGACAGACCATCGTGAATCTCACCCTGCAACGGCTAGTGCGCTCCGGCGACGGCGGTATCTGGAGTGTCACCGGCGTGTCCGGCGGGGAGAAGGCCAGCCCCGCCGGGGTCCAAACCTAGCGGCGGTCAGCGCGTCCGGTTGCTCACCAGCGTTTGCAGCTCTCGAATCCGATCCGCGAACCCGCCTCGCGCGAGCGTCCTCAGTGCAGTCGACCTACTCAATGGCAGGTTCACCACCTGATCCCCGTGCTCGACGCTTGCTCCCGCAAGATCGTGGGCCGGCACTTCTCGCCGGAGGCCACCTCGGACCCGGTGCAGACCGCCTGGGGATAGGCCCTCGCCAACGAGGGGCTGCTCGCCGCGGACGGCCCGAACCTCCCGGTGGCCGCGTCGGACCGGGGGACCCAGATGACGTCGCGCTCCACCCGCCAGTTCTTCTTCGATCTCGGGGTCGTGCAGGCGAGCGCGGCGCCCTCGGAACCACCACGCGAGAGCAGCCGCTGCCAAGACCCCACCGACCAGCCCGCCGATGATCCAGGGCCAGATCGGAGCCGACCGATCCGCTGGACTGCCAAAGACCCTGAACGGAGTAGGAAATGGGCCGAGAGGCAGGATCACGCGGCCAGCCGAATTCGGAGCGCAGGGCTTGCAGTAGGCCATGACGACGTAGCGACCGTTCGGCACCTCGGGAACGGTGAGCAGTCCGCTCCCGTTCCCATGCTCATCCACGGTCAGGCGGCCCACTCGGGCGAGCCGGGGGTCATCAGGCGACCTGATGCCGTCCGAGATCACAGCCTCGGCGAAGTAGAGGGGCAGGCGGTGGGGGCACACGACGCAAGCGCCGTTCCCGCCCGTGTGGACATGGACAACCGTCCCCGGTGCGCCGCTTATGCGATCGAAGACTAGGAACAAGGAGGCGATGGCGACGTCGGCCGTCGCCATCAGGAGGGCTGTCGCAAGAGCCAGACACACGATGAGAGGAGCTGGCTTGAGCAGGTTACGAACTCCGACGTCCCTCAAGTTTCGTCCTTCCTTGGCCAGTACACCGCAAGCCCGATCGTGGGTTCCCCCACCTACCCGGCGCTCACCAATGCCGGCATGCCCGATCTCCCCAGCGAGTAGGTGGATCGCGGTCATCCTGTCCGATCGCGCTCACCCTGAAGAGGCACGGGATCACCCCATGTTTGATTCGAGCCGGCTGTTTCTGGGCGAAAACCGGGGCCGGCACCATGGCGACGACGAATCATGCGCGGCGCACGGTCGGAGGGAGATGGCGGCGTTCGATCACCCCAGCTAGGGGCGCCAGTCCGGTGAGCCGGCCCAACGAATCCCAGGGGTCAAGGGCCTCACGGCGCCGGTCGCCAACTCCAAGATGTAGAGGCGCCTTGCAGCGCCGCCGTTCTCCTGCTGGACGATTACCAGCTCCGAGCCGTTGGGCGACCAGGCCGAGGCGAAGTCGGAGACGCAGGGCAGTTGACAGTTCGTGAGGCGGCGCGCATCGCTTCCGTCGGAGTTCATGATCCACACTTGATCTCTCGCCGAGTAGGCGATCCGCGACCCGTCGGGTGACCAAGCGGGGCCCCCCGCGGACGCCGAGGCGGGCGTCAACTGACGCTCGTCGGTCCCGTCCGGTCGGATCGTGAAGATTGCCGTGATCTCCTTGTCTCGGCCGGGGCTCGACTGATAGGCGATCACTCGACCGTCAGGGGACCAGGCTGGCCCTTGGTAGTAGCCACGGGCCCGGGCAGTGACCTTCTGGTCGGTGCCGTCGGCACGCATCACCACGAGCTCCTGGCCCTGATTCCTCACGAACGCGATCCGTGAGCCGTGTGGTGACCACGCAGGGGACGAGGCGTTGAGCCCCTGCGTGAGTCGCCGGATGTCGCTTCCGTCGGCATTCATCACGTAGATGTCACCGTCCCCCGCGTACCTGGTCAGGTGGCCCCGTGGACTCATGACGAATGCAATCCGGGACCCGTCCGGGGACCAGCGAGGCTCTGCGGCGACCATCCCTGCCTTCAGAGCGACGGTCAGCGGCACAACGGCCCCGCCACGGGCCGACACATAGGCGATCTCGATCGGCGCGTCCAAGCTATCGCTCGCGGCCTTCTCGAAGACGATCGCGTCCGGGGGCGGCGTCGGAGAAGCCGACGGCGAAGAGGACCGGCCCAGCGAGATGACCGCCAGAGCGATTCCGGCTCCTGCGACAAGGAGGGCAGTGATCCCGACCACGACCCTGGTCGCGATTGGGGGCCAACCCTCACTCGGGGGCAAGGGACCCAGTTCCTCCACTCTCGGCCACACGTCGGGGACTTCGACCCGGTTCAGTTCGGCGAAGCGGTGACGAAGATCAGGCATCCTTATCCTCCAGAAGTATGCGAAGACGTCGGCGGGCCTGGCTCAGATGCACGCGGACGGTCGTCTGAGTGATCCCGAGGATCCTGGCGACGTCGCGTGTCCGGTAGTCCGCGTACAGGTGGAGGATCGCCACGGCCCGCTGGTTCGGACTGAGTCTCGCCAGCGCGCGAATCAGGTCCACGCCCGGATCTGACATCTCGTACGAGTGCGAATCCCTCGAGGAGATTGGCACTTGACGGTTCCGGTTCCTCAGCTCACCCGCGGCGATCCGGAACGCCGCACGCCACACCCAGCGCTCCGGGGACTGGATTGCCTCTCCTCGTCCGAGGGCCTGCGCAAACGCCTCCGCCATGGCGTCGCTCGCAATCTCCCGGTCGCCGCTATATGCGAGCAGCGAACGCCAAAGCCTCGCTCCCTGCTCGCGATACACGCGAACCACGGCATCGTCGGAGGCTCCGGTCATGAGCGCATCCTGCATCTCCACCACACCCCTGTAGGGAGCCCGAAACCTGAAACCGTTTAGGTCTGTCCGGGTTTGCTGGTGTGTTTTGACAGCAGCTAG
>WNFU01000617.1_pt1 | contig 48808 bp, 40 predicted proteins | sample 5400121 | NCBI WGS metagenome assembly WNFU01 (sample SAMN13153360, study PRJNA577476) | soil metagenome | isolation source: 100 cm soil or saprolite under grassland replicate 1 | place: USA:California | collected 2016-06-15 | reverse complement strand
GCCGCCGCCCGCGGTTTCGCCGCCCATCGCGTCTTCAAAACGAAAGCCTTCGGCGGCGGCCTGGTTCATCTCCTTCTCCATCGTCGAAGTCTTGTTCGTGGCCAGCAGCCGGTATTCGATCGGGTCGTCCGTTGAAACGGGAGCGTTATTTGAATCTCCGAACAAGCTCGAGAGCAGAACAAGGGTCGCTATCAGCATTGATTCCCCTCCGGGTTTGAATTGGATGTTTTAGCGCGAAGGGGGCGCATCGTGGTTACGATACGACATCGCGCCGGGTTTGCGCAAAGTTGAAACGCGGCCCCCGTCAAGTTTACGGAACCAACGGCGCGCGCCGGCGTCTAAATTTGAACCGGCGGCGCAAAAAATTCGTAGAGCGTAGCCGATGCGGTCTGATATGCTGGGGCTCGAAAAAGTCTTCGCGCCCTTCAGTTCGTAGTCCCGCCTTTAGGCGGAAGCGTCAGATGCAGATCCATTTCCTGGCGCCAAACGCCTCCGCCTAAAGGCGGGACTACATGCGCTTTTTCCGCAGGAGCGATTTGGATGAATTCTCGATCAACTTCGGCCCATCACGACCAATCCATTCGCCGGTTCATTCGGAGGCTGGCGTTGCTGCTCGCGTTCAGACAGTCATTGACGTTCGTAACGGTCTGGCTCTTCCTCTGGGGCGCCGTCGCGCTGGTTCTGCGCGCGACGTCCGCCACAACTCGCAGGCAGTTGATGTGGGGCGCGATCGGAATCGCCGTCGCCGCCATCGCCGCCGCGGTTGTTTCGAGAAGACGATTGCCGTCTCGAGACTCCGTGCGCGCGATGCTCGACAGTCGGAACGATTGCGGCGGGCTGTTGATGGCCGGCGCCGACGCCGATCTGGGCGCCTGGCGGACCCCCGAAATCACATCGCCGAGGTTGCGTTGGCGGAAGGCGCGCGCGTTCGGACTGCTTGCGGCCTCATCCGGGTTCGTCCTGATCAGCCTGCTCGCGCCGGTTCGGTTTGCGGCGACGGGCGTCGCACGTCCGATGGACGTCAGCCGCGAAGTCGAAAACCTGTCGGCTCAAATCGAAGCGTTGAAGGAGGCTCAGGTCATCGAAGGGGCGAAGGCCGAAGCCCTCGAACAGAAGCTCGATCAGCTCGGCCAGGAGGCTTCAGGCGAAGACCCGGCCAAAACCTGGGAGGCTCTGGATCATTTGAACGACGCGGTCGAAAAAGCCGCCAAAGAAGCCGCCGAAGCCGCCAGCGCCAGGCGGGAGCGATTGGACAGAGCCGAGGCCCTGGCCGAAGGTCTGATGGCCGGCGGCGATCAGCTCGATTCGAAGACGATGACCGAAGCGATGCGGACGCTCGGCGAAATGACGCGGGAAGCGGTCAAAGAAAACGAATCGCTCGCCGGCGATTTGTCGCCCGAAACGCTGGAGGCCATCAAGTCGGGGTCGCTCAAGGCGGAACACCTCAAAGACCTCTCGAAGGCGCTCAGTCAGAGTAAATCCGCGCTCAATCAGAATCTCTCGAAGCTGAGCAAATCAGGTATGATCAACCCGAATGCGCTCAAAGGCGGCGCGCAGGCCAACCGCCGCGACAATTCCGGCCTGGCCCGATTTCTGAAAGAGAACGCCGAGAAGATGTCTATAGATGAAGCCACCCTCCAGTGGTGTGCGGGCAAGGGCGGCGTTGATCGCGGGCGCGGAGACGCGGCGATGACCTGGACTGACGGCTCGAGCGAAAAGGACGCGAGGTTCAAGGAGAAGGTTCTGCCGCCTTCGTCGGTCGCCGGATTGAATGACAGCCAACTCGTCGGCCTGAGCGCGAGCGCGCCGACGGCGGATACGAGCGGCGTCGCGGCGCACGGCGCGTTGAACAGCGCGGCCTCGGGCGGCGGCTCGGCTTACACGCAAACAATACTGCCCCGCCACAGAGGCGCGGTGAGGCGTTATTTTGACAGGCCGCAATCAAAATAAACATTTTCCATTTTCCATATTACATTTGTCATTTGTCATTGCGATCTATGCGCGGTTCCGGCAATGACAAATGTAATATGGAAAATGGAAAATGAAACACCATTACACCGCAAAATTTTTCGTCAGCGCATAAATGGCATATGACAGAAACGATCCTGCAACCCGAAGAAATCAACCCGGCGGTCGATCTCGCGAACGGGGCCTTGGCCGAACTCGACCGCATTCTTCTCGGCCGGTCAGAGCTTCATCGCCTCGTATTCGCCGGCGTTATGAGTCGTGGGCACATTCTGCTCGAAGGATTGCCCGGAGTCGGGAAGACGGCGCTGGTCAAGGCCCTCGGCGGTCTGCTCAAACTGCAATTCAACCGCGTGCAGTTCACGCCCGACCTGATGCCGAGCGACATCCTGGGCGCGCACATCCTTCAGGAAAATCATGACGGCCGCCGCGCGATGGAGTTCCACCCCGGCCCGGTCTTCACCAACCTGTTGCTCGCCGACGAGATCAACCGCGCCTCGCCGAAGACTCAATCGGCCTTGCTCGAAGCCATGCAGGAGCGCTCCGTGACGCTGCTCGGATCGACCCGCCCGCTGCCCGATCCGTTCTTCGTGCTCGCGTCGCAAAACCCTATTGAACTCGAGGGCACTTACCCGCTGCCCGAAGCGCAACTCGACCGCTTTCTCTTCAAGCTCAACGTAACTGGCGCCGACGTCGAAACGCTCGACCGAATAATCTCTACGAGGCGGCGGGGCGAGCCGCCCGCGCCAAATTTCGTGATGGGCGGCGAGGAGCTTAGACAGATTTTCTCGGCGATGGATCGCGTCTTTTTGCCGAGGCCCGTGTCGCGATACATCTCCCGCATCGTGGCCGCGACGCATGCCGATTCTGACGAGGCTATTGACGAGGTGCGCGATTACGTCGGCTACGGCGCTTCGCCGCGCGCCGCGATCGCCATGGCCGAAGCCGCGCGGGCTTACGCGTTGCTCTCCGGCCGCCCGACCGTCGGCTTTGACGACGTGAAGGCCGTCGCCTCGCCTACGCTCAATCACAGGCTGGTCTTGAATTACAAAGCGCGGTTCGACGGCGTCTCGTCGCTTTCGATCATCACGAAGCTGATCGAGCGGATGGACGAGACCGGGATCAAATTGCCGCGCGACGTGCGGATCGAGGCCTGAGGAAGAAAAAATATGAACGAAAGCAATTCGTCCGGCCGGGTTATTGGGAATAGCTCTCTCCACCGGCCCCGGTGGTTACGCTGCGCGGCGGCGCCGGCTGATATCCGCTGCGCCTCCGGCGCCGTAGACTGCGCAGAAACTTTGGCTGGACGGTTCGCGCTCTTTTTCGCCGCATTGCTGTGCGCGCCGCTGATGGCGGCTTCGGCTTACGCCACAGACTACGGCGACATTTCGGTCAAAGTCGAGACGGTCACCTCGGGGCTCTCAATGACTGGTTACGGCGAGTGCCGCGCGACCATCATCAACCGTTCGAGGACGAAGTCTCATCGCGTGACGATCGAGTTGCATTCGGGAGCGTATGGCGAAGCGGAGGCCCGACGCACGGTCGAAGTCACGCCCTTGTCCACGATGACAATCCCTATGGTCAAGCCCGAGGATGGCTTCGGCGGCGGCGTCGTGAGAGTGTTGATTGACGGATCGCGGCAAGAAGAGCAGGCGGGAGTTGACACCTCTCGCACCAACGCGTGGGTCAGCCGTACCGTGAACAGATTCTTCCTGTTGGTCAGCCCGGATGTCGAGAAGAGCGGGCTGATGAACGACGCGGCGGTCGTCGAAGGGTTCAAAGACGGAAGCGGCGAGAACGAGGTCGCGTATCTGGCCTACAAATCGCCGACGCCTGAATGGAGCGCGAACTGGGTCGGGTATTCGAGCTTCGACGGCGTGATGATCACGGCGGAAGAGTTGAGGGGCGCCCCGGACGCTGTGCGCTCAGCTTTATGGCGTTTTGCCGAATGCGGCGGGTCATTGCTCATAATCGGCGGCTGGGAGATTCCGGCGCAATGGCGGGCGCGGCGCGTCAACGAGGTCGAAGCGCCGTATGAAGCCGACTCGTCGAGGAAGTATTCGCAGGCGCTATCGTCGAAGACGCAAAGTTACAATGTCGGATTCGGGTGGGTGACGGCCATTGACGCCGCCGGCGTGAAAAGCGTCCTCCCCACGCAGTGGGGCGCGATAAAAAATAGTTGGAATGGGTCGCGCCCCGCGGGAAAAAATTACTCCGACATCGTCGACATCAACAAGGATTTCCCCGTCGTCGAAAGGATTGGAATCCCGGTGCGCGGGCTATTCGTCTTGATGTTGATGTTTGTGGTCGTGATCGGGCCGATCAATCTGATCTGGTTGGCGCGGAGGCGCAAAAAGATCTGGATGTTGTGGACCGTGCCTGCAATCGCGCTGGTCACGTGTTTAGCCGTCACGGGCTTTGCGCTCTTCGGCGAGGGGGTGAGCGCGACGTCCCGCGTCGAAGCTTTCACGATCCTCGATGAATCGGCGCATCGCGCGTCCACGATCGGCTGGACGGCCTTCTATGCGCCGATTACGCCGAGCGAAGGTCTGCATTTCAGTTACGACACTGAGCTGACGCCGGTGACGCCTCAGGCATGGGGTTACTACAGGCGCGGAGGCGGCGGAGTCGATCGCACGATTGATCTTTCGAACGACCAGCATCTGGATTCGGGATGGGTCACGGCGCGCGCGCCGGCCTATTTCAAATTCCGCAAAAGCGAAACGCGGCGCGAGCGGCTGACGATCAGACAAGAGGGCGCCGGCGCGATCAGAGTCGTCAACGGGTTGGGCGCTGACGTTCGCGAACTCTGGCTGGCGGATCGCGATGGCAAGATTTATTCGGCGGGCGGGATTCGGGCCGGCGCGGAGGCCAAATTGAGCCTGACGAATCGCAAACTCGCCGATTACAGAGCCGGCATGCGCGAGTTGTTTACCTCCAACGACTGGCCCGGGAAGATGAAAGAAGTCGAGTTAAATCCGCAGCGCTTCCTGGCGCCGGGGTGTTATCTGGCCACGCTCGACGCGGGTCCATTCGTCGAAGAAGGTTTGAAAGACGTGGGGACGCGCAAAGGGCGCGCGCTGGTTTACGGCATAAGCGGGGAGGCCGAACGATGAAGGTCCAGATCGTCAACTTGAAAAAAAATTTCGGCGCGACGCGCGCGGTGGACGACGTGTCGTTCACGTTCTCGTCCGGCCAGGTCGTCGGCTTCGTAGGCCCGAACGGCGCCGGCAAGACCACGACGATGCGCATTCTGGCGACGCTCGACGAGCCGACCGCCGGCGACGCCTTGATTGACGGCGTCTCGGTGGTCGAAGAGCCGGAGCGCGCGCGGCATTTGGTAGGTTACGTCCCGGATTCATTGCCCACGCATCGCGACATGTCGGTTCACGAATACCTCGATTTCTTCGCCCGCGCTTACGGTTTGAAAGGCCTCTATCGCGCAAGTGTGATCGAGAGCGTCGAAGAGTTCACAGGGCTGACGGGCCTCCGCGACAAGATGCTCGTGGCGTTGTCGAAGGGAATGAAGCAGCGAGTCAGCCTGGCCCGGGCGCTGCTGCACGACCCGGAGGTGTTGGTGATGGATGAACCGGCGGCCGGGCTTGATCCGCGCGCGCGAATCGAATTGCGCGAGCTGCTCCGGGTGCTGTCGTCGCAGGGCAAGGCGATCCTGATCAGCTCGCACATCCTGACGGAACTGGCCGAAATCTGCCACGCCGCGGTGATCATCGAACGTGGCAGTGTCTTGATGGCGGGCGCGATCGGCGACCTGCTGGAGGACGGCGCAAGTCGCCGCACCGTCTTGATCCGCGTGAGGGACGGGCAGGAAAAGCTCCACCGCGAGTTGCTCGAAACGCCGCGAATCGAGAAGGTCAATTTCGTAGGCGAAGAGATCGCCGCCGAAATCAACGGGGACGAAGAAGCCTGTTGCGATCTGCTGGCGGCGCTCGTCGGGCGCGGTTACCGCGTCGTCGAATTCAAACTGCAGCGCGCCAACCTCGAAGAGATTTTCATGAGCGTCACGAAAGGAGCAGTGCAGTGACCGCCGAATCGGTTTTGAAAGAGAAGATCAGTCTCGGCGACCGCATCAATCCGATAGTCGTCAAAGAGCTGCGGCAGGCCGTGCAGAGCCGTTTCGTTATCGCCGCGTTGTTGACGCTGCTTTCGGTTCAGCTCGTCGCGATCGGAATTTACATTCTGGCGAGCGGCCCCTCGTTGTTCGGATTCGACGCCGGGCGGCAGACCTTCCTGATGCTCTTCGGCATCCTGCAAGTCGTCGCCGTAATCTTCGTGCCACTCTACACCGGGGCGCGGCTGGCGGCCGAGCGTTCAGACATCAATGTCGACCTGCTCTTCATTACGACGATCAAGCCTCGCAGCGTTATCGCGGGCAAGATGTTCGCCGCGATTACGCTGACCGCCCTGATTTACAGCGCGTGCATGCCGTTTATGGCCTTCACCTACTTTCTGCGAGGGATTGATCTGCCTTCGATCTTCATCTCGCTCGGCATCGGGTTTGTGGTAGTCGTGGCTTGCGCGCAGGGGGCGGTTTTCGTCGCGCTTATTCCGGTCAACCGCGCGTTCAAGATCATATTAGGGCTGATCTCGCTGGCCATCTTCGGCCTGATTTACTTCTGGACAATGTTCGGCGTGAGCGTGGTTATCAGTCGCGGCTTAGGGCGTGATTTCTGGCAAGCGCTGACCGCAATGTGCGTTGTCATCTGCTTTATGGTCGGATTGTTTTTCGTGATGTCTGTGGCGCTGATTATGCCGGTCGCGTCGAACCGGGCGCTGCCCGTGCGGCTGTTCATCACCGCGGCCTGGCTGTTGACGGGCGTGGCGGCGGTGACCGTCGGCTGGATTGAAAATGATCACTGGCCGGTGACCATATGGCTGCTGATGTTCGAGATCGTCTTCGCGCTGGCCATCTTCGCGGCGGTGAGCGAGCGCGATCAACCGGGAAGGCGCGTGTTGCGCTCTGTCCCCCGATCCCTGCTCGGACGGGCGCGGGCGTTCTTCTTTTTTAGCGGCGCGGCGAGCGGGTTGGCATGGACTTCGGTAATGGTCGTCCTGACGCTGGGGGCGGCGGTGACCTGCGTGAAGTTGTTTTCGACCAACCGCAATGCGGACGATCTGATCAACAGCGCGAAATGGATGGGCGGAATGTGCCTCTACTTCTTCTGCTACGCGATGACGGGCGCGCTGCTTCGGCGCCATCTGTTTAGCAGAGTCGGGACTGAGTTGACATGGTTGATCGCCGCCATCCTGCTCGTCGTGGGCAGCCTCGCGCCGTTTCTGATCGGCTACATCATGTTCTTCAACGACCAATGGTGGTCGGAGGATCTCGGCGCGTGGTGGGTAGGCAACCCCTTCGCCTGGGCAAACAAAGGGCATCGCGTGTTGTATGCGAGCGTCGGCGGCGTGTGGGCCGTGTTAGTCGCGGCGATAAGTCTGTCCTGGTTCATTGAACGCGTGAGAAGTTTCAGGCCGGCGTCGCAAGTCGCGGCGAGCGACGCCATCGAGTCAGTACCGCGAGCGGTAGCGAGCGGGTCCCCGTCGGCTACCGACTGATGGAGCTACGCCAGAATTCAAATGACAAATGACGAATGCCGATCATACTTGATCGAAGGCGAGCGCGCCGGGATGCGGTACGCCCTCGAACCGCCGCGAGCGGCTTCGGCGGCGCTGGCCGGATTGCAGCTTGGCCGGCAGGCCGGGGCGTCTCTGGAATTCCGCGATCACCGCGATTACCAGCCCGGCGACGATCTGCGGCGGATAGACTGGAACGCGTTCGCGCGCTCCGACAGATTGACCGTCAAGCTTTACCGAGAGGAGATCAGCCCGCACCTCGACGTCGTGCTGGACGGATCGCGGTCGATGGCCCTCGAATCAACCGCAAAGGCGCGCGCCGCTGTCGGACTGGCCGCCGCGTTCGCCGTCGCGGCGGAGAACGCCGGCTATTCGCACAACGCCTGGCTCGCCCGCGCGCGCGTCGAACCGGTCGCCAACGGTTCCAATCGTCCTGCGTTGTGGCGATCGCTGGCTCTCGATTTTAGCGGCGCCCCGGCCGAGGCTTTCATGCGGACGTCCTCCGGATTTCGCCGGCAGGGGATGCGCGTGTTGATCAGCGACCTGCTCTGGTTGGGAGAGCCGACGGCCGTCCTGCAAAGCCTGGCGCATGGCGCGGCGGCGTTGGTGGTCGCGCAGACGCTGGCCTCCGTAGACGCCGACCCGCCGGAGCGCGGTCGCGTACGACTGCTCGATTCTGAAACCGACGAACGGCGCGAGATCTTCATTGACGACGGCGCGATCCGCCGTTACCGCGACGCGCTGGCGCGACACCAACAGAACTGGCATCGCGCCTGCCGACAGATCGGCGCGGTCATGGTCAACATTATCGCCGAAGAGGTCGTCGCCGATTGGAACCTCGAAGCCCTGGTCAAGGCCGGCGTGTTGAAGGTGTGAAGAACCTGGTGTCGAACATGAATACAGGGAATGAATGATGCTCAAGGTAGCCGCTGTAATAACAATTGCGTTGTTGGCCGTAAATGCTTTTGCCGCCTCGCAAAGAATGCAGGCCAACAAAAGTAGACAACCGCGGCTACGGCGCGATAAACCTTCGATTTACATTTCATTCGTACGCGTTGGGAAAATTGAGCCGCTCGAGACAGGCATTGGCGATCAACACATTTGGCTGAGAATCACCAACAATACGAGGTGGCCGATTTGGCTTGATGCTTCCGATGTTCCAAACAAGGAGTATGGTGAAACTTCTCTCTACTACACAATTGAAGGTGTCAATGACGGACGCATCGTGATCGACTCAAGATGCCACGTTTGCTCAAATGTCCCACTCGCGTCAGGAAAATCATGGATTTTTGTGATTCCGCTTGACTACCTAGATAAAGATCAAAGAATCCGAATCAATTTCAGCTTTGATTGGGAAGATAGAGACGATGCTTTTGCTGGCAGAGAGGCAGAACATAGCGTCTTCTTCTTCAGCTCGAATCTTCCCAAACGGACAGACTGACGGTCTTTGAGAAATAAATGCAACAACAGCGTAGGGGCGGGTTTTCCCCGCCCAATCGCCTCAATCACGGACCCGGGCGGGGAAAACCCGCCCCTACGCTGGATCGCATGGTCGTAGTTAATTTTCAAAGACCATAAGTCTGTCCCACTCTCGGTTGCTCCGATTTAGTCGAGCCGCCGGTCAAGGCGGATAATGATGAACTCGTCATCGTCCGGCCTTCCCGCGCCGACATGTCGTCCGACGCTGAATGGAAAGTTGTTGTCATTCAAAACGCCGATGTGCCAGGGGTCCAGGACAAACACGTCTTCGATGGTGGTGAATGGGAAGGCGAAAATCTCGCCGAGGCCGACGTCTCCAGGCAGCCCCGCGCCGGAGATGCGGAACGGATCATTGATTCTGAGGAGATCGACCAGGAGCGTCTTTTCGACCGCCTCGCCGAAGCGCTGTGGAAGCCTGATCTGGTAGATCGCCTTGAAGCCGTTCAGGTTCCCCTGCGAGCCGTCGCGTTCGATGACCAGGCCGTTTCTCTGCGTGAACATGATGAAGTCGCCGATGTTCGTTCCGCGCGAATCCAGCAGATATTTGTAACGCCCTCCCGTGTATTTTCTGTTGGCCAGGTCGAACTCGTGAATGAGCAAGGTGTTCGCCTCGCCGCCTGTCAACGGCCTCTCCAGCAGAGGGAGCAATTTCCTGCCGTCGCGGCTGAGCGCCATTCCCTCAAAGCCTCCGCTGGTCTGGGAGCGGAATGGGTGGTCGAGTGCGGTGACGCGGTAAGGCCAAAACAGCCCGGCCAACCACGGCGTGTTGCGCCCCTTTTCGTCTTGCAGATTCGTGCTGTCATCGGAACCGGGCAGCGGGATTGGAGGTTCCAGCACGCGGCCGCTGGCGTCAGTGTGGAGCAGAAAGGGTCCGAATTCGTCCCCAAACCACAGGCTCCCGTCCCGGGTCCGCTGCATGGACTCGATGTCGAAGTCCGCTCCGGTCAACACGCGATCTTTGGTGAAATGGTTGGTGATCGTGAAAGGAATGTGTTTATCGGGGTCGTGCAGCTCAATAAAAGAGAGCACGGAAATGTTTCCGGCCCCGCCGAACCTGGTTTTGAAGTTGGGGCGGATGGTGTAGACGCGCAGGTGGTAGTCGGCGGAATTCTCCATATTGCCGAAGCCGTTATCGGACATCACCAGGTAGGTTCCGTGGCCGTTTTCGAGCACGGCGGAGAATCCTTGCACTGGCTGTTTATCGAGAAAAGGCACGGGCTGGCCGTTGATCGGCGCGCCGCCCAGTTGCGCCCCTGAAGTGGGGCCTGGCGAAAAGGTAGCGGCGTCCAAAACGGCGCGCCCCACCAACTGATTACCGGTCTCCGCCCGCCGATCTTGAGTTTGATGATTTGCGTCTTGACCCGATAGGGCGCTTGCGCTCATCAGCGACAGACCTGTTATGAGCATCGCTGTGAGCGCAGGTCTGAAAATACGCTGGAATCTTGTGCGAATGAAATGCATTTGATGATCTCCTCTTGTTGTCAACACTGCCACGCAGTAACGACTTTAGTCGTTACGTATCCACGTAGTAACGGACTTTAGTCGTTACTACGTGGCGCGCTTTGATTCCTTCTGGGCGTCACAACGCCACATGAAGGCTCCTCTGAACTATCCGAAATGAGCAACCGTTGTGGTAATCTCGCTGATCGTTGATGACTGCGTTATTGCCCTGTTTGTAGCAGACAAGGCTCAAGGTAGGCTCATGCGAGACTAAAATTTCTGTTAACAATGCCGGTCTTCACATTCACAATCGCATTTATCGCTTTGCTGGCCGCGCCGGCGCTGGTCGCCATCTACCGGTTGCGCAATCAATCGCGCGAGCGGCGAGTGTCGAGCCTGTTGCTGTGGCTCGACGAGAAGCAGATGTGGGAGGGCGGGCGGATGATTCATCGGTTGCAAACGCCGCTGCTTTTCTTCCTTGAACTGCTGGCGATCCTGTTGTTGGTAACGGCGGCGGCGGGGCCGATGATGCGCGCGGGCGCCGGCGGGCGACCGCTGGTGATCGTGTTGGACGATTCGTTCTCGATGCTGGCCGGGGCCGGCAAGGGCGACACGGCCGGCAGCGTGCGTGACCGCGCCATTCGCGCGATTGAGAGTGAGTTGAAGAGCGATCGCTATGAGCCTGTGTCATTCGTCGGCGCCGGCGAATCGCCGCAGCTTCTGGGCGAAGCGGCGAATAACGTCGATCAGGCCGTCAAGCTTCTGCAGAACTGGCGATGCGGCGCGCCTGTCGCCGAGATTGAAGAGGCGATTACGTTCGCGTTCGAGCTCGGCGGCCCACGCGCGCGAGCGTTGGTCGTGACCGATCATGCGCCTCAGCAAGACCTGAGCGACAGCCGGCTGCAGTGGTGGTCATTCGGCTCGTCGCAGCCGAACTTCGCGTTCGTCAACGCCGCTCGCACACTGCGCGATGACGAAGACCGCGTGTTACTCGAAATCGCAAACCTCTCATCGGCGCCCGGTTCAACGACACTGAGCGTCGAGTCTGGCGAACCTAACAATCCGCAATCCCAGAGTCCCAATCCGCAATCAATCGCTCTCGGGGCCGGAGAGACGCGGCGCATTCTTTTGACGCTCAAGCCCGGGGCGCCCGCGCTGCGAGCGCGTTTGAGCGACGACGCTCTGTCAGTCGACAACGAGGTCACGCTGCTTGCGGAACCGAGCAGGAGCGTCCGCGTCGATCTGCGCGTGCGCGACGCCGCGATGCGGGCGCTGGTCGAAAAGGCGGTCGCATCGTCGCCGAACGCCTCTTTGAGCGCGAATAAGCCGGAGCTGGTGATCACTGACGACGGCGACGCGAAGATCGAAGACGCCGAAGCCTGGACGCTGCGAATCATAAGCGAAAGCGAGGCCGCGAGCTTCCTCGGCCCGTTCGTGATTGACCGCTCCCACCCCTTGTCCGAAGGACTGTCGCTCGGCGGCGTGGTTTGGGGCGGGGGCAAATCGGGGCAATTGGCCGGGACGCCCGTCGTCAATGCGGGCGACGTCCCGCTGCTCACCGACATCGAGCGCGCGGGAACACACGAATTGCGGTTGCGGTTGCGACCCGATCTTTCGACGCTGCAAGAGTCGCCGAACTGGCCGATCCTGATCTGGAACCTGATCAACTGGCGCGCGCAGGCCGCGCCTGGATTGCGGCAGACGAATCTTCGCCTGGGCGGCGACGCCGCGTTGACGGTCGAATCGGGCGTCGAATCAGTGAGCGTCATCGACCCGCGACGAGTCACGCGCCAATTGCCGGCGCGCGACAAATCCGTGTCGGTCAGAGCGGACGTCGCCGGTGTCTATGAAATCAGCGCGAATCAGAAAAGGTATTCATTCGCCGCGAACGCGCTTCGGCGCGAAGAGTCCGATTTGACGCGCGCCGCGTCCGGGCGTTGGGGCAATTGGGCGAATGCGACGGCGCTGCAGCGGGAGTATCGCAGCGTGGCGTGGGTGTTGTTGCTGCTGGCGTTGAGCGTGCTGGCGGTTCACGCGTGGTTGATTGCGAGAAGGGAATTGAGGCGTTAAGTCAATGTGGAAGAAAGGAGAGCACATTCTCCCACTCTTCGGCTTCGGCCGTTATCCACAGCAGTGGTCTCTGCTTCAACAGCGGCTTTAAGTTTTTCGTATAGACGCGGATGAGCGGCGCGCCATTGCTCACGCAACTCTTCAAACTTCTCACGGTTGCGTTGTATTTGAGCGTCTACTTCTTCCTTATGCGCAAGGTAATAAGCGATGGCTCCATAAACCTGTTCAAGCGTCAGTGTTTGAAAGTTTTCTACGATGCTTTCTGGTGAAAGACCGTTCCACCAGTCGTAAACAATCGAATCGAGAGAGACGCGGCTGCCGGTAAGGCGATAGCCGCCATCTTCAAGTTTTGTTACATAGCTTTTTTCCATAATTCTGACCCCCAACTACAGCCTGATTCTATGGCATCGGGCTGGACGCATCAAATGATGCGCCAAATCGCATCAAATGATGCGTCAAATGGTAATGATCACGCTCCTTCATCCAATCTGGCTTGCGCTGGCGATACCGCTCGCCGCCGCGTGGCTGCTGTGGCGGCATTCGTCGCGTTTTCTGCGGTGCGCGCGATTGGCGCTGCTCTTGCTGATTCTGTTCGCGCTTTGCGGGTTGGCAGTTAAACTTCCAAGCCGCAACGGGACCATCGTCGTCGTCGCCGACCGCAGCCTCTCGATGCCGCAAGGCGCCGAGGCCGCGCAGAAAGAGGCGATTGATCTGATCGGGCGCGCGATGACGAGCGACGACCGCCTTGCGGTTGTATCGTTCGGGCAATCTGCCGCGATTGAGCGTCCGCCTCAGAGAGGGACGTTCGCGGGGTTCACGAACGAGGTCGGGCGCGACGCGTCGAACCTGGCCGAAGCGATCGACAAAGCGCTTGCGCTGATACCGCAAAACGCTCCCGGAAAGATTCTGGTAATTTCCGACGGGCGCTGGACGGGCAAAGATCCGGCGACGGCTACGTCGAAGGCCGCCGCGCGCGGCGTCGCGATTGATTACCGCTCGCTGCAGCGATCCTCGGCGAACGACCTGGCCGTCGCTCAAATCGACGCGCCGGTCAGGGTCACGCCGGGCGAAGCGTTTATGATCACTGCCTGGGTGAAGTCGCCGGTTCAACAGGAGATCGCCTATGAGCTGCGGCGCGGCGGGCAGGTCCTGGCGGCGGGCAAGACGAACGCCGTCGCGGGATTGAACCGTCTGACCTTCCGCGACCTCGCCGGGGAGCCGGGCGCGCAAGGCTATACGATCAGGGTCTCCAAAAACGGCGCTGGCGCCTCCGATGATCCGGTTCCTGAAAACAATTCGGCGAAGGTTCTGGTCGGGGTGCAGGGGCCGCGACCGTTGCTCCTCGTCTCGTCCTCTCCGAACTCCGGGCTCGCGCGATTGCTGTCGGCGGGCGGTATAAAGGTCAGGCTCGCCGCGCCCGAAGATTGCGACTGGACGCTGGATTCGCTCGCGCAGTATTCGGGCGTGTTGATCGAAAACGTTTCCGCCGGAAAGATCACCGATCGCGGAATGGAGTCAATCGCCTCGTGGGTCAGCGAAGCCGGCGCAGGATTGATGATGACCGGCGGCAGGCGCGCTTACGGCTCCGGCCGTTATTTCCAATCGCCTCTCGAACCGGTCTTGCCCGTCTCGATGGAACTGCGGCAGGAGCATCGCAAGCTCGCGTTGGCGATAGTCGTCGCGATGGATCGTTCGGGTAGTATGGCCGCCCCTGTCGGCGGAGGGCGCACGAAAATGGACCTGGCCAACCTGGCCGCCGCGCAAGTGCTCGACATGATGACTCCGATGGATGAATTCGGCGTCGTCGCGGTCGACAGCGCCTCGCACATCATCGCCGATCTGCAGAAAGTGAATGACGCAGGGAGCGTACGAAACAAAATCCTAAAGATCGATTCTGGGGGCGGAGGCATCTTCGTCTATGAAGCGTTGACCACTGCGGCCGAGATGATGCTCAATGCCAAATCGGGCACGCGCCACATCATTCTCTTCGCCGACGCGGCCGATTCGGAAGAGCCGGGCAAGTACCGGGAATTGCTCCAACAATGCGAGCAATCGGGCATCAGTGTCAGCGTCATCGGATTGGGCAAACCGACAGACTCCGACGCCGGTCTGCTGCGCGACATCGCCAAACGCGGCAACGGGCAAATCTACTTCACCGAAAAAGCCGAAGACCTGCCCCGCCTCTTCGCGCAGGACACGATCATCGTCTCACGCAGCATGTTTCTGGACCAGCCGACGCCGATACAATTCACCGGCGGGTTGGTAACATTGACCGGGAAACAGTTCACTGGTTTGCCGTCGATCGGCGGTTACAATCTCACTTACCTGCGACCCGAGGCGAACCTGGCGGCGGTCACGACAGATGAATACAAGGCGCCGGTGGTGGCCTCGTGGCAAGCCGGCGCCGGGCGCGTCCTGTGCTATCTGGGCGAAGCCGACGGGCAGTACGCGGGCGCGGTGGCCGGTTGGAAGGACGCGGGCGATTTCTTCGCCAGCCTGGCGCGCTGGGTCGCCGGAGACTCCGGCGACCTGCCCGGCAATATGCTTCTCACGCAGGACGTGAAGAACGGCGTCGCGCGGATCGAGCTTCATCTGGATCCCGAGCGCGACGAGTCGGGCGCCGCGTCGCCGAACGAACTGCCGAAAGTGACGACGCTGCGCGGCGCCGCCGGATCGAAGCCTTCGAGCGAGAAGGCGGAGATGCGCTGGGCCTCGGCGGACACGCTGGAGATCGAAATCCCGCTGCGCGGAAATGAGACCGCGCTTTCGACGGTCGAAGTCCCGGGGGCGGGCCGCATGACGCTCGCGCCGGTGGCCTTGCCTTACTCGCCGGAGTTCAAGCCCGTGAGCGGCGAGGAAGGGCAGGCCGCGCTAGCGCGTCTGGCCCAGGCCACGGGCGGCAAGGAGCGCGTGGAGCTTTCCGGCGTGTGGAAAGATTTATCGCGTCTGCCGCGCCTGGTCGAGCTTGCGCCGTGGCTGTTGATGCTCGCGACCGCGTTGTTATTGATCGAAGTTTTGGAGCGTCACACAGGGTTGATATCTGCGCGGCTGTGGCCTGAGTTGAGGCGAGGGCGCGAACGTATTGGAGATTTCAGGCAGGCGAAGTTGAAATGGGCGCGAAAGAAAAAGCGGATTGAAATCGCCAAACCAGTTCCGTCGCAACCGTCCGCTGATCGGCAAGCGCAGCCGGAAGCGGAGCAGGCTGAACCCGCGGCCGCTCCGGCGGCGATATTGGACGCGCTGCGCCAGGCCCGCCAGCAGGCGAAGGAGAGGACGAAGCGATAGCCTGGGTACGCATCGCTTCCAGCGTGCAGTCTCGGCAGGAGGCGCATTAAGAAGCAATGGGCCGCCAAACCGAGACTGCACGCTGGAAGCGATGCGTACCCAGGGCGCGCTTCCGATTTATGCGCGCTCTTCACTCATTTTCATCCTTTTTGCCTTTTTTGTTTCCTCTTTTATAATTCGCCGCTGTGGTGTGGCTGGTCGTTCACATCATCGTCTTTAAATTCCAGATCAAATACGAGGTAAAAATGAAATCAGGTTTGGCTCCGAAAATAAGGGCGTTGGCGATGGTCGTCTGCTCTTTTCTGGCTTGCCCCGCGGGGTTCGCGGCGGTTCAAGATAAACAACAGTCGAAGGACGACGCGCCTAAAATTTCCGAGGGCGAACAGAAGGCGATCGATAAGATCAACGCCGCCAGCGGCGTGGCAGAGAAGTTGAAGGCCGCCGCCGAGTATCTGAAAAAGAACGGCAAGAGCCAGATGCGCCCGCGCGTCGCCGCTTACGTCTCCGACGAGATCGCCAAAGTGACCGATCACAATCAGCGCATCGGCTTCGTCGAAAACTTCACCAAGACTTTCAACCTGTCCGAAGAGGCCGACCTGGTCAAACCCAGCTTGATCGACTCGCTGATCGCTTTAAACAAGTTTGATGAGGCCTTCAACGAGGGCTCGAAGTATGTTGAAAGGAAGCCCGATGACGTCGTCGTCCTGACCCTGTTGGCTTCGGCCGGCGCAAATCAGGCTAATAAACAGATTCAATCCAGCCAGGCGCCGCCCGCCGGCATGCTGCAAAAGGCTTCAGAGGCCGGCGCGAAGGCCGTCGAGTTATTGGAGGCCGACAAGAAGCCTGAGAAGATGGACGCCACGTACTGGAACAATTTCCGCAACACGTGGCTGCCGCGCCTCTACCAGGCGCAAGGCATCATCCTTTTCGTCAACAATGACAAGGTCGCGGCGAAGGATAAACTTGAGAAGGCCGCCGGTCTCGATCCTTATGACCTGAGCACTCTGCTAATGCTCCGCAACGTCGTCAACGATGAATACATGAAAATTGCTGAGCGCTATCAGACTGAGAAGAAACAATCGTTGCTCAATGAGGCTTTGCAGAAGATGGATGAACTGATTGACTGGCTGGCGCGATCCGCGGCCCTCACCGAAGGCAACGCTCAATATGAGGCGATCAATAAGCAAGTTATGGATCAACTGAAGGACTGCTACGCCTTCCGCCACGAAGGGAAGACCGACGGATTGACGGGGTTGATCCTGAAGTATAAGAAGCCGTAGCAGCTGTCGCCGCTGAGAGAGGCGCCTCATGCGTCTCGATCTTTCCGCGTGAACCCTCTTTGACGATGAAGACAGGCACGCGAACGGCAAATCGTTCGACCACGATTTTCGGCGCCACGACAGCCGTTCGATCAAGAACATCATCATCATGGTCGGTGATGGAATGGGCGTTGCGCACCGCACGGCGGCCCGCATCGTCAGATACGGGGTGACCGATGGGACATCGAACGATTACCTGGCGATGGATAAATTCCCGGGCACGGGGCTTGTCACTACTCACTCGCTCAACAGCATCATCACCGACTCGGCGCCGGGGATGAGCGGATACGTCACGGGCAACCATCAAAATAACAATCAGGAAGGCGTCTTCCCGTCACACGTGACCAATCCGTTCTTCGGTCCGCGAGTCGAATACCTGTCCGAATTTTTGCACCGCACCCGTGGCAAATCGCTCGGGATCGTTACGACCGCAGACATCGAAGACGCGACGCCGGCGGCAAACGCGGTCCACACCGCTAACCGTGGCGCGGGCACTGGGATTTGCGATCAGTATCTGGACGAGAGCGATCCCGGCGACACGCGCCGGTTCGGCACGGGCCTGAGAGTGTTGATGGGCGGCGGCCGCCGTTGGTTTCTGCCGGCGGGGCAGTTCGGTTCGAGCCGCGCCGCAGGCTCCGATTACACGGCGCTTCCCGCCGACCTGGTTATGGGGTGGAACCTGCAGGTCGCGGGCGCGTCCGATCCGAACCGCGACCTGCTCGGCGACTTCAAGAAGGCCGGGTTCGCCTATGTTGATTCGTCGACGGCGTTGAAGGGAGTGGGCGCGCCCGACAAGCTGCTCGGCCTGTTCGGGTTCGGCAACATGAACGTGGCGCTCGACAAGATCGCCAAGCGCCGGGGGACGCCGCTGTCCGGCTCGACCTCATTCGTCGTCGACGATTACCGCGCGCCGGATCAACCGATGCTCGATGAGATGACGGACGCCGCGCTGCGTGTCCTCGCCAAGGACCGCAACGGGTTCGTAAGGTTACACGCCCATACCGGTTGATCGCGCTTCGGACAAGGGGACTGGCTACTTCCTGCGCGGCCAAGCCATAGGCAGGGATCAAGCTGTGCATACCGCCGCCGACATTCCGATCTCCGCTTACAGCACAGGCGGCAAAGCCTTTCAGCTCTTCTACGGCGTGCAAGAGAACACCGAGATCTTCTTCAAGCTGATCCGCGCGACGGCCGGCGCTTATTGAAGTCAGTAGGGCAAGAGCTGAGGCGTCACACGGCGACCGAGCCGTGTGACGCTTCACAGTGAGGTCTTCAACGCTCTGAGATAACGCTTTATTTATGGCAAGGCATGAAATCTAGGAGTAGTTCCTTCGCCTAAGTAAGAGTCAATCAAGTATGAAGGCCAGGTCAAATCGGCACAGTACCGCGCAGAGGCGCCCGATTGCTTACGCGCGCGGTACTGTACCGATGTCAAGGCCGGGTTGGACCCAGCGATCCCGCCGCTTGTCGCCGCGACGGACGAAAAAGGGCGACCGGAGCTTTCCTGACTGAGCTTGCAAACCTAGTTCCGATGATGCACTATATTTGTGGTTACTCCTTCTCTCGCGCATCAACGGTGATGCGCCACCAGCCACTGAGGTATAGCGGCGGCGTTATGGATAGTTCGAGAGCAGGCTAGTTTGAATTTTCAGAAGCCGTTCGTCAGAACGTCCGATCAAGAGCTTTCGCTGGCGCCGTTACACCGAAGCCCGTCTGATCCAAAGCTTCTTTTAACATCCGGCACAGTACCGCGAGTTTGTAGTTCCGCCTTTAGGCGGCGGGACTTTACGTTAAACAAGACCAGCCGTCTAAAGGCGGAACTACAAACTCGCGGCGACGTGCCATCCCATCAGGGGAAAGGAACATTTCAATGTCCATGAAACTCTATGTTGGCAACCTCGCGTTCCAGACGACCGACGAGGATTTACTTGAACTCTTTTCACAGGCCGGGGCTGTCGAGTCGGCCCAGGTCGTGATGGACCGCGATACGGGGCGCTCGCGCGGATTCGGTTTCGTCGAGATGGCCTCGAAATCTGAAGGCGAAGCCGCCATCGCGCAGTTCAACGGCGTCGAAATCAATGGTCGCAGTCTGACCGTGAACGAAGCCAGACCGCGTGAGAGTCGCGGCGGCGGCGGCGGATTCGGCGGCGGCGGACGTGGCGGCGGGCGCGGCGGACGGGGTGGAGGAGGATTTGGCGGCGGGCGCGGCAATCGCTACTGAGATGAGTTTTTCAACAAACAGAACCCTATCATGCAAAACGCCTCCGGCCGTGCGACGTACGGCCGGAGGCGTTTTCTTTGTAATAAAGCCAGGCGCGCCGCGATCGCGATCTGCGGCCGCCGGAAGGAAAATAATGATTTTTACTGAGCTGGGATTGCACACTGCGCTCGCAAGTAGATGTGCATCTTTGGGATTTACCGAGCCGACTCCGATTCAACAACGGGCGATTCCCGCCATTTTGAGCGGCTCTGATTTGATCGGCTGCGCCGCCACCGGCACGGGCAAGACGGCGGCGTTCTTGTTGCCGATGTTGCAAAGGCTGTCCGCCAAACGGTCCGACGGCCTGCGCGCCTTGATTCTGGCCCCGACGCGCGAGCTTGCCGCGCAAATCGCCGAGAGCTTACAGACGTTCGACGCGAAGAAGAAGGCCACCTCGGTCACCATCGTCGGGGGCGCTAGTATGAACAGACAGCGGGCGGCGTTACGGCGCGGGGTGGTGATCGCCATCGCGACGCCGGGGCGGCTGCTCGACCACCTGGAAAACGGGACCATCGACCTTTCACGCGTGGAGACGCTGGTGTTGGACGAAGCCGACCGTATGCTCGACATGGGCTTCTTGCCCGCGATTCGCCGCATTATCAAACGGCTTCCGTCAGAGCGGCAGACGTTGCTCTTTTCCGCGACTATGCCTCCGCCGATCGAACAGATCGCGCGCGAGCACATGCGCCGGCCCCAGATCGTCGAAGTCGACCCTCGCAACAAGGCCGCGGTAACGGTCAAGCAGACGGCCTATTCGGTCGCGGCCGCGTCGAAGACGACGTTGTTGCTCCATCTCCTTGAACGCGAGCAGTGCTCGCGCGCTCTGGTCTTCACTCGCACCAGGCGCGGCGCCGAGAGCCTCGCCCGCGCTCTCTCCGCGGGCGGGAGCCTGGTAGACCGCATTCATGCGGATCGCTCGCAGCCGCAACGCGAAGCCGCGTTGCGCAGTTTCAAGGGCGGCCGCTGCCGCGTGCTGGTGGCGACCGACATCGCCGCGCGGGGGATTGATGTCGATCTGGTCACGCACGTCATCAACTTCGACGTCCCGGCCACGGCGGAAGATTACGTCCACCGCATCGGCAGAACCGGACGCGCCGGAAACGCCGGCCACGCGATGACTCTGCTGACGCCGGTCGACGAGTTGTCGATGCTTGAGATAGAAAAGTTGACCGGGCAAAAAGTGGAGCGGGTCGTGTTGCCCGGCTTCGGCGGCCTGACCCTGTCGTCCAAACCGCTTCGTTCGCTGGATCGCAGGAGGGCGCCCATGTCCCGTTCGTTCAGATCGCGCCGCCTCGGCAGATAGAGGAACGACAGACAATCAGAGGGCGATTCGCGACGGGTCGAATAGCAACGGGAAGAATCGCCCTCCCATCTTTTCCCCTTTTGGAATCACCTGCGTCCCCTCCAGCAACGGTTCATCCGAATTCGACATCACCCCGTCGCGAAAAACATTGATGACCGTCGCCCGGCGCGGCCGGTCGGTCGTGTTCTCGTAGGAGCCGTGCATCATCCGCGCGTGGTGGAACGAGCATTCGCCTTTCTTCAATTCGATGGCTACGGGGCTGAACTTCTCTTTCAATTCATTGGCCAACCCCCGCTGCACGGCTTCCATGTCGCCGGTCAGCCCGGTAATCGGCAGGTCAGGCCAGAGATGGCTGCCGGGGACGTAATGCACACAGCCGTTCTCGCGCGTCGAATCGTCAAGCCCTATCCAGCACGTCAGATGCGCCAGCGGCGTCGTGCGCGTCCAGTAGGAATAGTCCTGATGCCACGCTACCACTCCGCCATGATAGGCCGGCTTGCAGAACAACTGGTCGTGCCAGAACCGCGCCGCGCCGCCCAGGAGTTGTGAAGCCGGGACTGTGAAGGCCGGATGCCACAGAATGTCGTGAAAGCCGGGCTTGATGCGCCATGCGCCCAACGCGTGAAAGAGTATCTTCGTCGGGTCTTTCGATTCGTTCGAGTGAAATTCGTAATAGAGATGACGCCCGGGATAATCGGGGTTCATCAAATCGATCAGCTCTTCGCGCAATCTCTCGACCTGCCCGTCGTCCAGAATCCGGATGCCCGCCAGATAGCCGTTCTCGTTGAAAAACCGAACCTGCTCGTCGCTCAACCGGTAGCGATCCCAATCACGCCTGTCGACAGGCGGAACAAATAGATCGCTGATCGGTTCGTGATACACGGATAGATCTCGCTGCAAAGAAACGCCTCCTCGGAAAATCCCTGGGTACGCATCGCTTCCAGCGTGCAATCTCGGCTAGAGACCTATTGATCGGAATCAGTCGCCCCCAAACCTGAGGCGATGCGTACCCAGGTCTGATTCCTATAAATTCGTCTTTCGCCGAGACTGCACGCTGGAAGCGATGAGTACCCAGGGCGCGTTTTCATTGTTTCAGGGCGTCGCGCCGCCGTATGCCATATTTCATATGGCATACGGCGGCGGAAAAAAATAGAGCCACACCGATCAAATGACAACCGGTGTGGCTGTTTCGTGATAATGGAGTTTGACGGAGTTTCCTCCTTACTCATCCTTGGCGTTCTTCATCGACTTCTTGCCTTTTGTGACGCCCAGAGGCGGGGCGGGTTTGAACGATGGCCCCAGCGGAGTGCCAGTGGCGGACGTATCGTATTTGTCTCTGACAATGTCGCCCCTCAATCCGGCCAGCGCGGTGAGCAGTTCTTTCTTCTCCTGCTCACCGACATTGAATTTATCGAGAGTTTTAACCAGGTCTTCGACCAGCGCGTTGAACTCGCCTCCCGTCACACGCATGTGCTCGTGCGATTTTTTCATGCTTAGCCCATTGTACTTGCACGGGCCGCCCGTAGCCATGCACATGAAATCTTTGAGGTTAGCGAGCAGGCGCGGGGCGTCGGTCTTGGCGAACTTCTGGTTGATGCGCGAGTCGCCGAGCACGTTCCCGGCGAAGTCCTCAACCACGGCCGAGATCGCCGGCATGCCGCCGAGTCGGTCGAAGAGCGAACCGGTTCTCGGTTTGCTCGGAGCGGAGGCGGCGCCGCCGCCGGACCCCCCAAGCGGCGGGGCGGGTTTGAAGTTCGCGGGCAGCGGCGTGCCTGTTTGGGACGATTCGTTCTCGACGATGTCGCCCCTCAATCCGGCCAGCGCGCCGAGCAGTTCTTTCTGCTCCGCCTGAGGGACGTTGAACTTGTTCAGAGTCTTGACCAGGTCTTCGACCAGCGCGTTGAACTCGCCCGCCGTGCTCCCCATATTCTTGTGTGATTCCTTCATGCTGAGGCCGGTATATTTGCACGGGCCGCCGGTGGCGAAGCAGACGAAATCTTTGAGATTGGCGAGCAGGCGTGGAGCGTTGCTCTTGGCGAACTTCTTGTTGATGCGCGAGTCGTTGAGCACGTTCCCGGCGAAGTCGTCAACCACGGCCGAGATCGCGTCTTTGCCGCCGAGGCGTTCGTAGAGCGATCTTGACGGGGCCGGCGCCGCCGCGGGCGCTGAAGCGACGGGCGCGCCCCTTTCCCCCAGCGGCGGGGCGGGTTTGAAATTCGCGGGCAGATCCCCGCCTGTTTGGGGCGATTCGCTTTCGACGATGTCGTTCCTCAATCCGGCCAGCGCCGTGAGCAGTTCCTTCTGCTCCGCTGCGGGGACGTTGAACTTGTTCAGAGTCTTAACCAGGTCTTCGACCAGCGCGTTGAACTCGCCCGCCGTGCTCCCCATATTCTTGTGGGATTCCTTCATGCTGAGGCCGGTATACCGGCACGGGCCGCCGGTGGCGAAGCAGACGAAATCTTTGAGATTTGCGAGCAGGCGCGCGGGATCGCTCTTGGCGAACTTCTTGTTGATGCGCGAGTCGGCGAGCACGTTCCCGGCGAAGTCGTCGACCACGGCCGAGATCGCGTCTTTGCCGCCGAGGCGCTCGTAGAGTGATTTTTGCTGGGCGAACGCCGCGACGGAAAAAGCGGTCAGCAGGCAGAGGCCCAGGACTAAGGTTCTGATATTCATCACGTTTATGTCCTCCAGTATATGGATGCCGCCGGGCGATGATTGCCCGGAGCTGTGATAACGGTTGTCCGAGAAGAGTTCGGAGTTAGTGGTTACATTCTGCATGTGAATTACTTTCAAACGATCATTCCTGTTTACGGCGGGCGTATCACTGCCGGATTTCGATTCAGCGCCGCGAACTGTAGCGTGTCCGTATCTCTATCAAATGGAGACCATCTCGCTACGGCTCGCGGCGCTGAACCAGCCAAGGCGGTAGCGCGCCGCAGGTCTATCACATAGGCCTCTCTACGGAGACGCGACCGCTACCGCTTACGGTATTGAATCGGCCCGCAGCGGTTTGTCTTTGCCTTCCTTACAGGATTTCGCTGATCAATTCTTGCGGGGCATCAACCTGCCATTTGGTCAGGAATTGACACTTATCAACTGGCGTTAGCTATTAGCTATGGTTCAGGGGAACTCTTTTTATGCGTGAGGAGGAGGTAAAGAATCAGTAAGAGCAACGCTACAAATAGTACTACAACGACGATTTTTACAACAATGAAAATCGCCCAGGCAATAATTAATCCTTGCCGCACGCTGGCGACTATGACCAGGACGGTCGTGGCCAGAGAAGTCAATAAAGCCAATACTTTAAGGATTGCGGTCATCGCTTCACCTATTAAAGGGAGGGACAGACTTATGGTCTTTGGAAAAGAAAATTAAACGTAATCACGTAACCTGACGTAGGGGCGCCCTTTTCCCCGTCCAGCTCCGTAATCAAGGCGATTGGGCGGGGAAAAGGGCTCCCCTACGGTGTTGCATTTAGTTTCAAAGACCATCAGTCTGTTCCACCCTTAATTATGGCTGGCCGTTGCCAGCCCTGAGGATCGCAGTTGAATCTCGCCGCGGCCCGAACGCAAGGAGACCATCGGCGAAGACGACGTAATATTATAACCGGCGACGTAAGACCTCTCCTCGCGAGTCCATTCGTGATCATCGAACCCCTCCGCCTTCACGCGGCCTGCGCCGGCGTTGGCGTCGAGTCGGAAGCCGCTGTCCTTGGGGAGCGAGACGCGAATCCTTCCACGGTCGCTGGAGACGCTTAGATCTCCGTTGAGTTTTTCAGAAGTTTCGAGTTCAATCTGGCCCTCGCGCGTAGTGACGCTGAGCGGGCCGCGGAAATCACGGACCCTCACGTCGCGCGTGGCTTCAATCGTCGTCAGCCCTCTGACCTCTTCGACCTCGACCGCGCCGTTCTTCGATTTGACCCACAAGACGCCGTTGATTCGATTGACCCGGACACGATCCGAGGAGGAATCGACTTTGAAATCTCCGGTGATTTCCTCGGCCTCGACGGGCGAGTGTTCGGCCTTGATCGAGACGGCGCCCTTTATCTCTTGCAGCTTGATGCGGCTGTTGCGGGCCTGTTCGATGTTGACGACGCGCTCAGTCGCCGAGGCGTCATTACCGACCTCGGTGATCTCGATCTGCGCGTCCGTGGCCTGCAACTGGAGCGGGCCGGAAGAATGTTCCATGCTGACGGCGCCGCCCTTGACTTCGAGCCTGACGGGGCCGTTGATCGCTCTCAGATTGACCGCCTGACGCGTGTTAGTCAAGTAGACCGGCCCCTGAATCTCGCTGAGTTCGACTGCGCCTCGCGGGTTTTCGACCGTCACGCCGCCGGCGTTGCGGCTGATTTCGGCGCGTTCGCAACCGCGGATGACGTGGGCGCCCTGTAACCCGGTGAGCTTAACGACGCCGAGCGCGTTATTGATTTCGACGCCCGCCGGCAGATTTTGCGGCAGCGTGACGACGATCGAAACGCCGAAGTCCTGTTGGACTCCGGCGGCGGCGACGTTGAGTTGATAGCCCACGCCGTTGGGCGCGATTTGCAGACCGATATTCTTTGCGACCCCGCGCGCCTCCTCTTCGCTCGCGGCGCGAATGCGCCTGATCAATCGCGCGGTGGCCTGCGACTGCGGGGCCGAATTGATCTCGACGTCGCCGTTCAAGCTATTGATGAAGAGGCGCGAATTGGGCGCGAGCGCAAAACTTTGTGGGGTTTCGTCTTCGACGGAGATCGGGTCGCCGAAGACGTAATCGCCGACGTTCAAACCGCCTAAACGCAGATTGAATTCCCCATGGCCGTTTTTGGCGGCGAAACTCGCGGCCAGTCCGGCGGCGACGATCAAAATCATAACCACGACCGCGCCCGGAGAGAACGTGTTCGGGCGCAGACCGTCTTCAATCCGGTGAGTGTATTGCTTCAACAGCCGGCCCGCGATGAAGGCCAGCAGAATCCAGAACCAGTATTTGCTCAGGATCAGGATCAACGAATTGTGGCCGAGCAGGATGGCCGAGAGCAGAACCCCGCCGATCGCCGTGATCATCATCCCGCCCGCCGGAGATCGCGGATGGCGGTCAATCAAATAGCCCGCGACACGCACCAGCCCCGCCAGGATCAGGGCGACGGGCCAAAGGCGCATCAGCCACCGGACAGCGAACGCCTGCTCCGGCGCGACGAAGAACAGCGCGCCGATGACTATCAGGCCGATTCCGAGCAGCAGTGTCGCAAAGCGTTTGGACATCATGTTTACAGCGGTTTTCGTATGGATGAACAGCCACAGAGGTCACAGAGGACACAGAGAAATCATTATATTCCCTCTGTGCTCTCTGTGACCTCTGTGGCTAATAGTCTTCATACGTTTGAAAGCCGTATAGGAAGAATCAGCGCCGCGAGCTACCGCTCGCGGTACTGGGTGCCCGCCAAATCGCGCGCGCCGGGGTCGAGACTCGACGCGACCGCAGACGGGGGCGGCGTTTGATAAACCGCCTTTGACTGCGGCGCGCGGCCGCCCCGGTAATAGCTCCCGACCAGATAAGCGCCGGCGATGATCAGCATGACGGGCCATACGCGATGGAGCAGATTGGGAATCCAAAAATCCAGCATCGCAAGGGCGCCGACGCCGATCAGCAATGCGCCGAACAGATTCATGCGCCGTTGCAGAAAAAGCTTCAGCCGTTCGTCTTCTACGCGAAGATCTTCGCCTCTGCGCAAACGCTGCGCCGATTGGAAGGCGTCGTAGACGGAATAGAAGTAGAAACCGGCGCCGCCCAGGCCGAGCGCTATTTCGAGCGGCCAGCCGAAGATGTCCGCGAGCACCCACAATCCCGCGACGGCCAGGAAATGCGCCAGCGCCTTGATGTTTTGGCCGTTATAGGCGGCGCCCACGCCGGGAACGAGTCCGAGCAGCAGCGCGATCAATGGAGATTTCTCTTCCATGCGCCCGGTTTGATTAAAGGCATGACGTCCGGCGCCCGCGTTCCGCCGCAGGGTCTCGATCCCGGCTACGATGCAATCCTGGCAGTAGGGAGACCCCTTGATGCGATGGTCGCAGGCAGGGCAGAGCGGACGTTCGCAGGCGCCGCATCGCGCGCTTGCTGCGTTAGTTGGATGGAAGATGCAGTTCATCTCGGCGTTCACCTCTCGCTCCGGTTCGGGCGATTGCGGCGCGTGTCCCGATTCGGCTGATCCGTGGAGTCGGGGGCCTGTTCGGAACGCGGCGACGGTTGAGAGGCGCCACGCGCGCGATTCGGCTCCGGAGAAGAGTTCGGGGCGGGTCCTTCAGCCGTGGGAGTCGGGGTAGCCGAGGCCGCCGGGGGAGCCGGGCCGGTCGCGGCGCCGCTGAACAGAAACGCGTTCACTCCGTAAGATACCCGCTGAAAGCCCGAACGCGCGATGGCGCCGGCGCCGTTGATCTTCTTTTGCCCCTCATTGACCAGACTCTCCACCTTATGTTCGGCGCTCGTGGTCAGATTGCCGACGCTGCCGAAGCGCGAAATGACCATCAGACTGATCAGAGCGATGATCATCGCCGCCACCGCCATCTGCGGCGACATCAGCCCCTGCGCGAGATTGACGAGGGATGATCGCGCGCGCCTGATCCGGCTCGATCGCCCACCCCCGATAGTGGCCGCGACGATCCGGTCGTGCAGTGAGCCGGGGACTTCAACCTCGGCCTCTTTGGCCTCTTGAAGCATGACGATCGCCTCTTCGATGCCGTTGAGCAGCCGGCGGCATTTGAGGCAGTTTCCAAAATGGGATTGGAAAGTCTGGAAAGTGGGAGCGAGGATGACCCCGTCGAAATAACGTTCGAGCAGTTTGTCGAATTCGCCGCAACTGAGCATCTCGCCGGTGGTCGTGTGGGCGATGATGCGACTGGAGAGTCCTTCAGGCTCGGCGTCGCCCGAGGCCAGAGTGTTGAGGGCCTGCACCGTGACCTTGACGTCGTTATAAAGCTCGCGGCACTCGCCGCAAATCAGACGATGGGCCGCGCACTCGGCGCGAGCGCGCGGATCAAGCGCGCCTTCGAGATAATCAGAGAGTGAATCTTGAAACTTTACACAATTCATTAGCATTAGTGGTTGGTGGTTAGTGGTTTGTGGTTGGTGTTGGCGTGTTTAAGTAACGGCGCCAACCACCAACCACTATCCGCCAACTACCCTGTCATAGCGTCTCGACGATCTTCATCCGTCGCAAAATTTTCGCCAGCTCGATTCGCCCGCGGTTGATGCGCGATTTAACCGTGCCGATGGGGATTTGGAGTATGTCGACGATCTCCTGATAGGTCAGCTCCTCGATGTCGCGCAGGATTACGCATTCGCGCAGATCGGGCTGGAGCTTGGCAATCGCGGCATGCACCTGTTTGGCGCGCTCGAACCGTTCGACCCCGCGATCTGGCGCGTCGTGGCGCGATTCGAGGTGGTACTCGTGATCGCCTATGTCGTCGCCCAGGTCAGTCGGGGTCCGGCAGCGCCGGCGGTAATCATCGATCACCAGATTGCGGGCGAGCCGCATCAGCCAATTGGCCAGGTCGCCGGCCTGCGCGTCGTATTGGTCTAGGGAACGGTAGACGCGTACGAAGACCTCCTGCGTCAAATCCTCGGCCGATTCGTGACGTCCGGTGAACCGGTACGCGAGGTTGAAGACGCGTCGCGAGTATTCGTGCACCACCTGCTCCCAGGCTGCGCTGTCTCCGGCGCGGCACCGCCGCGCCAATTCTGCGTCCGATTTAATCAAAGCCGCACTGGCTCCCACTATAGGTTGTTCGCTCCTGATCATTGTCTTGGCGATTGCAAGCCCCCCGTCAAACCCTCGTCTCCCTCAAGCGCCTAACGAGCCGGGCCGTGGAAAGGTTCTGTAAATGTCCATCGAGTCGCGCTGCTTGTGAAGTCACGCTCACGGACGCCGAAAACGACGTGAGGCCGGACGACATAAACAGGCTCTTTATCAAACCCCATCTGTTCCAGGTCCCAGTCGTATTTTTCCTTATAAGCCTCGTAAAACGGCCTGAGCGAACCGCGGTCGGCGACCTCTTCGGCCACCCCTTCGAGGATCACCACCTCGTCGGCGCGGTCGGTCGAGACCACGCAATGCGGATTGGCGCCCAGGTTCTGAGCCTTGCGCGACTGCCGCCCGGTGCTGAAATAGAACGCATTGTCGAGCCACAGCCCCCACACCGGCATCATATGCGGCCGCCCATCGGGGCGCGTCGTCGCCACCAGATAATTGTGTGAAACCGACAGGCGCTCGGCGGCCCACTCCCAGGGCAACAGCCCTTCGCCATCGTCGGCGTCGACAATCCCGTAATCGGGCATATGCGGGCGGCTTGCCTTGGGAGATTGTGAGTTCATATGAGTTAATCGCTTATTTTACCGCCTTTGCGCTCGCCGGTTTGGCGAACAATTCATCGCCTATCTGAGTGTTGAGTTTTATCGACTCGAGATTGACGCGGCCCGTCTGCACGTTGTCGCGGATGAAATCGACGATGTTCGGGAACTTCACCCCGTCGTAATCGACATACTGGTTATATCGAGTCTCCTGTTTGACCAGCCCGCCGTCTTCAGTCTTCTCGTAACTCATACTCATCGGCAGGTGCGTTTGCGAGTCGAGCAGGAGGTAGGCGGTCCGGTCCGACTTAAACCTGATCGCGATGGCGTCCGCGCGCTCGCCGGGGCGCGTCTCTTCGCGCCCGGCGAAGCCGACCTCGACCCCGTCGCCTTTCGCCGCCGCGCGAAGAAGGCGGTCAATGTCGAAATCCAAACCTTCCAGATGCTCCTCAATCTGTTTGTCGGTCTGATCTTTCAACGTCTCGGCGTCGCCGTCATAAACCCAGCCGGTCTTGCCGACGTTGACCTGAATGCGGCGGTTCTTCTTTTTGCCTTTGCCGAATTCGGTCCGCTCCTTGTCGGGATAGATTACCCAGTCGACGAATGGAATCGGGATTTGCGACAGGCCTTTCTGGAACGGCGTGTAAATGCCCGTAGACACGATGTTAGTGAAGTTCAAAAAGCGCTCGCCGCCGCGCGCCTGAACCGCCTGTTTGATCAGTTCAGCCCCGCGTTGGACGTTCTTCGGATCGTTCGGGTCCACGCGCTGCGCGCGCGCCGTGATCGCCAATAACAGCGCCGCGCAGCCGATCCCGGCTATTTTAAAAATTGAGAATGGTTTGACGCTCATGGGCGCCGCAGACTCCTTTGTTGGATTGTCATGAAAGCGCATGGATTATAACTTCAAAGCGCATAGATTATAACTTCAGGCCGAGAGTCCTCTCAAGAACATAGGCAGGATTTACAGGATTCATTTCGATGCGCAAAATCCTGAGAGATCCTGTAAATCCTGTCTATGTCCATTGATCTTAGGGATATATCTTTTCCTTCTTCTCCAACATGCGGACGAATTGCTCGATGCGCTTCGCCCGCGTCTCGGCTTTCTTGGCGGTATGAATCCTGTGGAGAATCGCGTAACGGTTGCGGCTGTCCAGCGTGGCGAAGAAGGATCTCGCCTTCGCGTTGCGATCCAGTTCGGCCTGAAGATCGTCCGGCGCCACGGCCTTGCTAGGCGAAGCGTAAGCGGCGTCCCACCGCCCATCCTGCCTCGCGTTCTCCACCGCCTTCAGGCCGGCCGGCTTCATCTTCCCGCTCTCGATCAACTGCTGCGCCTTCTCCGTGTTGATCTTCGACCAGATGCTTTTCGGGCCGCGCGCCGTGAACTTCTGCAGCCAAGACGTTTCGTCATAGCTCTTCTTCTGGCCGTCTATCCATCCGTAACACAGCGCCACTTCGAGCGCTTCGTCGTAGGTCACGGACTGTACGCCGGACGCCTTCTTGGCCAGCCTGAGCCAAACGCCGGAAGACGTCGCATGGTTTTTGTCCAGCCAGAAGGCCCAGTCTTTCTGTCGCTCGAATGGCAGAATTGGCAGTTCGGTATTCGGGTTGCGAGAGGATTTCATTTCTTTTGGCATATGTATTATCTGGATAATGGACGCGCCCGCGTAGTCCGCTCAATAAAGACCATGCCGTCATATTCCTTACTCAAAAGGTATTCCGGCAAAGCCTCAAACAGTTCCATATACTGCATATCGAAGCCGTAGAATCTTACTTTGCGCTCGGGAGGCGCTGTTTGGTTGTAGGCGCGCAGCCAATCCACCAACGCCGCCACTTCCTCTGTTTTCAACACATCGAATCCCAGGTTTTGCAGCGCCTCCACGCGACTGACCTTGCCGCCTGTCACGTAGTCATTGATCTTGAGACAGCCTGCGTAATTCGCTTCAATAGCGAAGACACTGAAGTTCATCTCTCGAACGAGGAACTCAACCATCCGGTGCTTGAACTGGAAGAACTCGCGCGTGCCGTGCGTAGCCTCTCCCAGCCCGGCGACGCGCGCGTCCGCCAGGATTCGTTTAAGCGGCTGTAAATCGGCGAAGCCGTTTCCCGCCTCAACGCTTTTTATCGGAATGGCATTCTTCTTCAGCCAGTCAATTACTATCTCATCATTCTTCCCCCCTTCCTTTGTCGCCGCCTGCGGTTCTTGAGAGGAAGGGGCTTGCGCCGGAAGAAGGCACGGCGCTGCTAGCAGGGTTAGGGATAGTGAAAGCGACTTGAAACGGTTGGCGTATCTTCGCATTTTCAGCCCTCTCAGATTGAGAACTGTACGGGATCAATGGTTCAGTTAATCAAAGCGTGCAAATAAAACCACTGTGCAATCAATACATTGATTGGCGAAAACCTGGGTACGCATCGCTTCCAGCGTGCAGTCTCGGCAGGAGGCGCATTCGAGAATTAATGGGCGGCATCCCCGAGACTGCACGCTGGAAGCGATGCGTACCCAGGCGTCTCCAGATTTATGCGCAGGATTCAAATAGTTAATTGCATTCGACTTTAATTTGCACAGTCTTCAGTTAATCATCTTGCGCGCGGATGTAAGTCACAACCGCTTGTAGAAACTCACGGCACTCTTCTTCGGATTGAGGATTATCCAGTATCTCTCTAACGTTCTGTGTTGGGCGCTGTAGCTCCAATTCAATTTCCTCGATCATTTTTAGCGACGCGTCGCGGGAACGGCCACGCATAAGTTCCTTAGCCACAAACGGCGTTGCTGAAAGAGGCTCCCGGTTAAACAAGATGCAGTAAAGCGCTAAGGAAACCGGATGCAGCCAGCGATAAGTCAGGGAGTGTCCGGGGCTCTGGGCGTAATGCCGGTGGCATGAAGGACACTCGAAGAACGTAATCTCTTCTGACGACTCAGGCAAGCGCGTCAACTCGACGCCTGAGCACCGAAGGCAATTGGTAGTAGTATTGGCTAGATGGTTCATCTTTGACTTGGCCTGCCAAAATTGCTCTTATTGTCCCGGATGGTTGATCAATTATCCGGACAGGGAAATTTATGGCGCGGATTGTTCAAGGTCAAGTGGTCGCTCTGTTCGCTTTCGACGTCGGGTATGAGGTGTCGCTTGAAAGGCTGAGCGCGATGTTGGCGACGACGCCGGTTCAGCCGCTGTCGCGCAAGAAGCAGACGCCGACGTACATGCAATACTCGAAGCCGCCGCAGATTCTGAGCCTGGGACTGGCCACTGGCCATTTCGCCGTCGCGGGGAGCATTCAGGCCACGATCTTCGATTTCGGCGCGGTCAGCGTCGTTTATCGTTGGCCGATAGGTCAGGGGAACGAATTGTCGCTCGAAGATTTGCCGCAGGTCAGCCACGATCTTTACAACCTCGATCTCGGGCGTCACGCTAAGGAGCAGGCCGAATCGCTGATGAGGAAAATAGAGCCCGCCATCTTTCGCCCCCGGCTGTCCGACCTGGTCGAGGATTACTACCTGTTCATCGTCGAGGAGCTGGATCGCCCGATGAGCGCTTCGGAGTTGTTGTCAGCGTATCGCGGGTTGCTGGCGCGGACGCTGCGGTTTGAAACCGCCGATCTGAGTCGCGCTCAACAAGACGAGGCCCTGGCGCAGGCCATTTCGTACTACGAAAGCGACCTGGCGCTGGTGGACTGGAACTCGGCGGTCATCTACGACCGCGATTACGAGGACACGGCCAGCGTCCTGGAGTTGATCAACGTCGAGTTGTTGGAAGCGCGTTACATCGATCAACAGTTAGATAGGAAGATCAACGATTACGGCGCCCTCGTGCGAAAACGGATCGAATGGCCGATCCCGCTCCGGACGCCATACAAACAGGCCATTCAGGACCTGGCCGAACTGCGGGTCGAGTCGTCGTTGGTGAACGAGCGGGTCGAGAACGCTTTGAAATTGATCGGCGACCTCTACCTGGCCAGGCTGCATTCGGCGGCGGCGGGCAGGTTCTACCTGCACGAGTGGGATCGAATCATCTCGCGCAAGCTCGAAATCATCACCGACTTTTACCAGATGCTGAACGACCGCGTCCACACTGCGCAGAGCCAGGCGCTCGAATCGATCATCGTGATTTTGATTTTAGTGGAATTAGTCCTGGCCTTCTGGCGCTGAGATAGTTAGGTGTCAGGTGTCAGGTGTCAGGTGTCAGGTGTCAGGATAGAGTCTGCAGCGTCATTCCTTATCCGAAATCTGGAACCTGGAACCTGGAACCTGACACCTGACACCTGACACCTGACACCTGACACCTCAATTGGCCTTCGATTTCTCTTCGTAGCAAAGAATCATTCCTCTGTCTCCGACGGCCCAGCCTTTGGTGGGCGACAAGAAGAAGACTCCGCGAATGCGGCGCCCACGGGCGACGAAATCTATGCGCCACGACAGGCCGCCGTTTTCGGTTTGCAGCAGGGTCGTGTTGTAGACAGCCGCTTCGTCTCCGCTTGCGCGAGGGAGGAATGCCGCCGTCCATCCGCGCGCCGGGTCGAGGAATTGGCTGTTGTGAGTGGCGCGGCTCGGTATGCGGAATAGACTCCAGGTCCGGCCGCCGTCGCGCGTGTGCAGCGCGAAGAAATATCTGCGCTCGCCGTCGTACATCTCGCCGGTTATCGATCCGGTGTTCGCGTCCGTGAAATGCGCCGAGAGGAGCGCTCCGGGAGTGAACAGCCCGGAATTATTCCGGGTTTGGATCGCCAGCGGAACGCGCTTCCACGTGGCGCCGCCGTCCGACGTCGTGAAGACGCCGCCGATGTCGCCGCGCGCCCGTCCGTAGTAATTGCCTATCAGCCAGCCATGTTTCGCGTCGGTGAAGTAGACGTCGCTGAAGCCGAAGCTGTAATTCGACGAGTCGGCTCGCGCCCCGATCAACTTCTCGACGCCTCCGACCTTGCTCCATTCAAGGCCGCCGTCGGTCGTTTTCAGCAGCGTGAAGTTTTTGCCGACGGCCCAACCGGTTTTGGCGTCGGTGAAATGGAGGCTGGTCACATTCGGCAGCGGTTTGCGCTCCCACGTGCGCCCGCCGTCGGTTGTGATGAACAGGATGTTTTCGCCCTCGTCTTCATCGCCCGTCTTGGCGCCCGATTTCCCTAGCATCCAGCCGCGATTCCGGTCGATGAAGTATATGAGGTTCAGGTCAGCGTCGGAGCCACTCGACAAAGGCTTCCAACCTCTGCCGCCGTCGGTAGTGGCGTAGACCGCGCCTGAGTCGCCCGCGGCCCAACCGGTCATCGCGTCGACGAAATGGACGGCGCGCAGGTTCTTGTCGATCTCGACGACGTGTTTCACGACTTTCCAGTTGTCGTTACCGATCGCCACGTCCGCCGCCGCTTCGGCCGTCGCCGGGGCGCCGACCGCAGGTTCGGCGCTTGAAGCCCTGCGCGGCCTGGGGCTAAGCCCGGACTCGGTCTTCGCTACAGGGTTATTCTTTTTCTGCCTCGATCCCGATTTATCGCTTGTTCGTTCGGGAGCCTTGGGCGGCGAGGTCGCAGGTTTCGATTTGTCCGGCTCCGGGGGATCGGAAGGCGGCGCGTCGTAGACGGTGACTATGAACTCTTTGATCGCGCCGGCGCCGACCAATTGATCGGCCTTGGCTTTGGCTTGCGCCTGATTTTGGTATCGCCCGATGCGTACGCGATAACGTGCGCCTATGCCGGGGATCGTCGTCTTGACCCAATAGGCTTCCAGGCCTTGCGCGCGCAGTTTGGCGACGCTCGATCTCGCCTCGTCTTCGGAGATCACGCTCTCGACTTGGATCGTAAAACTGCGGCCCTGCGCCAACGCAACCGGAACGGAAAAAGCGATAGCGATCAAGAGGCGGATGGTTTTTTCGACAACCGGTCTTTTCATTTTCTTCGCGGTCACAAATTTTGAATTGGACATTTGTCCGATAGGGGAGTGAGAGGCCCGAACTGGTGAATGCGCGCAGATCATAGCACCAGGCGAATTGTTTGTCTCGTGTGGCCGGTTCATCTTGAACCGCTTCATCGAGCCGCTTAATTCTTCGTAAACCGCAACTCGGTAACTGCAATGACGCCGGAATGATGGTACAATTCGGGTATGCTTGAAAAGGCGTTCCAAGTTTTCAAAACTGAAATCCAATTATTGCGCTCGGAGAAATCTCAATGACGAAATCGTTTCTGGTCGGTTTATTCTTGACCAGTGTATTCCTGATGGGATGCGGCGCGAATCGCGATTCGTCGTCCGCATCGACCGAGAGCGTCCCCGCCCATTTTTCAAACGTGGCGGACGCCAGGCCGTTGCCGGCTGTTTTGGACCCGAAGCAGTTTTCCGAACCGTCGGTGGTCAAGGCTTACAGTTACGCGAAAGAGATTCCCGAAATCTTCTCGCAGCAGCCTTGTTATTGCAATTGCGACAACTCAAATGGACATCGCAGCCTGCTCGACTGTTTCGCCACCGACCATGGCGCAACCTGAGCGCTCTGTCTCAAGGAGGGTCTCCTTGTCAAAAAGCTGCACAAAGAAGGGAAGAGCGCATCCGATATTCGCGATCTGATCATTCGCGGCGAATGGAAGAGCGTCATCCTGGAATAGGGCGCTGGTACTAGGCCCGTCGCCGCCCCCCAAACCCCGGTCGTTCGAAAATAGAAACGGAATCAAAAGTAATGACGAAGAATTCGCTCGGTATCGTTAAACGCTCCCAAGTCGGGGGCGACGTGGACGCGTATTGCGGGAAGTGCAAAGAAGTTCGTGAACACGTCATCGCCGCGATCAACCCCGACGGCTCCATCGGACGCGTCGAGTGCCGCACCTGTCACAGCAATCACATCTATCGTGAGCGCTCGTCCAGAACCTCGACGACTCGCTCTTCGACGAGAGGCTCGAAAAAAGAGTCCATGCCCGTGAACGAAAAGATCGGGCCGCTGCGCGCCTATTCGATGCAGGAGAAGTTCGTTGAGGGTGACCGCGTCGATCATCCGAAGTTCGGCGTAGGCGTCGTCCTCGAGGTCCGCGCCGGAAAGATCGACGTGAAATTCGGCAGGGAAGTGAAGACCCTGATTCATGCGGGGTGAAGAGCGACGGGGCGACGGGGCGACGGGGCGACAGGGCGAAGGAGAGACAGGGAGAGCGCTTTCTCCCCGTCGCCCCGTCGCCTCTTCATCCCTTCAATAGCGTTTCTAGGTATTTAATCGCCGCTCTCAGAGCCTTACCGCGATGGCTGCGGGACGATTTCTCTTCGGGCGAGAGTTCGGCGAAAGTGCGGCCGAGTTCGGCGTCGATGAAGATCGGGTCGTAGCCGAAGCCGCCGGCGCCGCGCGGCGCATGTGCGATTCTGCCCTCGCATCGGCCTTCGAAGGTTTGTCTGATCTGAGGCCTTAACGGCGAGTCAACCAACGCCCCGTCCAGACGCCAGACAGATTCTCGCTTATCTGAGGTTTTGCCGGCCACGCCGACCAGCGCGGCGGCGCATACAAATCGGGCCGTCCGCTTTTCTTCAGGGGTGTCTTTCATCTCTTCCAACAACAACGCGATCTGTTTGGCGCCGCTCAGCCCTTCGCCGCCGTAACGCGCCGAATAGACTCCCGGTCGCCCATCGAGCGCGTCGACCTCCAGCCCCGAATCGTCCGCGAGCGTAAGCAGCCCGCTGGCCGCATGATAATAATCGGCTTTGATGAGGGCGTTTTCGACGAACGTCGTCCCGGTCTCTTCGACTGGAGGCGGGACCTGCGGCAGGTCTTCTAGACCGATCGCGCGGCAGTCCAATCCTTCGAGCAAAGACGCGATCTCGGCCACTTTGCCTTTGTTCGAAGTCGCGATCAGAAGGGTGGGGGTTGTGGATTCTTCGATTGCGGATTGCGGATTGCGGATTGCGGATTGCGGAGAATTGATAAGCGGTGATTTCATTCCGTCTTGATGATTTGAGATGTAGTTACCCTATGGATACGAAGATATGATCGGTCTTATCGTAATCCGCAATCCGCAATCCGCAATCCGCAATCCGCATCGTTTACTCGGCGCGCTGCGCGGCGACGAAGACCAATTGGGTGTTGCCGACGCGGATCTGGTCGTAACTTTGAAGCGCCTGCGCCTCGGTGATCTCCCGCCCGTTGACGAAAGTGCCGTTGCGCGAGAGATCGTCTTTGATCAGGCACCTCCCGTCGCGGTAGACGATGATCGCGTGCGACCCGCTGACAGTTTCGTCCTCGATCAGAACGTCGCAAACGGGGTTGGCGCCGATCCGATTGTATCCGGCGTAAATGCGGTAGTCTTCGCCGTCGGGGTTGTGGCTGTAAGTGACGAGCCAGCCGACGATACGCCCCTTAGCTTTGCGCAGCGGCGCGGATTGGTCGGATAGCACCGTCGTGCGGCGATCCAGGGTTGGCGGGACCGCTTGCGGCGCGGGCGCATGCGGTTGAGAACGCCAACTCTCTTGACTTGCGGCCGGCGGCTCGATAGGCCCCGACACCTTGAACGGCTCAGCGGAGGCCGAAACGAGCGGCTCTGACAGCGGAACCCCCGGAGTAATCTCGGTCGGAATGAACGCGGGGGCAGGCGCGAGCGGCGTCGCCGGCGGCGGGAGAGTCGCAGATTCGGCGGTCTCGAACACGGTCTCGCGGGTATCGACGCGCGTCACGAAGTCGTTCGGACTCTGCATAGTGGCGTAAGTGGTCGGGCCAGTGCCTCGGGACGGATCAATCGCCGTGATCGGCGTCTCCACGCGCGTCGCGAAATCCGAATCCCCGCCTTCAAATTGCGATTGCGGGCAATAAGGGCAATGCTCGTATACCGCGCTGTAAACATGCCCCTGCGCGCAATTGATCAGCGAAGACGTTGAAGTAGATGATCGCGTGAAAGAATTGCCACAATTACCGCAGAATTTGGCGGTGTCCAGGTTTTGATTACGACAGGTCGGGCAGATCACCATCTGTATCCTCCAGTTAACATGCAGTGAATTGGCGGACTTTTCATGGTCAGTCAATGTGGTTGAAGACGCCCAATACTATACTGTCGAACCACGGTTTTGTTAATGGCTGCGGGGAATTTGTCGAGACCGCACGGTACGGGGGAGCGTCAGCGCTCCCCATCCTGTGCCGCTTCAGAACCGGTAATTGTACCTGAATCCGAAGCCGCGCCCCAGCGCGTCCATCCCCCAACTGATCCCGCGATAGTTCTTGTCGTTGAGGTTTTCCAGGTCTATCACCACATCGTGGTTCTCGCCGATCCGGAATCCGCCGCGAATTCCGCCGGTCAGGAAGCCGGGAATGTAAGTGAACAGCGGGGCGCTGCCCGTCCCCGCGCCAAGCACGCGGTTCTGAACCTGGGCCAGGGTCTCGCCGGTCGGTCGCAACAGGTCGTCCGCCGTGCCGAACCTGCTGTCGGCGCCCGGCGCGATCAGTCCACGCGCCCGCGCGCCGCGCGCGAAGAAGTTGGCGATGGCGCCGCGCGAACGCGTCGCGCCCGTGCGGCGGTCTTCGATGTCGAGGGTCGACAACTTGTCCTGGCGCCGCGCGCCGTAAAGATAAGGCTCTATCCAATATCGCCCCTTCGACGAAGTGTAGCGAACGCGCAGCCAGCCCTGCGGGGCGGGCGTTCCGCCTTCGATGTTCGGCGGAAGTCCCGTGCGCCGGTCTTCGGCGCGCAGCCAGGTGAAGTTCTGACCGACAGTCCAGTTCCTCGAAATTCGCAGGTCGAATTTCTGCTCGACGCCGTGAATCCGCGCGTCGCCGAAATTGGAGCGGATCAGGACAGGGTTGGTCGATGCCGGAACGAAGACAGCTCCGCCCGAGTTCTGCGATGTGATGATCTGATCGCCCAACCGTGAGCCTACCGCGCCTTGAGGCAGGATCAACGCTTGTATGGCGATGTTGTCGTAGATGTCGTTGACGAAGCCGTTGACGTCAACGTCAACGCGGCGGCGATGCAGATGGACGCCGCCTTCGTATGTCCAGCTCGTCTCCGGCTTGAGCTGCGCGACTGGTATGCCGGTCGAGACCGCGCCTGAACCTGCAGTCGACCCGATTGTCGCGCCCCTGCCGGCGAGGTCCGCCGCGTTGGCTTCGAATCCGTTGCCGGTCAAACCCAACGTCCCCAGGTCGGTGATGTGAGGCGTGCGAAAACCGCGACTGACCTGAGCCGAGACGTTGAACCCCTCAGTCAACGTGACTACGGCCCCGAAGCGCGGCGTGACGGCGTCGGCGGTCAATTGATCGTCAGGCCACAGTCGTTGGCCGTTGACCAGAGGCGAATTCGCCGCGCGAGAGTCGTAGGCCGCGCGGCCGTAGCGCAGCGCGCCGACAAGGCGCAGTCTTTCCGGAATCGCCGTCCACACGTCTTGCGCGTAGAGGCCGCCGCTGCGATAAGTCGACTTGTCCGGCACGCGCGGGCGCGCCGGCGTGACCGAGCCGTTGGCCGGGTCGAATATGTAAGACGGCGCGCGAACGCGGTCGTTATAAAACTCGCCCCCAACCACCAGATGGTTGCGTGACCATTGCCTGGCAGCCTGCCCCTGAACGCCATGGACGGCCGTGCGCTCGTATTGGTGGGTGATCGCGCCGAGCGGGTTACCATTGCCGCCCTGGTTGACGCGCTCTTCGCGCTGGGCGTTGTAAGAGTATGAGAGCGCGAACGTGTCGAAAGGCCCCGCGCCGAACCGTTCGTAGCGCCCGTATAAGAAATCGAGCATGAAGTTGCGCAGGTCGGCGATCAGGTTGCCGTCCCCGCCGAGCGTCTGGTCGAAGCGTTTGCCGCCGTCGATCTGCGCGCGCTGGTAATGAAATGAAAGTTGGTCACGCGGCGTCAGCTTGTAGTTCAGCTTCAGCAGGCCGCCGTATTGCGTGAAGGCCGTGTCAGTCGAGCGCTCCCCGAAAACGTCGGAGCGTATGCCCAGAAAGCGATTGACCGCGGCGTGCGTGTCGAAGCCGCCGCCCGAACGCAGCGTGCTGCTGCGATGCGAGGTCAGGTTGACCAATACGGCGAGGTCTTCGGCGCCGAAAGTCACCAGCGAATTTCCGCCGAAGCCGTGGTCGGCGCTGTTGTAATGCGAGCTGATCTGGCCGTGAACTTCGGCCTTGCCGGCGGAGTAGAGCGGCGTTTGCGAAACGAGCTGGACGCTGCCGCCGATCGAGTCACTGCCGAATTGGGCGCCGTTCGGGCCGCGAATCACCTCGACCGCGCGCAGGTTGCTGGCGTCGTTGAGATTGAAGAAGGTGTTGATGCCGCCGCGCATCGCCGCCGTCGAAAAACGTATCCCGTCAACGTAATTGACGACCTTGGCGCCGGTCAGCCCCCGGACGAAGATGGCGCCGATGGTCGCCGACGTGCGCTGCAATTGGAGCCCCGGCTCTTCCTGCGCCGCTTGCGCGAGGACGGATTTCGCGCGCTCTCGCAGGCGGCGCTCGTCGATCACGTTGACCTGCTGCGTGGTCTGGTCGAGAGATTGGACCACGCCGACGTCCGCGGCGACCGTGACCTCTGCGGTCAGGGATTCGACGCCGAGCGTGATCTCGATGCTGGAATTTTCGGCCTCGGGCTCAGACGAGACGCGCACCGCCCTGCTCCTGGATGCGAAACCGCGACCCGTCACGCGCAACTCATAAGTCCCCGCCGGCGCGCCTTTCAGAGCGAATCGCCCCTGCTCGTCCGTGGTCGTTGACGCGACGGCCGATTGGCGGGCGTTCAGCAGCGTCACCGTGGCCTGCGGCACGAAAGCGCCGGTCGAGTCTTTCACGACGCCGGCCAACTCTGAACCTTTGGCGGTTGGAGGCGCCGGTTGTGCGTTGGCGAGAACTGTCGAAACTAGAAGACAGCACAGCGCCGCCAAATATCTTTGTAGCCTCATTGAACCTCCTTGGGGAATCAGTTTGTAGCCCCACCTTTAGGCCAATGAGGTTAAGTTAGCGATTAGTGGCGCGGACTTTAGTCCGCGCGCCAGCCGTCAGCGCGGACTAAAGTCCGCGCCACTAATCGCGCCAGATGCCTAACTTAACCTCGTTGGCCTAAAGGCGGGACTACGAACTGCGCTTTTCATTCTTTCAGCGCGTCGCAGCGCGACATGAAGCCTCCTGCGGAAAAAGGGCTCTGAGTGCGTCCGTCAGGCTGCAGGAGTTTTGCAGCTAATGGCTTTTGAGAATTAAATGCGGTGACAGTGTAGGGGGCGGGTATTCCCCGCCCGCGTTCGCAATCGAGGCGATTGGGCGGGGAATACCCGCCCCTACATTGCTGTCGCGATTACTTTTCAAACGCCGTAAAGCATGGACTCCTTGCCCTTTTTTCACTGGTTTATCTAGGCGCCTGTGATGGTAACGTCGCGCTCGAACTACTACTAGACGTCGTAGGTTAATGATCGAAGATTAAAGATCGAAGGAAGATTTCTATCTTCGATCTTCAACCTCAATCCTTTTCTGACATCTCACTGTAGTTTCGAGACGACAAGCTCGATCATGTCGTGGACGGCGAGGAGTGTGGATGGGCTGGTCATTGATAAGATCGCCGAAATCAGAATCGCCGCAAAACAGGCCCAGGGCCAGGCTTTTGAGTCGAAAACGCGCCCGCCGGATGAGACATTGTCGAGCGTGGCCATGCAGGCTAATTGTCTCACGCGTTGCGAGATTCCGTCCGCGCCATCGCCGATGAGCAACGCGCCGGCGGGCATCGTGGGTTTGACTCCTTCGGGAACGAGTCGCGCGATTTTGATCAGCGCCGAAGCCAGGTCGAGCGCGACGGCTCTTTCGCCCCTCGCGGCGTGTTCGTCGGCGGCCGCCTCCGAAGCTTCGGCCCACGCGCGATCCAACCTTGCGCCGCAGGGGAAAATCGCCAGCGCGTCGCGGCAGGCGCGCAGCGCCGCGCGCTTGAGATTGTCTCTGGCCGCAAGGTGTCCGCCCTCGTGCGCGATTGCGGCGGCCATCTCTTCGCGGGTCAGCGATTGAAACAGATGATCGGCGATGAAGAGTTTTGGGCGAATGGCGCCGACGATGGCGATGACGGGAAACTGATGACGCAAGCGGTAAGCCGGGATCCGGACTTGATCGAACCTGACAGGCTCGGCCAGGCGCAGCCAATCTTTGACAAGGCTGCGGGTCGCGATCCACGCCGCGACGCCGCGCCACAGCGCGAGCAGCAGCCCTGCGGCCGAGACCACGGCCATGACGCCGAGTTTCAGGCCGACCGGTTCGACTGCGCGCCGCGGTTCGTGCGCGATGTAGGCGGGTAATAGCAGCGCGCTGACGCCGACGGCGGCGATGAACGGAGGAAAGACTCGCAACGCGAAGAGCAGTCGCGCCCGCGCCGCGGCCGGCCAGCCTTCGAGGCGGTCGCGGAGCGCGCCCCAAAACGCCGAGGCCAGCGTCGCGGCCAGCGCATTGAGCGTCAGCAGCGCCGCTAACGCCAGACAGATTCCCAGCAGTTCATACATCGGCTTTAATCCTTTCCTGGCGCCGCGCGGCGTTTCTCCTTAATCAACCGGTCGAGTTCATCGAGCAGCGCGCGGTCTCGTTCGCTCACCGCGTCGACGATGCAGGCCAGGATCGGCTCGACGCCGTTCGAGCCTCGACCCAGCAACATATTGATCGCATCACGAGCGACGCTGCGCTCGAATTCATCGGGAGAGAAACGGGGCGAATAGAAGAACGCGCGCCCCTCCTTGCGCCTTTCGAGCAACCCCTTTTTGCGTAAACGGTCGAGCGTCGTCATCAGCGTCGTATAGGCCAGACGGCTCTCGAAGGCCATGTAAATATCGCGCACACTGACCTCCGCCGACTCTTCGGGACGCCGCCATATCAACTCCATCACTTCGCGTTCGAGCGGCCCCAGTTTAGAGACGACCTCGCCCGTCCGGTTGAATTTTTGTGGTGTGGAGCGGAGTTTCATGCGGGCGAGTATTCGTAACAGCGCGTCATCTGTCAAACGAATCCGTCTCCCGCCGTTTAAGCGTCGCGCTCTATTTCGGAGCCGGCGTGACCGTGAACTCGCCGAAATAACTGACGCTGTCGGTCTTCGACCACAGCCCGACTTTGCCGGAAACCGGTTCGGCGAGCGTGTAATCGAGCAGGCGTTTGCCGTTCAACCATCCTTCGAGCTGGGTTCCATGTATGGCGATCTTGATCTCGTGCCACTTGTTCAACTCGAGAGGCATGTTCTCGGCGCCCTTCTTGACGAATTTGCGGACGCCTTTGTTGAACGTCCAGAGCACCAGGTTGTCCTCCTTGCCGTTGAAGCGCACCGTCAGGTAGTCGCCGTTCGGTTTGAGGTTGAAGAGGATTCCGGCGCATTTGTCCAACTTGCCTTCAATCATCTTGAATTTCACGCTGATTTCGCCGTCCTGGAAATCAGGAATATCCTTGGCGACCGAGTAAGGGAAGTAGGCGAAGGCCTTCACGTTGTCTATAAACTCTTCGTGGCGCGAGCCGTAGATCGCGCGGGCGTTCTCGGCGAGACTGCGCGAAGGGTTGCCGCGCAGCCACTCGCGCCCGTCAACCGCGTAAGCCTTCTTTCCGCCGTCGTCCACCACCGACCAATTGCCGACGACCGAAAGGAACTTCGACGACTCGCCGCCTACTTTGTCCTTGCTGATGTCAATTCGAACGCTCTTCGGCGCGGCCGCGGGCTTCTTCGTTTTTTGCGCGATGGCGGGGAGCGCGAAGAGAGCTGAGCAGGATTAACCGGTCGCAGACGCGCGCCGCGTCAACCAACTGGTGGATCGAGAGCATCAACGTTCGCCCACGCTCCGCCTGACTTCGCAACAACGCCATCACGTCGCGCGTCTGCCTTAAATCCAGGCCGTCGAACGGCTCGTCCAGCATCAACAGGGGCTGCGGCGTCAGCAAGCCCAGCGCCAGCAGCAGCCGTTTACGCTCGCCCTTCGAGAGAGAGCCGATGCGCGCGTTTCGCAGGCTTTCCAACTTCAGCATATTGAGCAACTCCGCCGCTTTGACCGGCGCCGCGTAGAGCCGCTCAAAAAATCCGAGCGCCCAATTGACGGACTGTTGCGCCCAGGGCGTAACGCCGTCAGGCATGTAGAACAACGCTGACTTGCGGCGCCCGGGAGCAAGCGCTTGCTTATTCTTGATGAGCGCGCCGCCGTCACTCGGCAAAACGCCGGCCAGACATTCAAAGAGCGTTGTTTTGCCTGCGCCGTTCGGCCCGATCAAACCCAGGACTTCGCCTCGCCGCACGCTGAAACTTACGTTCTGCAGTACCGCGCGCGCGCCGAAATTTTTGGAGAGGCCATTGACTGTCAGCAGATTCATCGTGAGCAGATTCGCTTAGCGCTCGCCGCCAGAAATACATTGAGGGTAACTGAGTCTCGTCAGGCGGTACAGTACGGGGAGCGTGAGCGACCTGAGCAATCGATCATGAGGTCTCATGATCGATCCTAGATCCACGGTTAAGTAGGCGAAAATGCAATTTCGACCAATAACCATATGCTATTTCACGATTTCGGCCTGGCGCCAATTAAGTGAAAGTGGAGCTGGACTGTGGCCTGGGCCTACGTCATAACTCCGGGAGAATAGTGGCGCGGACTTTAGTCCGCGCGTAGTAGGAATATGACGCAGGCGCGGACTAAAGTCCGCGCCACTATTAAGATCGATCCCATCCACTTCTTAACCGTGGATCTGGGATCTATGCTCAGGTCGCTCACGCTCCCCGTACTGTACCCATGCTCACTCCTCAACATGTTTGTGGCGGCCTGTACTTAGAATGTGAACCGCGCTTGCACTTGGAACATCCGCGGCGGGTCGACGTTTGCGAACGCCGGGAGCGCGTTAGTGGCCGTCCCGACGGGCGCCAACTGGCCAAACGTCGGGAGCGGCGTCCCCGTGTCGCCGTACGTCGTTATTCCGCGGCCGAGGATCGGCGTCTCGTCAATTTGGCGCCCGTCGAGCCGGCGGCCGATTTGCGGATCGGCGCGCACGCCCTCAGCGGCGCTGTAGACGATGACCTCCGCCTTCTCGGGGCCGACCAGGAGCTTCACTTTCAGAGTCGCGGTCTCGCCCGAGCGCAGCGTGATGTCCTTGAGCTCCTGGGCGCCGAATCCTTCCCTGGACACGCCGACCGTGTAGGTTCCCGTCAACGACAGCGCCGGAATGGTGGCGCTGCCGTCGCTTCCCGAGACGGCCTCGCGCACGGCGCCTGTCGCGGTGTTCACCACCAAAACTTTGGCGTCCTTTACGACGGCGCCGGCTTGATCGACCACGGCGACTATCATCGTCGCCGTGTTGGGAGACTGCGCGCGAGTGGGGGCCGCGATGAAGGCAAGGAGCGCAATCAAAAACATAGGAAAGCGCAATTGATTCTTGGTTGTCATTTTTATCACCTCGTCGTTTATGAAGTAGCTCATAGCATGATTTGGATAGTGATGATAATTTCTGCTTGATTCTACCCTCGGGGCCATTCGCGATTATTCGCGTCCGTTCGCGGCTGAAGTTCTTTATTTTTGAATCTATAGCCTGGAAACCAAACTACTACCAGGCTTCGTAGTTGGCGTTTACCTTCACGGGATCGGCTGCTATAATCCCCGCGCGTGGCGCAAGGCCACCCCCCATCGGCGTTCAATACAATCCATCTCTTTGAACAATTCTCAACTAAATTCGACTTTATCCATGAAATACTTTTCCGATTTTAGCATCAGTTAGCAGAGAGGGAGTTTGAGTTCGGAGCGCTTAACTGACGCGGTTTGTTATGCCGCGTGAATGGATAAAGTCGAGCTAAATAATCACCAAAATAAGGAGTCGCGATGAAGAAGATTACCCGTATCGCTCTTCAGTTCACTCTCGTGACAATATTTTCCGTCGTCGCCCTGGCGCAGCCGGAGAAACGCCAAAATATCACTGCCGAGAAAAAGTCCGAACCGAAACCCGTTGAGGCCCCGCCTACGCCCTACCCGTATCATCCGATCGGGTCGTGGGTCGGCAAACGATTCATCTTTCTGCCCAAACCGAAAGGCTCGGAATCCGGGACCTACGAGGATTTCAGTCGCGCGGTCACGCATCAGAAATACGCGGGCCGCGTCGCGCACGTAGTCTCGGCTGACGCCTCCGGCGTGAGCGCTTACATAGAGTTCGAGATGGAGGACGACGGCGAAAGGCTCCGCGTCTTCACCGTGGCCAACAAGGAATCGGTCAGAGGAATGGCGCTCCTGGACGACATCGAGAACGCCCGCAAACAATGGGCCGGCAAAACGGTCTGGAGCAAAATGCTGATGATTTCGAGTTACGACGAGCAGAGCGGCGCGATCACTATGACGCCGGTCAAAAAATTCGGGCCTCTCAAAGTGGTCGATGTCGTTCCCGGGTGGGATGAAGAGAAACCCGCTCGCTTCAAGCTGGAAGCGCCGGATGGCAAACAGGGCTTCGTCGATCTGAATCTGAGCGGGACGAATGTCCATAAAGAGGCCAGACATCTGAGCCGGTATGAAGACAACCTTATGGACGCAGACCCCAGGCTGAAACACAAATGGGGGGCGGCCGTATGGTCGGTGATCGAGAAGGGGCAGGTTTACGTGGGAATGACCGAGGAGCAGGTGAAGATGAGTTGGGGCGAGCCTGAAAAGGTCACTCGCACGGCGGCCGGCGATGTGTGGACCTATTCCGGCGGCTCGCTGGTCTTCAAGAGAGGCGTCATGACCGGGTCGCAATAGTGGGAGTGGGAGACAAGGGGACAAGGGGACAAGGAGAAGGAAATTTCTTGTCCCCTTGTCCCCCCTTCTCCTTGTCCCCTTGTCCTGCCTTTCCCGCCACCCTTCCTGTTGAAAAGTGGCCTCACATCCCATACTGTTTGCCTGCGATGGCCGCGAAATACTGTCCTACTTGTCAAAAGACTTTCACCTCGGCTGAACGCCTGTGTCCGGACGACCGGTCGGTTCTGTCGTTGAACGACCCATATCATCTGGTGGGCAGGACTCTGCACGACAAATATCGAATCGACGCTCTGGTGGGATTGGGAGGAATGGGCGCCGTTTATTACGCCTATCATTCCGGCATAGACCGCCGCGTCGCCTTCAAAATCCTCCAGCCGAACATCGCCCTCAGCGATGAGCATGTGGTGGAGCTGTTCGAGCGCGAGGCGAAACTAGCCGGGCGACTCTCGCATGAAAACATCGTTGACGTGAATGACGCCGGGCGCACCGATGAAGGGATCGCTTACATAGTCATGGAGTGGCTGGATGGTCGCACGCTCGACGAAGAGTTGCTGAGGCAAGGTTGGTTCGGCTTCGGTCGCGCGGCGGGAATCGCGCGCCAGATCGCCGCCGCGCTCGGCGAGGCTCACCGCAAACACGTCATCCACCGCGACCTCAAACCGGGGAACATCATGCTCATCGATTCGCCCGGCTGGCGCGATCACGTCAAGGTGCTCGACTTTGGCATTGGAAAGGCGCTGGGAGAGACATTGGCCAGTTCTATGGTTTCGACCGTGGTGGGCACGCCGCATTACGCCAGCCCGGAGCAGTTGACTGTGGGCGGGCGTATTGACGGGCGTTCGGACATCTATTCGCTCGGAGTCATTCTTTACCGGATGCTCGGCGGGAAGCCGCCTTTCAACAGCCCCTCGATGGGCGAAGTGATCCAGATGCAATTGACCGCGGAACCGGTGCCGCTCATCACGCTGCGGCCCGAGACGCCGCCGGCGGTCGAACGTCTGGTCACCAGCATGCTCGCGAAAAACCCCGCGCGGAGGCCACAGAGCGCCGCCGAAGTGATTGCGACGCTCAACCTGGCGTTCGCTCATTCGGAGAAGGACGACGTCGCGCCGACCGGAGAAATAACCATTCTAAGGGGGCATAATCCACAAGAACGGACGACGGAAGAGATGGTCGCCAATGCGCCTCCGCGGGGGACATACTCGACCAACGTTCAGCGGGCGAGCCGTTTCAAAATTTCCGCGCTCTCTGCGACGATGATCGGGGCGACGTTGGTCGCCGGCGGCTACGGCCTTTATCATTACGTCTCCGGTGATGTTCCGAGTGACAGTCGGCGGGAATTGTCGCAGGCTTCAGTCGCGGCCGAGCCAACGTCTACGAAGACCGTCGCAGAGGCTCCGACGCCTTCGCCGAGTCCGACCGCCGTCGTAACGCCGCCGTCAAGAACGACTCCCATCCCAGGGGATCGGCGGAAAGAGAGTCCGGCGTCGACAAACCGCTCGCCGCAGGACGACCGGCGATTGGCGGATGGGCATTTTGAGAAGGCCCAGGCGTTTTATCAGCAACGCCATTATAAGGCCGCGCTCATCGAGCTCCGCGAAGCTCTCAAGCTTAACCCAAGGCATGGGAAGGCGCGGGAGCTTCAGCGCGAGATCAATAAGTTGATAGGAATTTTGAACTCTCGATAAGATTATCCCCTCGGTCTTCCGAGGGGTCCTCAGGTTGCTTGCGACGCCTTGAAACAATGAAACCCGCTCAAGGGTAGGCATCGCTTCCAGCGTGTATTCTTCGATCAAAGGCCGTTGGCCGGAGCCTGGCGCGCTGGAAGCGATGCGTGCCCAGGGCGTCCCGCAGGAGCAATCGCATATGCTAAAGATGTTTCTGATTCTAGCGCTGTTTACCATTAGCCACGCCGCGTTGATTTCCACTTCGGCTAAAGCGCCTCTGTCATTTCAAGACACTCGCCCGTTGACGCTTAAACAGGTTGAACAATTGATCGAGAGCAGAATCGATGACGAAGTCGTAGCGCGCGAGATACGCGAGCGGGGCCTGGCCTTCAGGCTTCCTGAGGCGACATTCGAACAATTGGTCAAGCGGGGCGCGGGCGGGCAAACCAGGCAGGCGCTCTTGCTGCAGGAAGAACGCGCCGCTTACGCGGCTTA
>WNFU01000614.1_pt1 | contig 48850 bp, 41 predicted proteins | sample 5400121 | NCBI WGS metagenome assembly WNFU01 (sample SAMN13153360, study PRJNA577476) | soil metagenome | isolation source: 100 cm soil or saprolite under grassland replicate 1 | place: USA:California | collected 2016-06-15 | reverse complement strand
CCTCCACGAGCTCCATGTGTGAGAACGAGCAGTGGCTGTCGATGCTCACCTCCTGGAACCAGAAGTTCCCGCTCGAGTCGGGCTGCGACCAGGAGTCGTCCACGTAGTTGTAGGCGATCACGTTCCCTCCGCCCGAGGCCCGGAACTGAATCGGCTTGTTCATGTAGGAGACGATGTTGTTCTCGACGAGGGTGTCCGACGTCTGCCACTCGAGCGAGTAGCCGTACGACATGCCGCCGTACGAGTAGCGCGCCGAGTGGTGGGCGTAGCTGTCGCGCAGGACGAAGCGGTACGTCCCGGCGAGCACGATGTGAATGCCGTCGACCGTGTCGGTCTCGACGCCCTTGATCCACGAGTACGCCGCGTACTGTACGTTCACGCCTTGGTTCACGGCGCCGGTGACGTGCACATCCTCGAGCCCGGCGTACTTCGTCGGCTGCGGCGAGAGCGGGACGAGCTGCGCCTGGAACCGCGTCGTGAACGTCCAGTGCAGCGGGGAGGAGAGCGTGAGCGTGTTACCCGACTTCCCCGTCACCTCGACCATCTGCCCGATCGAGCGCCACGAGCCCGTGCTGCCGCGCTTCAGGTACGGGCAGCTCCCGCCCTGCACCACCGCCGGGTCGTCGAGCTGATCGAGGTGGACGATGTCCCCGACATTGAAAGGGGAGGCGTTCGCGACGGTGAGCGTCGTCGATCCCTTCTGCGCGTCGGCGGTCAGGTTCACGCCCGCACCGAGGTTGGTCCAGGACCCCATCATCACCGCGGGGCCGCCATAGGAGGCCTGGAGCCTCGTGCTGTTCGCCCCGGCGCCGCGCAGCACCACCGGCCGGTTCAGCACGATCACGTTCGAGAGCCGGTACGTCCCCGCGGGCAGCGAGACGACCTGGTTCGCCGGGCAGGCGTTGATGGCCGACTGGATCGCCGCCGTCGCGTCGGTCGTGCCGTTCCCGTAGGTCGCGGCCGAGATCGTCGCGCACACCGTCGTCCGAGCCGGGATGCCCCCGGGGATCCCGGGCTTCCAGGTGGTGGTCCGGTCGGCGGAAATGATGCCGTTCGGTGAGGTGGAGGTCGGCACGGAGACGATCACCGTGGCGACCGCGCTCTTCGTGCCGTCCACCTGGCTCGTCGCGATCACGTGATAGGTGCCCGGCGCGGACGGCGCGGTGTAGAAGCCCGTCGAGCTCACCGCCCCACCGGCGGCGCCTTCCTGGACGGTCCAGGTCACCGTGGGGTTCGTCGTGCCCGTCACCGTGGCCGTGAGCTGCTGCGTGGCCGAGGGGACGAGCGACGCGGACTGCGGGCTCACGGCCACCGTCACCACCGCGGGCGTGGGCGTCGGCGTCGGCGTGGGAGTCGGCGTCGGCGTCGCGCCGTCCGCGGTGAGCGCGAGCGCGTCGGCGTACATCGTCGGGAGCACACGACCGGCGCTCTCCTGCAGCACGATCCCGTCGATCGTCGCTCCGCTCGCGCCGAGCGCGGTGAGCGGCACGCGGCAGCGGGTCCAGGCGTTCGCGGGGATCGTCGCGCCGGTGCAGTAGGGCGCGATGGCGACCTTCGGCTTCTGCGCGCCGGCGACGGTCACCCACGCCGCGAGCGCGGGGCCGGCGGTCGCGCCTCCGTTCAGGGACACCTCGAGGTACACGAGCCCGGCCGTCGAGACCCCCGCCGAGTGGAAGTAGAGCCCCTGCCACGACCCGAACGTCGCGGCGATCGAGCGCGTCCCTTCCGCGACGGGCGACACGTTCGCGAGGTTCAACGCGGCCCACGACCAGTTGGACCAGCCGGCGGCGAGGGCGTCGGCGTACACGAGGACGGAGGCGACGGTGGGAGCCGGCGCCGGAGTCGGAGCGGGCGTCGGGACCGGGGTCGGATCCGGAGTCGGAACCGGGGTCGGATCGGGAGTCGGCGCCGGCGGAGCGGTCACGGTGACCGCGGCGACCGCGCTCTTCGTGGGGTCGGCCTGGCTCGTCGAGACGACGTGGAAGGTGCCGGCGCTCGCGGGTGCCGTGTAGAGACCCGTGGCGCTCACCGTCCCACCGGCGGCGCCCTCCTGCACCGTCCAGGTCACGGCGGCGTTCGTCGCCCCGGTGACGGTGGCCGCGAACTGCTGCGTGCCGCCCGTGGACAGCGAGGCGGCCTGGGGGCTCACCGAGAGCGCGACGACGACGGGGGCCTGATCGGCCGTGAGCGCCATCGCGTCCACGTACACCGCCGGCAGCGACCGACCCGCACCCTCCTGCAGCACGATCCCATCGATCGTCGCGGCGCTCGCGCCGAGCGCGGCGAGCGGGACGCGGCAGCGCGTCCAGGCGTTCGCGGGGATCGCACCGCCGGTGCAGTACGGGCCGACCGCCACCTTCGGCTTCTGGATCCCGCCGACCGTGACCCACGCGACGAGCGCGGGGCCGGCGGTCGCGCCACCGTCGACCGAGAGCTCGAGGTAGGCGAGGCCCGTCGTCGAGACCCCCGCGGAGTGGAAGTAGAGGCCCTGCCAGGGCGCGAAGGTCGCCGCGATCGAGCGCGTTCCGTCGGCGACCGGGGAGGCGTTCGCGAGGTTGCGTGCCGCCCAGGACCAGTCCGCCCAACCTGACCCGAGGGCATCGCCGTAGATCGTGACCGCAGCGGGACCCACCACGGCGGCAGCCTCCGCGGTGGTAGACCCCTGCGGCGTTTCGGGGCCTCCGCACGCGGTCAGCGCGATCGCGATGACGGCAGCGACGGAGGTGGAGCGGGCTGCGTGTCTCATCATGGCTCCCTGCGTTCGGGTGGGCAGCCGGAGTGCCGCTCGCTGGACGAGCGCACCGTGCGACGGACGTTCCGGCGACGTGCACCCGGACCGTGGCACGCGCTCCTGGTGGGGAAGCAAGGCACGGGGCGGGGCACGCTCGCACCAGTGCGCTTCGCGGGACGGACGGTGGGCGGCCTGGCGAGCGGGCGTTCCTGCGGCCCTCCGCTTCGGGGCGGGGAGCCGCGCGCGGCACAGTCACCGTTCGTGAACGGTGACGGTCGGGGGCTTTGTCCTCCTCCGTCCGCGCCCTAGGTTGCGGCTGCCCGGGGACCAAGCTCGAGGCAGCGACGTGACGTGGGGACCGCGCACCGCGCGAACGGGAGCCAATCCGCGATGATCAGGGCCGGCATCATCGGCGTCGGCAAGATGGGCATCTCGCACCACGCGATCCTCGGCGCCCACCCGCGCGTCGAGGTGAGATCCATCTGCGACAGCGCGGCGTACGTCACGTCGGCGCTGCGGAAGCACACGGGCGTGACGACGTTCAAGGACTTCCGCGCGATGATCGACGCCGGGGAGCTCGACTGCGTGTTCGTCGCGACCCCGACCGCGACCCACTTCGAGGCGGCGTCGTATGCGCTCGAGCGCGGCCTGCACGTGTTCGTCGAGAAGCCGCTCTGCCTCGACCCGTCGCAGAGCTGCCGCCTCGCGGACGCGGCGCGGGCGAGCCGGCGCGCCAACCAGGTCGGCTACCACAACCGCTTCCTCGGAACGTTCCGGGAGGTGCGCCGGCTCGTCCGGGCCGGCGCGCTCGGCGAGGTCCACCACGTGGGCGGGACCGCCTTCGGCCAGGTGGTGATCCGGCCTCGCGCCGGGCTCACCTGGCGCGCACGGCGCTCCGAGGGCGGCGGCTGCCTGCACGACTACGCCTCCCACGTCATCGACCTCATGAACTTCGTCGTGGGGCCGCCGGAGCAGGTCCTCGGCGCGCACCTGCGCAGGGTCTACTCGCGGGACGTGGAGGACGCGGTCTACGCCCTGTTCCGCTACCCGGGCGGCGCGAGCGGCCAGCTCGAGACGAACTGGAGCGACGACAGCCATCGCAAGATGAGCACCACCATCGTGGTCCACGGCACGAAGGGGAAGATCGTCGCCGACCGGCAGGAGTGCCGGGTGTACCTGCGAGAGGGCGCGGAGTTCGAGGACTACCCGTCCGGCTGGACGTCGCGGTACATCACCGCGCTGCAGCCGCCGACCGCCTTCTACCTGCGGGGCGAGGAGTACTCCGCCCAGATCGACGCGTTCGTGGACGCGGTCGAGCGCGGCACCCCGGAGCACGAGAACTCCTTCGCGAGCGCCTTCGAGACCGACCGGGTCGTCGAGCTCGTCAAGGCCGCGGCGGGGGGCCGCTAGCCATGCACCGCATCCTCTTCGGCGACAACCAGTTCTTCGGCGTGAACCACATGTCGGAGGAGAAGGCGCGCGCCCAGGCGATGAGGTTCAGGGACACGCAAAGCATCCTCGACGTCCTCGACGCCGCCTACGACCTCGGCATCGACGCGTTCATGTGCACGACGCACGATCGCGTCGGCGAGATCGTGGACGCGGTGCGCGCGGACCCGGAGCGGTACGAACGCTTCGAGTTCCTCCCGTGCATGCCCTACGCGCACAGGTATGCGAACTCGGTGGGCGAGGTCGGGGTCCTCGAGACGATCCGGCGGTTCGCTCCAGGCGGCATCGTGGACACGCTCATCAAGGGCGCCACGGCGGTCGTGACGCAGGACGTGGAGCGGCTCATGAAGCTCCTCGTGGACGCGGAGATGAAGCGGTTCGCCGGGGTGAGGACCCCCGTCGTCTTCGTGCAGAACGTCGTGACGGACCTCCTCCTCGGCCTGAAGCTCCACCACGTGCTCGCGGCGTTCCACCGGCACGTGCGCGAGCGGTACGGCGCGGAGGCCGGGTTCATCACGATGAACCTCCCGCGGCTCGTGGACGCGCTCGAGGAGGCGGGGATCCCGAACCCCATCGTCTGCGCGAACATCAACAAGATCGGCTTCCGGATGTCGGGCGGCGTGGACGCGTACCGCGACGTGCTCCGGTCCGGGCGCTGCCGGGCGATCGCCATGTCGGTGCTCGCCTCCGGCGCGATCCCGCCCGAGGAGGCCATCGAGTGGGTGTGCGGGCTCGAGGGGCTGCACGGCATCGTGTTCGGGGCGTCCACGCCCGGCCACATCCGGCGGACGAAGGAGCTCATCGAGGCGGAGTGGGGCGAAGCGGGCGCCGTCGGGCGGGCCGTCTCGCAGCAGGTCGCGGCCCCGGCCCCTTGAGCGAGGAGCACGGAGATGCGAGGTCGGGTGAGGCTCCTCAACGTCGACGTCGACGACGTCACGATGGACGAGCTGGTGGACACGTTCCGGGAGGGGACACTGCTCACCCTCCACGTGGACATGATCATGAAGCTCCAGCGGGACCGGCAGTTCTTCGAGCTGCTGCCCCGGTTCGACCTCGTGACCTGCGACAGCCAGGTCCTGTTCCTCGCGGCGAGGGTCCTCGGCACGCCGCTCCGCGAGCGGGTGTCCGGGTCGGACTTCTTCCCCCGCTTCTGCGCGCGCCACCGCGACGACCCGCGCGTCACGGTGTTCATCTGCGGCGGCGCCCCCGGGGTCGCCGAGGTCGCTGCGCGCAACGTGAACGCCAGGGCGGGGCGGACGATGGTCGTCGGCACGGCCTCGCCGTCCTTCGACTTCGACCGCCGCCCCGCCGAGGTGGACGAGCTCGTCGCGCGCATCGACGGGTCGCGCGCGACCGTGCTGCTCGTCGGCCTCGGAGCGGGGCGGCAGGAGAAGTTCATCGTCGAGAACCGGGACCGGCTCCCGCGCGTCAGGATGTTCCTGCCGCTCGGCGGCACCATCGACTACGAGGCGGGCACCCTCCGGCGCCCGCGCTCGTGGGTGACGGACGCCGGGCTCGAGTGGCTGTACCGGCTCCTGCGCGAGCCGCGGCAGCGCTGGCGCCGGTACCTCGTCCACCAGCCGCCCGTGCTCTACCGCCTCGCGCAGCAGCAGCTCGGGCTCTACCGGAACCCTTTCGCGGAGGCGCCCGGCGCGGCGCCCCTGCCCGCGCTCAGCGCACGAGGAAGCACCCGGCCATCCGCTCGCGCCCGATGAGGTCGGCGCTCCGCCGCACGTCGGAGAGCCGGGTCCGCGCCCGCTCGACACACAGCACGACGAGATCGGCCTGCTTCGCGACGGCGAGGCCGAGCGGCTCCGCGCACACCGCCGGGATCGCGATCACGAGGCGGGCCGCCGGCGTGCGCGCGAGCGACTCACCGCCGTGAGCGCGCGGGATCGAGACGTCCGGCGCCGGCTCGAGGTCCTCGACCGCCGTCGCGGTCACCTCGACCAGCGGGGTGCGCCGCGCGGCCGCGGCCGCAAGCGTGTCGCGCTCGCCGCGCACGACGCGCTGCTGCAGGTCGACGAGGGCGAGCGCCGACCCGTACTCGAGGGAGGTCACCGTGACCGCGGTGACCGGCACGTCCGAGAGCTGGTTGCCGACGTCGGCGAAGGACCTTGCGATCTCGACGGCGGAGCCCGCGGGATCGGCCGGCACGAGCACGAGCGACCTCCAGGGGCGGGAGGCGAGCGCGAGCCACAGCTCCTGGTACCGCTTCTCGCCTGGAATGGCGGCCCGAGGCACCGGTTCGGTCCGCCCGACGTCGACACTGGGATGGCTGCTCATCGTTCCTCTCGAGTTCGAGCCGCGTGGAACATGCGATCCGCGCCGACGGGCTTCAAGGCAGTGTGAAGCCCCGCGGGGGCGCCCCCGCGGCCGTGTCCGCGGACAGCGCCAGGAAGAGCCCTCCCTCGTAGAAGGACGGCAACCCCGTCGCGGTCACCGCCTGCCAGTCGCCGTACACACCGCCGCCCACGGTGACGTGCTCGACCTTGGCCCAGGCGAGGAACGTCGCGAACGAGACGCGCCGCACCTCCTCTGCGGGCGTGCGCCGCGCCGCGGCCGCGCCGCGCGCGGAGAGCGACCACGCGCGCGCGAAGCTCCAGCGCACCGTCGCGACGGCCTCGAGCTGCCGCGCCACGTCACCGGTGCCCCGGTCGACGTACGCACCGAGCCGCGCGACGAGCTCCTCGGAGAGGTTCGGGCGGGCCGCGCCGGAGGCCCCCAGCTCCGCGGCCGGGAAGACCTGCCGCGAGGTCCCGCCGCCCTGGCGCTCGACGGCGCCGATCGCGCCGCCGCCCGCCCACGCCTCGAGCGTCGGGGAGACCCGCCGCCGCCACGTCCCGATGAGGCGCGCGAGGGAGGTGGTGCGCGCGAGGAGCTGCGTCCCCGTCCAGTCGAGCCGCCCCTCGAGCTGGTCCCGCGGGGTCGCGCTGAAGCGCAGGGCGGCGTCGCCGCGGACGCCCCGCTCGATGGGGACGAGCGCGCGCGATGGGGCGTCCTCGCCGCCGTCGAGGAACCACCCCGCCGACGCGCCCAGCGTGGTGCGCGCGCCGAGCCCCCCGTCCAGGCGGAGGTCGGCGCGGGCGGAGCGGTACCTGACGAGCTGCCTCGTCGTGATCGTCTGCAGGTCGGGGACCGCCGCCCTCCGGCTCTCGGTGAGCATGTCGGTCGTGCCGCGGGCGCCCTCCGCGACGACCGCGAGCCCCCAGGCCGGGTCCAGCCGCAAGGTCGTGCGCACGTCGGCCACGTGGAGCACGTCGGGGCGGTCCCACCCGAGCAGATCCGGCGCGAACAGGCGCGGACGGTAGGCGAGCGCCACGCCGACGTCCGGCCCCGTGAGCGCCGCGGAGACCCGCGGCTGGAGCACCGCCTCCGTGGTCGTCGTGGCGGGCCCGCCGCTCGGTGCCGAGGTGCGCGTCCGGCCCACGGTCAACAACCCCGCCTCGAGCTGGAGATCGTCGCGCGCGGCGAGCGTGAGCGCGGTCGCGAGCGCTGCGGCGGGGAGCGGCATCACTCCACGACCACCGTGTCGCCCTGCCGGAGGACGAACGACGCGGCGGGGCGCTCGGCCCGCGTCAGGGCGGAGAAGGTGAAGCGGATCCGCGTGGGTGCTCCCTCGGCCGCCGGCCGCACGGGGCGCAGCACGTAGACGGCATCGCGGTGCGCGTACATCGAGAGCCCTCCGGCCGCCGCGAGCGCGGCGAGCACCCCGGCGCTGCGCTCGAGCTCGTACGCGCCCGGGTGCGCCACCTCGCCGATGACCGAGATCCGCAGCGGCCGCACCTCGTCGACCGTGACGGTGACCACCGGGTTCACGACGTAGGTCCGGAGCGCGGCCTCGAGCCGGCGCGAGAGCGCGGCCGGGGTCGCGCCCGCGACCTCGACGTCCTGCAGGAACGGCACCGAGATCCGTCCGTCGTCCCGGACCCGCGCCCGCGACTGGGACATCGCGTCCTGGTTCAGGACGCGGACGCTCAGCACGTCACCGGGTGCCACGTGGTACCCGGGATCGTCGGGGGGCGCTGCCGGCAGGTCCTCGACCCGGATGCCACCCGCGCGGCCGCCGCAGGCCGCGCACGCGATGAGCGCCGCGAGGGTCGTCGCGCTCGGAGTGGGGCGTCGCCGCGCGGCGGCGGCGCAGCGGGGGTGCGAGGCGGAGCGATCGATCATCGGGGGGCCCTCGTGGATCCGGCGCGCGCGCGGATGGACCGGTGTGCGCGATCTACGGAGCCGACGTGTTCCGCGGCAGCGACCATGGCGGGGCGCACCGCGGCGGGAGCCGGGCGCCGGCCGGCGCGCGCTGCGCGGCGGGGGCGCGCTCATCTGCGGCAACGCCCCTTGCCGACGGGTGGACAGGGCCGCCCGTCGGTACCATTCCAAGAGCCGAGGCCGGCCCTCACCCACGCACGCATGAGCTCAGAGCGACTCGACGTCCTGTTCGTCTCGCTGTTCCCCCCGAGCCCGCCGACGTTCGGGGCGCAGCGCCGCATCGAGGGGCTCATGACGGCCCTCGGGCGGCGCCACCGCGTCACGGCCGTGTCGCTCGTCGGTCCGGAGCTCGACGCGCGGGTCGCCGAGCGCGCCATGGGCAGGTACTGCGACGACGTGGTGCTCGTGCCGGCGCGTGCGGATCGGGGCGCTCGCAAGCGACTCGTCCAGCTGCGCGCGCTCGCGTCGTCGAGGAGCTTCGAGCACCACCAGTACCGCGTGCCTGGCCTTCAGCGGGCGCTCGACGAGGTGCTCCGGCGGCGCCGCCACCACCTCGTGACCATCGAGGCCCCGTTCCTCTCGCGGTACCGCCTCCGGCAGGCGCCGCCCGGCGCCCCTCCGCCGCGCCTGCTCCTCGACCAGCACAACCTCGAGCACGACCTCGTGCGCCGCTCGCGCGACGCGAGCCGCGGCGTCCTCCGCCGCCTGCACTACGCCGTCGACTGGCGGAAGGTCCGGCGCGAGGAGATCGCGGCCTGGCGGGACGCGGACGGCGTCGCCTTCACCTCGACCGACGACGCGGAGCGCGCGCGCTCCCTCTTCCCGGCCCTGCGGGCGGCGGTCATCCCGAACGGAGTAGACGTCGAGCACTTCGAGCCGCGCCCCGACTTGCCCGTCGACGCCGACGAGATCGTGTTCTTCGGCACGCTCAACTACTTCCCCAACCAGGACGGGATGGCTCACTTCCTCGGGGACATCTGGCCGCGCCTCTCGGCGAGCTCCGCTCGAGCGCGCCTCAAGGTGATCGGCTCGCACCCGACCGTGGAGGTCCTCTCGCATCGGGGGCCGCGAGTGGAAGTGGCGGGCTGCGTGGAGGACGTCCGGCCTCACCTCGCCCACGCCGGGGTCGTCGTCGTCCCGCTGCGCGTCGGCGGCGGGACCCGATTCAAGATCCTGGAGGCGATGGCGATGGGGAAGCCGGTCGTCTCGACCACGATCGGCGCCGAGGGGATCGGCGCCGTGGACGGCCGCGACCTCCTGATCGCGGACGGCCCGGAGGCGTTCGCGGCGGCGGTGCGGCGGGTGATCGAGGACGCGGACCTCGCGCGCCGGCTCGGCGCGGCGGGGCGGGCCCTCGTCGAGCGGCGCTACTCGTGGCGCGCCATCGGGGTGGAGCTCGAGCGGCTCGTCCGCGCGCTGCTCGAGCGCGCACCCGCCCCCGGCTCCGACCTCGAGGCGGCGGCGGACGCGGGGTAGGCGTCAGCGCTCCTCGTCCGCCGGCATCGTGTAGCCGAGGAGCGACGAGTTGTCGTAGCCCGTCATCACGACGCGCGCCGGGTTCCCGGCGACGAGCGCGCGCGGCGGCACGTCCCTCGACACCACCGCCCCGGCCGCGATCGTCGCGCCGTCCCCGACGGTGATCGGGCCGGTCAGGGTCGCGCCGGGGCCGATCCAGACGCCGCTGCCGATGATCGGGATGCCGCGCGAGCGCCCGGTCGCGGAGAGACCCATCCCCACGGTGACGTTGTGCGTGACGTTGCAGTTCGCTCCGACCTCCGTCGGGCCGAGGACGATCGTGAACGGGTGGCCGAGGTGGAATGCAGGACCGATGCGGCACTTGTGCGGGATCTCGACATGGAGGACGAGCCTCACGAGGAGCTGGAGCGCGAGGAAGATCGCGAACGGCAGCGCGCCGAGGAGCCTGCTGCGAGCGAGCAGCGTGAGCGAGAGCTGGCCAAACCGGTAGACCGCGATGCACGGCAGCTCGGGGTGCCAGAGCCAGGCCTCGAGCTTCCCGAGGAGCGTGGGCGTCCGCGTGCCGAGGATGATCAGGTAGTACTTCTCGCGATCGTGCCGCAGCCCCCAGTGTCGCGGCGGGACGGCGGCGTGGGCGCCCTTCGACGGCGCGGCGGCGGTCAGGGTCTCCATCACCTCTCCTCCCGGATCGGCGGGGGCGGCGACGCGGGAAGCGCGGCGAGGAACGCGACGAGCGCGCGGGCGACCCGATCCTGCCCGGCCGCGTTCAGGTGCCCGCCGTCGTCGCTGTACGCCTCGACGAGCGCGGGGACGACCTCGCCCCTCCACGCGACGGTCTCGGCGCCGCCATCGGGACGCGTCGACTCGAGGCGGGCGAGGTCGAAGAGCGGCTCGCGGCCCGCGAACGCCTCTCGCATGAGCGCGTTGAACCGCTCGCGGCGCGCGTTCTGGACCTCGGTCGACTCGCGCCCGAGGAGCCGCTTCACGAGCGCCTTCGTCCCGCCGGGGCTCGTCGTGAGCGGCGCGGTCACGTGCACGAAGGTCGTGTGCGGGTGCCGCCGCCCGAGCTCCCGCAGCGCGGCGCGGTACCTCGCGAAGAGCGCGACGGGATCGGTGCCGGCGTGGAAGTCCACGTAGCAGAGCTTCATGAACGCCACGTCCACGTCGCCGGCTCCCCCGTCGAGCGCGCGCGCGAACGCCTCGATCTTGCGCTCGGGGCTCCCGTTCTCCCCGACGAGGCCGTGGGCCCACGTCCCGCGCGGAACGCCCGCGGCGGAGGGCGCCTCGACGAGATGCAGCGGGACCCCCTCGCGCGCGGCGAGCCGCCGGACCCCTTCGAGGACGTTCCCGCCGACCGACTGGTGGCCGAAGTAGATCGCGAGGCGCGCGACCGCGGCGACCTCGCCCGCGAGCGCCGGGTCGGGCGGTACCGGAGCGGCGCGCGCGACGAAGGCGGCCGCCAGCGCGAGGACGCCGCTGCCGAGCGGAAGGAACGCGGAGGTGGCCGACATGCTTCGCTCCCGGTGCGCGCTGACACCGGAGATGGCTCGCCTCGTTGGCATCGGCAACGCCACCGGCGAGCCACGCCGGCGCAGGCGCCCCGAGCCGTGTCCCCAGGTTCGGCAGCCGCGCGCGGATGCACGGCTGAATACATTGCGCCCGGTCGCCGGGTTCGGCGTGAACGGGTGCAAGACATGACGTGCAAGTCTCCCTTCATCCACGATTGGGTGTTCGAACACGCCGAGCGCCACCCCGACGCGCCCGCGCTCGCGACGCCCCGGCTCCGCCTCGGCTACGGCGAGCTCGCCGAACGGGTCCGCACGCTCGCGGCCCACCTCGCCGCGCGCGGGGTCGTGCCGGGGGAGAGGGTCGTCGCGGCGCTCCCGAACACGCCCGCGGCGGTCGTGGCGAGCCTCGCGGTCCAGATGCTGGGCGGAACCGTCGTCGAGGTGAACCGCGAGTGGGCCCCCGACGTGCTCGGTGCGATCGTGGCGCGCGTCCGGGCGCGCCACGCCTTCGTCTGGGGCCGGGACGCGGAGAGGTGGGCGCGCGTCTCGGCCGGACACCCGCTCGAGCGCATCTGGATCGTGACGGAGGCTCGGGAGCGCGGCGGGGAGGCGCCCAGCGACTGCGCGCCGCCCGCCGCCTCGCCGTGCGCGCGGCTCGGCGAGGATGGGCGGCTCGAGGTGCCCGAGACGGACGCGGCCGGGCTCCGCCTTCCTTCGCTCTCGCCCGACGCGGCCGCGCTCGTCCTCTTCACCTCCGGCAGCACCGGCCGGCCCCGCGGCGTGGTGCAGACCTTCCGCAACATCGCCGCGAACACCCGCTCGATCGTGGAGTTCCTCGCGCTCGGGCCGGAGGATCGCGCCCAGCTCGTGCTCCCGCTGCACTACTGCTACGGCCGGAGCGTGCTGCAGTCGCACCTCCTCGCGGGCGGGTCGGTGTTCCTCGAGCCCCGCTTCGCCTTCCCGCGCGTCGCGCTCGAGGCGCTCGGCGCCGAGGGCTGCACCGGGTTCGCGGGCGTCCCGCTGACGTTCGAGATCATCCGGCGGCACGTGGAGGTGTCGTCCGTGTCGCTGCCCCGGCTGCGGTACCTGACGCAGGCGGGCGGCGCGATGGCGCCCGAGACGATCGAGTGGGTCCGCGCCGCGTTCCACCCCGCGAAGCTCTTCGTCATGTTCGGCCAGACCGAGGCGACGGCGCGCCTCAGCTACCTGCCCCCGGAGCGCGCGGCCGAGAAGCGCGGCTCGATCGGCGTCGCGATCCCGGGGGTCGAGCTGCGCATCGTGGACGACGACGGGCGCGAGCTCGACGCCGGCGAGGCGGGTCACCTCGTCGCGCGCGGCGACAACGTCACGCCCGGCTACCTCGACGAGCCGGAGGAGACCGCGGCCATCCTGCGCGGCGGGTGGCTCTGGACGGGCGACCTCGCCATGCGCGACACGGAAGGGTTCTTCTTCCACCGCGGCCGGTCGAGGGAGATCCTCAAGATCGGCGGACACCGCGTGAGCCCGGTGGAGATCGAGCACGTCGTCGCCGAGCACCCGGACGTCGCCGAGGCGGCGGTGATCGGGGCGAGCGATCCGCTGATGGGGGAGGTGCCGGTCGCGTTCGTCGTGGCGCGCCCGGAGCGGTCGCCGACGGAGGACGCGCTGAAGGCGTTCTGCCGCGTCCGCATGCCTCCCTACCGCGTCCCCGTGCGCTTCACTGCGGTCGCGTCGCTGCCGCGCAACGCGGCCGGCAAGCTCCTGCGCGCGCAGCTCGCCGCGGGTGCTGCGGCGAAGCGCTGAGCGGAGGGCGCGATGCGATCGAGCGAATCGATGCCGCCGCCGGACGGCGACGCCGCGGCCGTCGCGCCGCCCTTCGCGCCGGCGGGCGCGGGCGCGGCCGAGCCGGGGCGCGGGGCGGTCGCGCGGAACGTCGCGCACCTCGTGCTCGGCCAGGCGGGGACGACCGTGCTCGCGGTCCTGTTGAGCGCCGCGCTGGGGCGCTCGCTCGGCGCCGCGGAGTTCGGCCTGTACTTCGTCTTCACGTCGATGACGGCGTTCGCCTTCGTGGTCGTCGAGTGGGGGCAGGGGCAGTACCTCGTCCGCGAGGTGGCGCGCCGCCCGGAGAGCGCCGGCGCGCTGCTCGGGAGCGCCCTCGCCATCCGCCTCGGGGGCTCCCTCGCCGCCGCGGCCTTCACCGCCGCCGCCGCGGGCCTGCTCGGGTACGACCGCCGTGGCTGTGCGCTCGCGACCGCGATGGTCGTGACGCTCGCCCCCGCCTTCCTCGCCCAGACCTACGGCGCGACGTTCCGAGGACGCGAGCGGATGGAGTACGACGCGCTCGTCTCGGTGCTGAACAAGCTCCTCACGCTCGCCTTCGCGGTCGCCGCGCTCCTCCTCCGCGAGGGGCTCGCGGGCGTGATCGTCGCGCAGGGCGCGGCGGGGCTCGGCGCGCTCGGCCTCGCGGTCCTGCTCGCGCGGCGCCTCGGCGTGCGCGCCCGGCGCGTCACCGCGGCGGCCTCCCGCGAGCTCGTCCTCGGCGGCACCCCCATCGTCGCGATGAGCCTCGCGATCGCAGCGCAGGCGTACATCGACGCGATCGTGCTCTCGAGGCTCGCGCCGCCCCAGGTCCTCGGCTGGTACGGCGCCGCGAAGAACATCCTCGGGACGCTCGTCGCCCCCGCCGCGATCCTCGGCGCGGCGGCGTTCCCGGCGCTGTCGCGCGCCGCGCACGACCCGGCCCGGCTCCGGCGCGAGCTCCACGCGGCGATGCGCCCGCTGCTCCTGCTCGCCGGGATGGCCGGCGTCGGCACGTACCTGTTCGCGGACCTGGCGGTCTCGGTCGTGTACGGCGGGTCCAAGTTCGGCCCCGCGGGGATGGTGCTGAAGGCGTTCGCCCCCGGGCTGTTCCTCCTCTTCGTGGACGTGCTCCTCGGCTCGGTGATCGTCGCGGCGGGGCGCGCGACGGCGCTCGCCGCGGCGAAGGTGCTGAACGTGGTCGTCAGCACGGGGCTCGAGCTCGTCCTCATCCCGTTCTTCCAGGCCCGCGCTGGCAACGGCGGGATCGGGGTGGTCGTCGCGTTCGCCGCGAGTGAGCTCATGATGTTCGCGGCCGCGCTCCTCATCGTCCCGCGCGGTGCGCTCTCGCGGGGGCTGCTCGCCGACCTCGGCCGGGCCCTGCTCCTCGGCGGAGGAACCCTCCTCGTCGCGTTCGTAGCGCCGGGCGGGACGTTCGCGAACGCGGCGGCGGCGGCGGTCACGTTCGCCGCACTGGCAGTCGCGCTGCGCCTCGTGAGCCGGGCGGAGCTCGCGGCGCTCGTCGACGTGGTCCGGCGGAGGGCCGAGGCGAGGGGAAGGTCGCAGGGGTGAGCGGGGGCGTCGTGATTCGGCACATGCCGCGCTCATCGCGCACAAGCCTACCTCGGCCGAGCGGGGCGGAACGAGAGGGCTATGCGCGAGCCTCACGGAGCCACCGTCGCCTTCGCCGCGCGCACCGCAGCTCGAGATCGAGCCGCTCACCGCGAACCTGAGCCGCGGAGCCGCAGGCGAATCCGTCGCGGTTTGGGCGGCTTCGCGGCGCCAATCGCGCGACGGTCCCCGCTCAGCGCGGGAGTTCGCCGATCACGGGCAGCAGCAGGGTCCGCTCGAGCTGCCACGGCTCGAGGACGCGCCCGGAGCGGAGGTCGGCCGCCGCCGAGGCGAAGAACGCCATCGCGAGACCGCCGAGGAGCCCTCCCACGATCGCGAGGAGCTCGTAGGGCCGGACGGCCTTCTGCGGGAGCAGCGGCGGCGCGACCACGCTGTAGCGGTACTTGAACGCGGCCTGCGCGGTGTCCATCTCGACCCGCGCGGCCTCGATCCGCTCCAGGAGGTTCGCGTGCTGGCGCAGCAGGTCGTCGAGGCGCCTCCGCTCGGGCTCGAGGCGCGGGTCGGCGCCCTCGCGGAGGCGCAGGGTCGCGTCGGCGGCGAGCTCCGGCGCGGTGGCGAGGCCCGCGGCGGCCCCACCGCGCGCCGCGAGCTGCCGCTCGAGCTCGTCCGCCTCCGCGCGCAGCGCGAGCATCTGCGGAGAGGGCTTCGAGAACGACTCGACCGCCTGAAGGGTGCTCATGAGCGTCGGGTGGCTCGGCGCGTACACCGTCTGCTCTCGCACGAGCTGGGCCTGGAGGTCCGCGAGGCGCTGCTGGCGGAACGCCTCGAGGTCCGAAAGCGCCCGGCGCCGCGCGGCGAGGCGGGTCTCCAGGCGGGTCGCCTCCTCGTCGGGCACGGCGGCGCTCGGGCGCGGCAGGCGGACGGGTGGCAGCGAGCGGATCCCGAGCGCGCGCTCCTGGGCGTCGACGCGGTCCACGGTCTGCGCCACGTCGCGCTGCACCGTCGCGTCGTGGACCTGCAGGATGGCGATCGTCTCGCCCACCGCCTTGATCTCGGAAGCGTGGCGCTCGTCGAGGAAGGTCTGCACCGCCGCCTGCACGATCTGGTACGCGAGCTCGCGGTCCGACCAGACGAGTCCGATCGTGACGAGCCCCTCCGGGCTCGCGACGACCCAGAGCTTCTCGGCGAGCGTATCGAGGAGGTCTTCGAGCAGGCGCGCCTCGTCGGGCGGGCGGCGGGTGACGCGCTCGACGACCCAGTCGCGAGCACGGATCGCGGGGGCGCGCGTCGCGAGGTAGCGCTCGAGGAGGTGGACGTTCCTCGAGAGCGCGATGAGGTTCTCCCGCCGGATCACCACCTCGCGCGCCGCGCGGGCCGGAGCGTCCCACTCGCGGTTCATGCCGGGGTTCGTGAGCGTCCCCATCACGGGGTTGCGCTGCGCGAGGATGCTCGCCTGCACCTCGTAGCTGTGGGGCATCGCCCACACGACCACCGCGGCGAGCGCCGCGACGGACACGAAGGAGGTGAGGGCGAGCAGCTTGTGCCGGCGCGGCGAGCCGAGCACGAACGCGAGCTGATCGCGGAGCGACCCGAAGCCGAGCGCATCGGGGTCCTCCACGACACGAAAGGTTCCGGAGGGCGTCGAAGGGTCCACGTCCGGAAACTAACCAGTCTGCGCGACCGCGCTCCTCCCGCCGCCCGGGTGTCCCGGGGGCCCCCGAGCGGTGAGACCGGGGAGGGGCGAAACCCCGGCGGCGCGTCTCAGCGGGCGCCGCGCGCTCCGAGCACGGCCGGGATGGTCTTGAGGCAGATCTGCAGGTCGTTCCAGAGCGACCAGTCATCGATGTACTCGAGGTCGAGCTCCATCCAGCGGTCGAAGTCGATCTCGTTCCGCCCGCTGATCTGCCAGATGCAGGTGATCCCCGGCTTCACCGAAAGGCGGCGCCGCTGCCAGCGCTTGTACTGGCGCACCTCCGAGGGGAGGGGCGGGCGGGGCCCCACGATGCTCATCTCGCCGCGGAGCACGTTCCAGAACTGCGGGAACTCGTCGAGTGAGGTCTTGCGGATGAGCTGCCCGACCCGGGTGACGCGCGGGTCGTTCGTCATCTTGAAGACCGGCCCGGTCATCTCGTTGTGGGCGCTGAGCGCCTCCTGGCGGGCCTCGGCGTCCACGTACATGGAGCGGAACTTCAGGATCTCGAAGGTGCGACCGTTGAGCCCGACCCGGCGCTGCCGGAAGAAGATCGGACCGCGGGAGTCGATCCGGATCGCGAGCGCGATCAGCGCGAGGAGCGGGGCGGTGACGAGCAGCACCGCCGCGCTCGCGAGGAGGTCGAACGAGCGCTTCGCGGCGAGCGCCAGCGTGTCCGAGGGAGTCCGAGTCAGGCCCAGCATCGGGACGCCCGCGAGCTCGCCGATGGACATCCGCGCCCGCCCGAACCTCATGACGTCGAGGGAGATCCGGACGGGGACGCCCAGCTCCTCGCAGAGGAGGATCGCCTCCTGCATCGCGGGCAGCCGCTCCCGCGGCACCGCGAACACCACCTCGTCGAGCACGTGCTCCTCGAGCACGCGCGCCATCTGGGCGATGGTGCCGAGGATCACGGCTTGCCCCGCCGGCTTCACCCCGTCCTCGACGATGTACCCGGCGAGCTTGAGCCCCCACTCCTGCGTCCGGATCATCTCGACGAGCTCGCTCGCGTGGTCATTCGTGCCGACGACCGCGTAGTAGCGCGCGCGTCGCCCGCTCCTGCCCGTCGCCTTGCGTGCCGCGCGAATGAAGAAGCGGATCCCGACGAGCAGCACCCAGGCGACGGCGTAGTACGCGGCCACCGCGAGGCGCGAGGCGCTCTGCTGCTTCGCGAGGAAGAACCCGGCCGCGGCGAGGAGCGCGACGAGCCCGAGCGCCCAGGTGACCCGGCCGAGCTCGAACCACGGCGAGCGGGAGCGCCCCTCGTACACCTGGTAAAGCCAGGCGCTCACCATCCAGAGGAGGAGGGAGATCGCGAACGGAGGCCAGTACACCTCGAAGGCGTCCGCCGGGAGGGGCGCCACCCCCGGCACGAGGCGCGAGAGGATCAGGGCGGCGGGGGCTGCTGCTGCGAGCGCTGCGAGGTCCACGAGGCGCAGGACGGCATCGCCCGCGCGCGCACTCTCCCTGAACATTCCCGCCGCCCTCCCGAGCGCCCGTGCGATCCGCGCTCCGTGGGCAGCGTGGTCACCGCTCCACCGCGGCGCATGGGCTCGGGCAGGACGACTCCTACGAGGCCTCGCGCACGCGCGGGCCGGGCCGGGGCCGGACGGCCGTCTCGATGCGCCAGAGCAGAGCGACGCCCGCGCGGCGTCGCGCCAGAATGCCGGTAAACACGGGCCGGGAACCCTGCTGAAGCCCATGTTGCAGGCCCGCGATTTGAACCTGAGACTCGGGGGCACGGCGCTTTCGCCGCGACTCCGTAGACACGGTCTTCGGCTCACCCACGGCTGACGGCCGCGCTCCAGGCGGATTGTTACCCACTGTGATGACCCGCGCGGCACGCTGCGCTTGCCGACGACTCTTACATTCGAGCGTCAGGTCGCCGAGGCGGGCATCGTTGCGGAGCTCCTCGTCGAGCCCCTGCTGGAACGCACAAGCATTGATGACGTCACTCGATCGCGCGATGCGCTGGGCAGGGGCGCGCTGGTGGCAGGCAAACGGCCGCGCCGACCGGAACCGGTACGAGCTCTACGGAGGCGCCACCGGGCTTCGCATCGTCACCTTCCACGGGACGCCTCCTCGCGACCTGCCCGCGCTGAGCCGGATCGTGGGGTGGTGCCGCGAGCGGTTCGGACTCGCGACGCCGGGGGACGCGGACGCCCTCGTCGACGGACGCTGGCGCACCGCCCCCCTCGATCGAGTGCTCTTCACGTTCGACGACTGGCTCGCCAGCAACTACGAGGCGGCGCGCTGGCTCTGGAGCGTCGGGGTGTCGGCGACCTTCTTCGTCGTGCCGTCGCTCGTCGACCGGAGCATCGGCGAGTTCGTCCGTTTCCACGAACGCTTCGACGTGAAGGCCTACCCGCCCGTCCGGGACGAGAGTGCCCGGGGGCTCTCGTCCACGCAGCTGCGCGAGATCGTGGCGATGGGTCACCGCGTTGCCGCACACAACTTTGCACACCGCGATCTCGGCGGCCTGCACGCCCCATCCGACCTGCGCTACGAGATCACGAACGCGCTGGAGCGCGTCTCCGAGCTCGTCGGCGCCGAGTGCCAGCCGTGGAACATCTCGGAACAGGCGACCGCCTACCTGCTCGAGCACTGTCCTCGGGTGTACGCCTGCCATCGGGGACTGAACGTTGCGGGGAAGACGCCGCGGTTCCTGCTCCGTCACGCTTACCTGCCGAAGCACCCGTTCGCGTTCACGTGCGCGTGTCTCGAGGGGCCCGCGGATCACCGAGGCGCGGCGTGCGCCCGGGAGATGACCCGCCGCGGAGGACCGCTGCCGTCCTCGCGCCCGCTGCGGGTGGCCCGTACGTGGCGCCCGAGGGAAGGAGTGCGGGCCAGTGCGGACTGAGGTTCGCCCCATCGGGACCGAGGAGTTCGAGGAGATCTTTCCGCTCCTGCAGCGCTTCCCGACGCGCCGGATGTCGAAGGCGGACTGGCGCTGGCTGCTGTTCACGAATCCGTGGGCGGACCGGACGCGCCGCGGGTACGCGCTGTACGTCGACGGCAAGGTCGTCGGATGCATCGGGACGCTGTGCACGACGCGACGGGTGCTCGGGCGCACCGAGCGGTTCTGCAATCCATCGTCCTGGATCGTGCTCGAGGAGTACCGGTTGGCGAGCCACCTGCTGATCCGGCCCATTGTCGCGCTCGAGGACCACACGCTCGTGTGCCTGACGCCCTCCGACGGCGCGTGCCGCATGTTCGCGCGGTTCGGACTGCGAATGCTGGAGACGGAGCAGCTGGTGCTCGCGCCCGTCCCGCGGATCGCGGAGGTGGCGCGCGCCTGCGCGGGCTCGTTCACGACCTCGCTCGAGGAGATCCAGGCCGAGCTAACGGAGGACGAGCGCACGCTGTGCCGGGACGTCTCTTCGAGCCCGGTCGCGCATCACGTCCTGCTCTCTCGTGGCAAGCGCCGCTGCTACCTGGTCGCGACGCTGGCGCGGAGGCGGCACGTCCCCTACGCCGAGGTCCAGTACCTCGGCGACCGCGAGCTGTTCTGGGAGCAGCGGCTCCTCGCGCACGCGGCTCTCTTCCGGTCGATGGGGGTGCCGGGTCTCGCGCTGGCAGTCGATCGCCGGTTCCTCGTGGGCCGGGCGCCACCCGCGGCGCTTCGCTGGAAGAAGGCGCGCATGTACCGTCCGACGCGCGAGGACCTCACGCCCGAGCTGATCGACGGGCTGTACTCGGAGCTGATGGGGATCCGGTACTAGACCGGAATGCCCATGCTCATCCACGTCCCCGCGCGGACCCAGCCGGCGAACAACCCGAAGTGCGGCGCGCGCTGGATGGCGCCTCGCTCAGGTGCCGTCCGGCGTCGTCGTCGTCCTGCGGGCGTTCTCGGTCTTGACCGCGAAAGGCGGGGCGACAGCGAAAGCGAGCGAGCCCATGCCCATCTGCCATGAGTGAAGCAAGCCGAGCGGCCCATCGCTCGCGCCAAGATCAGAGCGTGACGTAAGGTCACGGGTGCTCGACGTCGACACGATCGCGCCGCCGGAGCACGCGACGGAGGTCGCACAGCATCCTGTGCGCCGCACGCTGCACGTGCCGCAGGACCGAGCGCGAGAGCCACCCGCCCGCCCGGCTCGTGGCGCGCAGCGCGTAGACCTCGCGCGCGACGCGGCGCCAGACCGTGCCGGACATCCGATGCAGGAGGTGCTTGCTCGCGGTCCATCGGGCACGGCGGGGGTACGCGACGATCCTCCAGTTCGGGACGTCGACAGCGCCGAGCTCGTACTTGTACCGCTCGGTCCCGCGCATGAAGTCGTAGAGGGTCCGTCCGCTCGCGATCGCCCACTGCATGCTCTTCGTGTGCAGCACACGTCCAGGCGAGTACCGCGCGAGGTCTGCACCGTGCCGGGCACCGGTGAGATAGGCGCCGAGGATTGCCCCGAACGAGAACCCGTAGATCGCCGCACAGCGCCGGCCGTCGACGCGGAGGAACGCGAGGTACAGCCAGCCGCGGCGGCTCAGCCGCTCGGAGACGTCGCGGTGGAACGCCGCCGCGCGAACGTCGGCGAACACGCCCGAGTAGCCGTCGCGCGTCCAGCGCTCCTGGTGCATCTCGATGAACTCCGCCATCCCTCCTTCCACCTGGGCCCCGGCGGTGATGACCTCGAGCTCGACCCGGAAGTCCTTCGCGACGTTGCGCAGCCGCCTCCGGACCGCGCGGCGCTCGCGCAGGTCGAGCGCCGCGACCGTGTCGTCCCAGGTGGCGTGCAGCGCGGTCTGCGGGCACAGCTCCTGGACGGAGCGCGTCGCCGTCCAGCCCCGGCGGAGGAGCGCGTCGTGGAGCAGGCGGCCGGTGCGGGAGCGCTCGGGGGTCTCCTCGAGGACGGCGACGTCGAACAGGTCGGCGCGGCTCGACAGGTGCTCCGCGATGAGGTCGGCGCACTCCGCCTCCCACCCGCGCGCGACGAGGACGTCGAGGTAGTCCGAGTCGAGGTGCCCGAGGAACAGGAGCCGCCGCAGTCCGAGCACCCCGAGGACCCGTGTGCGCTCGACGTACAGCGGGGCTGCCGCGACGAGCCCGTCGGGGCCGCGGACGGTGACGAGGTGAAGGCGGGCGCCGCGCCCCCCTTCCCCGAAATGTCTCCACCACGTCCGCTGCCACTCGAAGGACTGGAACACCGACGCGTCGCAGCGCTCCAGGAGCGCGTTCCAGTCGTGCTCGAGCGCGTCGAAGGCGCGCACGTCGTCGACGACCGGCATGAGCTCGACGCGACCTTGGGCGGCTCCTCGAGGAGGTCGCTCGAGGGGTGGAGCCACGCCGGCCAGCTCGCGCCATGAGTTCGACATTCGCGCCTCCGTCACCCCAGGCGGCTCACGCGCGGCCGGCCCGCCGATCCGCCCTCGGCCGCCTCATCGCGTCGAGGCGCGCCCTGACCTTCCACTTCGACCACGCGAAGACCTTCCGCGCACCCGAGAGCACGAGCCGCATGTAGGCCTCGCTCGCGGAGTTCTCGACGCACTGCCTGCGGATCTCGAACGGGTCCGCTTGCAGCTCGAGGGGGCCCGAGGCCACCGCGAGCGCTGCGGAGTACCCGGCCTCGCGCACGGCTGCCTTCACGCGCTGGTCCACGTCTCCGTACGGATACGCCAGCACCGGGAGCGGCCGCGCGACGATCGAGCCGAGGATCTCGCGCGACCGGGACAGCTCGACCGCGAGCTCGGCGTCGGTCGAGCGCGTCAGGTGCGGGTGGGTGACGGTGTGCGACCCGAACTCGATTCCCGCGGCCTCCATCTCGCGCATGTCCTCGGGGGTGAGCAGCGGCGCCCGCAGGGCCGGGATGCTGTCCCATGAGTTGAACCTCTGCGAGAGATCGAGCACCGGGAACACCGCCGCGCAGAACCCGAGCTCGCGCAGGACGGGGAGCGCGTTCTCGTAGGTCTCCGCGTAGCCGTCGTCGAACGTGATGACCACCGGCGTTCGGCCCGTGCGCGGCACGCGGCCGTTCCAGCCGAGCACCTCCGACATGGTCGGGGTGTAGTAGTTGCCGCTCGCGAGGAACCTCATCTGAGCGCGGAAGACCGAGGTCATGACGACGAACTCGCTCTCGCGCCACGCGTGGTCCGCGCAGATGCGGTGGTACATCAAGACGATCGGCTGCAACGCCGTCACTCCGACCCCACCTCGAGACCGGACGGCGCCCTCCCGGCGGACCGGCGGCGCCAATGTCTTCACGCGCCGTCGCAGCGACCAGTGAGCGATCGGGATCGCTCACCGGGGTGGGCCCGCCGGGATCATCGACCCGCCGCCGCGCCCTGCGAGGGGCGGCGCCGCGGCGTCCGGAGCGTGCCGTGGCCTACGCGCCGAGGAGCGTCTCGAGCCTCTCGAGATCTGGAGGCTTCGCGACGTGGGCGTCGAACCCCGCCTCGACCGACCGCTGGACGTCCTCCGGCTGGGCGTACCCGCTCACCGCGATGAGCCGCATGCGGTGCCCGTGATCCCTGCGCAGCTCCCGGGCCACCTCGTAGCCGCTCATGCCGGGGAGCCCGATGTCGCACAGCACGACGTCGAAGCCGCCCCCGCGCGCCTTCGCGAGGCCGCTCGCGCCGTCGAACGCCACGTCCGCGTCGTGTCCGAGCAGCCGGACGAGGTCCGCGAGGGACTCCGCCGCGTCGGGGTTGTCGTCCACGACGAGGATGCGGGAGCGCGCCGAGGCGGGCGGCGCGGTCCCCGCCTCGGCCACTCGAGCCGGCGCGCTGGCATTCCCGCTCGGCGGGAGACGGATCGTGAAGTCTGCGCCCGTGCCCGGGCCTGCGCTCATCGCCGACACGGTCCCCCCGTGGAGCTGCACGAGGCCCTTCACCAGCGCGAGGCCGAGCCCGAGCCCCCCATCGGTCCGGTCGAGCGCCTGATCCGCCTGGACGAACGGGTCGAAGATGCGGCTCATCAGGTCCCGGTCGATGCCGCGACCCGTGTCGCGGACGTGGACCTCGGCGGCGTCGCCCGTCGCGACGACGGACAGCGTCACGCGCCCGCCGGGGGGCGTGAACTTCGCCGCGTTCTGGAGGAGGTTGCCCATCGCCTGGGCGAGCCGGGTCTCGTCGCCGGTGACCCACACCGGCTCCGCCGGGACGGTGGTGACGAGCTCGAGCCCCCGCTCGGTCATGAGCGCCGCGTAGTCCTCACCGGCGCGGCGCGTGACCTCCGCGAGGTCGAGCGTGGACGTCCGCAGCTCGATCTTGCCCCGGACGATCCGGGTCACGTCGAGCAGGTCGTCGACGAGCCTCGTGAGGTGCGAGAGCTGCCGGCCGGCCACCTCCCGGGCGCGGCGCGCCTGCGGCCCCGCGGGGTCGGCGTGGTCGAGGATGTAGAGCGCGCTGTGAATGGGCGCGAGCGGGTTTCGCAGCTCGTGCGAGAGCATGCCGAGGAACTCGTCCTTGCGGCGGCTCGCGTCGCGCAGCTCCTGCTCGACCCGCTTGCGGTCGGTCACGTCGAGCACGAGCGAGAGGACCGCGATCAGGTGACCGCCGGCGTCGGTGACGGTCGAGTTGTACCACTCGCAGTGGACGATCCCGCCGTCCTTGCGGACGTTGCGGTTCGTGTTGACGTTGCGCGGACGCTTGCCGCTCAGCATGTCGGCCATCACCTGCTCGACGAGCGGCCAGTCCTCCGGATACACGAGCGTGAGCTCGTCGATCCGCCTGCCGAAGGTCTCCTCCGCGGTCCACCCGAACATCCGCGTCGCGCCCTCCGACCAGCGCGCGATGCGGAAGTCGACCGAGGACCACTCCACGACCGCGAGGGGTGAGTTCTCGAGCAGCGACTCGAGCCGCTGCATCGCTCCGCGCAGGCGCTCCTCGCCGTCGAGCAGGGCCTGCTCGGCGCGCTCGCGCGCCGTGACGTCGTGCGCGTACACGTTGAAGCCGTCGCGGACCGGCACGACGCTCAGCGAGAAGATCCGGTCGCCCGCCGACACCTCGTCCCTCGTCCGCTGGCCGTGCGCCCGGGCGCGCTCGACGATCGCGGAGATGATCGGCGGGACCGCCTCGCCCTGCTCGACGCCGAGCGGGCGGAGGCTCGCGCGCGCGGCCTCGTTCGCGTAGAGGACGTCGAGATCGGTCGAGATCCGGAGGACGGGGTCGGGGTTCTCCTCCGGAAACCGCGCGAGCGACTCGGCGCGGTCCTCGGCGCGCCTGCGGCGGAGCGCGGCCTCGGCGAGATCGGAGATGAACCGCGCGAGCATGGAGTTGTACGTGAGCATGTTCTCGACCGCCGCGCGGCTGAACACCGGCACGCGGTCGAGGGCGGCGAGGTAAGCCGTCTCGTCGAACCCGATCTCGCGCGCCTGCCGCGCGAAGAACTCGCGATCCGGCGCCTCCGCCTCGTAGAAGAACTGCCCGAGGAACAGGGTCGCGAGGTGTTCGTCTCCGACCATGATCGGCACGCCGATGTCGCGCAGGCCGTTCTTGCACGTGTATTCGCACGGCGCCCCCGCCGCGAGATGGCTCGCCATGTGCTGGTCGCTCTCGTGGCACCGCTCGAGCGTCAATGGGTGCGCGCGGTGGAAGCGCGTACAGATCTCCTGCCACCCGGAGCCGACCAGCACCGCGCCGTCGATCGCGTCCACGATGCCGACGGGCATTCCGCTCGCGCGGTAGTTCGCCTCCGCGAGCCGGCCGAGGACGGAGAGGTCGAGGAGATCGCCGAGCCGCACCGCGGGAGCCTAGCTGTTTCTCGCGCGGCGCTCGACATACCGGGGGGGTGGCGTCCTCCGGTGCGCGGCCGTCGGAGCGGGCGCGCGTGGGTAGGCGCCGCGGCGACGCGTGCCCTCGACGAACGGCGCGGGCGCGCTCACGTTACGGCGTGCGCGGAGGGCGTCATGTCGATGGACCGGGAGCGCGGCCAGCCGCCGGAGCTCCGGGGGCTCGAGGGGTGAGCGTACGAGCCGACACTGCGAGCGGGCGGGCGGCGGAGCGGCCGGTGGCCGTCCGGCGCCTTCCCGTCGGCGCGGAGCCGACGGCAGGCGGCGTGCATTTTCGCGTGTGGGCGCCGGCCCGCCGGGAGGTGGAGGTGGTCCCCGACGGGGCGAAGCCCGTCGCGCTGCGGCCCGATCCGGCCTCGAGGTTTCAGCCGGAGGGGCCGCACGGCCCCTCCCTCGTCGTCGATCCGTCCCGCTTCGCCTGGACGGACGCGGCGTGGCGAGGGATCCGGCTCGCCGGGCAGGTCCTCTACGAGCTGCACGTCGGGACGTTCACGCGGGAGGGCACGTGGGCCGCGGCGGAGCGCGAGCTGTCGGCGCTCGCCGACGTCGGCGTGACCTGTGTCGAGCTCATGCCGGTGGCCGACTTCCCGGGTCGCTTCGGCTGGGGCTACGACGGCGTGGACCTCTTCGCGCCCACCCGGCTCTACGGCGCGCCGGACGAGATGCGGCGGTTCGTGGACCGCGCGCACGCCGTCGGCCTCGGCGTCATCCTCGACGTCGTCTACAACCACCTCGGCCCCGACGGGAACTACCTCACCGACTTCGCGCCGCAGTACTTCACGGATCGTTACGAGACGGAGTGGGGCGAGCCGTTCGACCTCGACGGCGACGCGTGCGGTCCGGTCCGGGAGCTGCTCGTCGAGAACGCCGGCTACTGGATCTCCGAGTTCCACCTCGACGGCCTGCGCTTCGATGCGACGCAATCGATCTTCGACGCGTCTCCGGTCCACGTCTTGAGCGCGATCGCGCGGCGCGCGCGCGAGGCAGCCGGGGAGCGGAGCATCGTCCTCGTGGCGGAGAACGAGCCGCAGGACGTCCGGCTCGTGCGGAGGCCCGACGAGGGAGGGTACGCGCTCGACGCCGTCTGGAACGACGACTTCCACCACAGCGCGGTGGTCGCGCTCACCGGCAGGAGGGAGGCGTACTACTCGGACCACCGCGGGACGCCGCAGGAGCTCGTCTCGGCGGCGAAGCACGGCTTCCTCTTCCAGGGCCAGCGCTACGGCTGGCAGGAGCAGCCGCGCGGGACGAGCGCGCGCGGCGTCCCGCCCGCCGCGTTCCTCTGCTTCCTCGAGAACCACGACCAAGTCGCGAACTCCGCCGGGGGCGACCGCGTGCGGACGCTCACGACTCCAGGGCGCTGGCGCGCGATCACCGCGCTCCTCCTGCTCGGCCCGTGGACTCCGATGCTCTTCCAGGGCGAGGAGTACGGCTCTATCAGGCCGTTCCTCTACTTCGCCGACCACCACCGCGCGCTCGCGCCGCGCGTGCGCTGCGGCCGCGCCGAGTTCCTGCGCCAGTTCCGGAGCATCGCGGCGCCGGACCTCCGGGACCGCCTCCAGGATCCTTCGGACGCCCGCACGTTCGAGCGATGCAAGCTCGAGCGCGCCGAGGCGAGGGGGGAGCTCGTCGCGCTCCACCGCGACCTGCTCGAGCTTCGGCGCAACGATCCCGTCGTGCGCGCACAGGGGGCGGGCGGCCTCGACGGATCGGTCATCGCCCCCGAGGCGCTGGCGTTGCGGTGGTTCGCGGCGGACGGCGCCGACCGGCTCCTGCTCGTGAATCTCGGCCCTGACGTGTCCCGCAGCTCGATCGCCGATCCCCTGCTGGCGCCGCCCGCGGCGAGCCGCTGGTCGGTCGCGTGGTCGAGCGAGCACCCGCGCTACGGCGGCCGCGGCTCGCCGGAGCCCTTCCACGACGGGGGCGTGTCGATCGTCGGGCATGCCGCGATGCTGCTCGTCCCCGAGGAGGCGGGCGGTGCCTGACGTCCTCACCCGCGTCGGCTGGCGTCGCGGGGACGACGCCGACGCGCTGCTCGACCGGGAGTGGCTCGTCGGCAACGGCCTCGGCGGCTACGCGACGGGCACCCTCGGGGGCGTCTGCACGCGGCGCTACCACGGCGTGCTCATCGCGGCGGTGCCCGGGGTCGGCCGGACCGTGATGCTGTCGCACGTGCGCGACGTCCTTCGGCTGCCGGACGGCGGCGCTTACCGGCTCGGCGGGGAGGAGCGATCGGTCGGCCTCGAGCTCCACGGCTCGTCGCACCTCGCGGAGTTCCGGCTGGAGCTCGGGCTGCCGGTCTGGACGTACCGGGTCGAGGGCCACACCGTCGAGAAGCGCGTGGTCATGACGCACCGGCAGAACACCGTGCACGTCGCGTTCCGGCTGCTCGACGGACCCGGCCCGTGCGCCCTCGAGCTGCGCCCCGGCGTCCACTTCCGGCCGCACGACGCGCCGGTGAGCGCGTCGCTGCACCGCTACCGGTTCAGCGCCGAGGAGGGCCGCTACGAGGTGGTCGCGGTCGGGTCCGACCTGCCGCCGCTCCGCATGTTCCTCGACGGCGCGCCCGCGAGCTTCGTGCTCGAGCGCGAACGCGTGCCCGAGGTCGTGTACCGCGTCGAGCGCAGCCGCGGCTACGACGCGCAGGGGGACCTGTGGAGCCCGGGCGAGTTCCACGTCCAGCTCGCGGCGGGGCGGCCGGTCGTGCTCGTTGCGACCACCGAGCCGTGGAGCCTCGCGGCCGCGCTCCCGCCGGAGGCAGCGCTCACCGCGGAGAGCGAGCGGCGGCGGCGCCTCCTCGAGCGGGCGCCGGCCGCCGCGCGGAGCGGGCCCGCGGCGGAGCTCGTGCTCGCCGCCGACGCGTTCGTCATCATTCCGACCGGGCGCATCGAGGACCAGGCGCGCTCGCGCGCCGAGGGCGACGAGCCGCGCACCGTGATCGCCGGGTACCACTGGTTCACCGACTGGGGCCGCGACACGATGATCAGCCTCGAGGGGCTCACGCTCACGACCGGGCGCCGCGACGACGCGGGCTCGATCCTGCGGACGTTCGCGCGGCACGTGAAGGACGGGCTCATCCCGAACCTCTTCCCGGAGGGGAACGCCGCCGGGCTCTACCACACCGCCGACGCGACCCTGTGGATGTTCCACGCGGTGGACCGCTACCTGCGCGCCACCGGCGATCGCCACACGCTGCGCCGGCTCCTGCCGCAGCTCGAGGAGATCGTCCGCGAGCACCAGCGCGGAACGCGGTTCGGGATCCGGGTCGACGAGGACGGGCTGCTCACGCAAGGCGAGGAGGGGTACCAGCTCACCTGGATGGACGCGAAGTGCGACGGGTGGGTCGTCACGCCCCGCCGCGGCAAGGCGGTGGAGCTGAACGCGCTCTGGTTCAACGCGCTGCGGGTGCTCGAGGGCTGGGTGCACGCGGAGCGGGGCGAGGTCGCCGCCCGCCCCATCGCTTCGGCCGCCGCCCGGGCGCGGGCCTCGTTCAACGCGCGGTTCTGGTACGCACGTGGGCGGTACCTCTTCGACGTCGTGGACGGCGAGGGCGGCGACGACCCGGCGTTCCGGCCGAACCAGATCTTCGCGCTGTCGCTGCCGAACCCGGTGCTCGACCGCGAGCGGTGGCCGCCGGTGCTCGACGCGGTGCGCGAACGGCTGCTGACGCCGGTCGGGCTGCGCTCGCTCTCCCGCGACCACCCGGACTACAAGCCGAACTACCACGGCGACCTGCGCACGCGCGACGCGGCGTACCACCAGGGCACGGTCTGGAGCTGGCTGATCGGCGCGTTCGTCGACGCGTGGCTCGCCGTGCACCCCGACGACCGCGCGGGGGCGCGGGCGGTGCTCTCGGGGCTCGTCGCGCACCTCGGGGACGCGTGCATCGGGTCGATCTCGGAGGTGTTCGACGCCGAGGCCCCATTCACCGCGCGAGGGTGCATCGCGCAGGCGTGGGGCGTCGCAGAGCTGCTGCGCGCCTTCGTGAAGACGGCGGGCGAAGCGGACCGTTCCTAGGCCAGGCTCGGCACGGCCGGGCGGCCGCCCCTCTGCTGCCGCCGCGACGCACGACGTGCCGCAGGTTGTGCCGTGACGTCCCGAATGCGCGCGCCGTCCGGCCCCCGGCGGGCCCGGCGGGCGACCGCCCGCGCGGAGGCGACGGAGGAAAGCCCGTGGACAAGCTGCTGCTCGTCGTGCTGCTGACGCTGTCGGCCCCGCCCGCGCGAGGCGACGCGGTGACCGTGAAGCTCGGCACGCTCGCGCCCGCCGGGTCCGCCTGGCACGACGCGTTGAAGGACATGGCGCGCCGCTGGGAGGAGGCCTCCGGCGGACTGGTGAAGCTCCGGGTGTACGCGGGCGGCGTCCAGGGCGACGAGGGCGACATGATCCGCAAGCTCTCGGTCGGGCAGCTGCAGGCGGTCGCCGTCTCGAACGTCGGGCTGCACGACGTCGCCACCGAGCCGCAGGCCTTCTCGACGCCGCTCCTCTTCGGGAACGACGCGGAGATGGAGTGCGCGCTCGGCCGCGTGAAGGACCGGATGGACGCGGCGCTGCGCCAGCGCGGGCTCGTCGCGCTGCAGTGGAGCCGGCTCGGGAACGCGGTGTTCTTCTGCAACGCGCCGTTCCGGACTCCGGCCGAGCTCGCCCGAGCGAAGGTGTTCGCCTGGGCAGGCGACCCGGCCACGGTGAAGGCGTGGCGCGCGGCCGGGATGAAGCCGGTCGTCCTCTCCACGAACGACCTCGTGCCCGCGCTGACGACCGGGATGGTGGACTGCGCCGCGAACCTGCCGCTCTACATGCTGACGTCCCGCGCGTTCGAGCGGGCGCGCCACCTCGTCGACCTGCCGCTCGGCCCCGTGCTCGGCGCGACCGTCGTGCGCAAGGACGTGTGGGACCGCGTCCCGCAGGAGGTCCAGGAGAAGCTGCTCGAGATCTCGCGCGACGTCGGGGCGCGCATCGACGCCGAGGTCCGGCGCCTGAACGCCGACGCAGTGGACGCGATGAAGGGCCAGGGACTCGAGGTCGTCGCGGTCGAGCGCGAGCAGTGGCTTCCCCCGCTCGAGAAGACCTGGTCCGTCATCCGCGGCGAGGTCGTGCCCGCGGAGTTCTTCGACGTGGTGAAGGCGGCGCGCGACGCCTGCCGCGGTTGACCGCGCGCTCCCCGCCGTGATCTCGTGGCCTCCGATGCCATGCGACACCCCGAGCGAAGGAGCGGCAGCATGAGCCCGGAAGCGGTGAGCGAGGCGCCCCGCCTGGACGACGTCGCGCGCTGGCGCCACGGGCACACCTTCGACACCGACCGCACCGTGGTCGGGGAGCGGCGAACGCGCTGGGTGGTCGCGATCACGCTCGCGATGATGATCGCCGAGATCGTCGCCGGTTCCGTGTTCGGCTCGATGGCGCTCCTCGCCGACGGCTGGCACATGGGGACGCACGCCGCCGCGCTCGGCGTCGCCGTGTTCGCGTACGTCTACGCGCGGCGGCACGCGGCGGATCCGCGCTACAGCTTCGGCACGGGGAAGGTGGGAGCGCTCGCGGGGTTCGCGAGCGCCGTGGGGCTCGCGGTGGTCGCGCTGCTCGTCCTCGTCGAGAGCGCCTCGCGCCTCGCCCGGCCCGTCGCGATCCACTTCGACGAGGCGATCGCGGTCGCCGTCATCGGCCTCGCGGTTAACCTATTGTGCGCATGGCTCCTCGGGGGGCACGAGCACGGCCACGAGCACGGCCACGAGCACGAGCACGACCACGACGACGACCACGAGCACGGGCACGAGCACCCTCCCGAGCAGGCGCACCACCGGGACCACAACCTGCGCGCCGCCTACCTTCACGTCCTCGCAGACGCGCTCACGTCGGTGTTCGCGATCGTCGCGCTCGTCACGGGCAAGACGCTGGGGTGGACGTTCATGGACCCTGCGATGGGGGTCGTCGGTGCGCTCGTGATCGCGCGATGGTCGGTCGGGCTGCTCCGCGACACGAGCGCCGTCCTCCTCGACGCGGAGGTCGCGAGCGCGCTGCGCGACGCGATCCGCGCCGCGATCGAGACGACATCCGAGGACCGCGTCGCCGACCTCCACGTCTGGCGGGTGGGGCCGCGCCACTACGCGGCGATCGTGTCGATCGTGAGCACCGTCCCCGTCCCGGCGGCGTCCTACAAGGAGCGGCTCCAGCCCTTCGCGGACCTCGCGCACGTGACGATCGAGGTCCACGCGCGACCCGGTCCTGGTTCGGGGCCGGCCTGACGAGAGGCGGTCACCCGCCGAAGCTCGCCGCGACCTCCCGCGCGGCGCGCGCGCCGCTCCTGAGCGCGCCCTCCACGGTCCCGGCATGGCCGGCTGCGGTCGCCTCGCCCGCGAAGAAGAGCGTCCTCTCTACGGGCCGCGCGAGCGCCTCCGATGCCCCGCCGGACCCGACCGGGAACACGGCGTAGCCGCCGCGCGCGAACGGGTCGGCGGTCCAGTCCACCACCGCGGCGCCGTCGAGGCGGTCCTCGAGCGCGCCGGGGCTCGTCCCGAGGCCGCGGCCGGCGGACGCGAGCGCAGCCCGGACGACCTCCGGCTCGGGCCGTCCGGCGAGCCGGGCGGCGTCGGGGCCACCGGCCCAGCCGACGAGGAGCGGCGCATGGAGCGGCGCGAGCGTCCAGAACACCGGCATCGGCGCGCCGGGAACGTGCAGGAACACGAGCCGGCGCGGGCCGGAGTCCGTCCACGGCGCCTGCCGGAACCGCAGCAGCACCTTCACGAGTGGTCCAGGCGCGAGCGCCGCGGCGGCCCGCCGCTTCTCGGGCAGCGCCGGGACGAACCGGACGGCGCGGTCGCGGAGGATGGCCGTCGGCACCGTCACGATGGCGCGAACCCCCCGGATCGGTGCGAGCCGACCGCCCGCGGCCCCGCGCGCGAGGACCGACACGGCCCCGCGGCGCCAGCGGAGCTCGTCGACCACGGTCGAGAGCCGGAGCTCGCCCGCGTTCCGGACCGTGTCGGCGAGCGGCGCGAGCAATGCCGAGTAGCCGCCCTCGACGCGCGACAGCGCGTCGCCGTCGATCTCGTCGAGCGACCGCGTGAGCCGGGCAAGCGCGAGCGCGGACGCGGCGCGAGGGTCCGCGAGGTAGAAGCCGCGAACGAAGGAGCGCGCGAGCTCGGCGACCTCGGCGGACCTCCCGCGGGCCGCGCCGCGGCGCAGCACCGCCGCGAACGGCTCGTCGTCGCTCCGGCCGAGCCGGAGGAGCTCCTGCGCGTCCGCGAGCTCCGCCGCTGCGTCCACGAGCCGTCCCCCGCGCCGTCGGCCGTGGCGGTCGGGGATCCCGCGCAGGCGCGCACGGGCGCGCCGCGCGAGCGCGAGCGTCGCCTGCGGGCGGCCGTGGACGAACTCGGCTCCGCGCTCGACCGCGATCCCCAGCACCGGGTCGGACCGCGTGTCCACGCGCCCCCCGAGCCGGTCGCGCGCCTCGACGAGCGTCACGGTGAATCCGCGGCGGCACAGGTCGGCAGCCGCAGCGAGGCCGGCGGCGCCGCCGCCGACGACGATCACGCGCGCGCCGCGCCGACTGCGCGGCGCGCGGCCGCTCGAACCGCCCGTTGCCGGCGTGTCGTCCACCCGCTCCTCGCTCCAGAAGTTCGGAACCGCACGGGGGAACGACAACGCGACATCCGGCGGAGCGGCCGCACGCCCGCCCTCCGTGCACTACTTCGCGGCGGTCTTCGGCGCGTCCTTCACGAGCTCCACGTCGAGTCCGATCGTCACCTCGTCCCCGACCGCGGGGCCCGCCTCGACGAGCTTGTTCCAGGTGAGCCCGAACTCCTTGCGGCTGATCTTCGCCTGACCTGCGAACGCCCGGCGCGTCTCCCCGAACATCCCCCTCACCTCGGGCGACGCCGTCACCTCGAACGCGACCGGCTTGGTGACGCCGTGGAGGGAGAGGTCGCCCGTCACCAGCAGTGCGCCCTTTCCGGCCTTCGCGACCTTGGTGGACTTGAAGGTGATCGCCGGGTACTTCGCCGCGTCGAGGAAGTCCGGCGACTTGAGGTGGCCGTCCCGGTCGGCGACGTGGGTATCCAGGCTGGCCACGTCGATCGTGATCTCGACCGTGGACCTCGTGGGATCGGCATCGTCGAGCTGCGCGGCGCCCTGGTACTTCGTGAACTCGCCGCGGACGGTGGAGATGACGAGGTGCTTCACCGCGAACCCGACCTGCGAGTGGGACGCGTCGACGCTCCAGGAGGCGGGGGCGGCGGACGCGAGCAGCGGTGCGGCGGCGAGCAGCGAAACGACGAGCTTCTTCATGGGTTCTCTTTCCTTCGAGCGTGCTGCGTTCGTGGAACTTCGGTGCGGGGCATCGATGCCACCGTTCCGCACGGGCGCGAAGACCGCGAAGGAGCACTTCTGCGTTCCGCCCGCGCAACAGTCGCGGCGCGGCCGCGCCCGCGCGCCCGCGGTTGACTGCGTGGTGAGCACTTGCTAACTTCATGGCATGAGGGCTCCGGTCGGGCTGCCGCGATGCTTCGTCTCGCAGGGGGACCCGCCCTCGAAGCAGGCCATCCTCCGGGCTGCGCTCGCGCTCTTCGTGAAGCACGGGCTCGACGCGACGAACGTCCGGATGATCGCGGCGGAGGCGGGGTACACGAACCCGGCGATGTTCAAGTTCTTCGAGTCGAAGGACGCGCTCGCGCTGTTCCTGTTCGAGCGCTGCTACGACCGGCTTCAGCGCGCCGTCGCCGCTGCCGCCGGACACGGGGCGTTCCGCGAGTCGCTCGCGGGCGTCTTGGACGCGTTCCTCTCGCAGATGGACGAGGACCTCGAGGCGGTGCTCTTCGTCCAGGACTCGTTGCGCGAGCTGTGGCCGCGTCTTCCCGCCCGCGTGCGGAAGCGCTCGATCCTGCGCGCCCTGAGGGACCTGTTCGAGCGCGGGATCCGGGAGCGGGCCGTGAGCGGGTTCCGGACGAGCGACGTGCCCGTCGCCGCGCTGGTCGGGCTCGTGGCCCAGGTCGGCCGCATGATCTACTTCGGCGAGATGGAGGCTCCGGCGCGCTCGCACCGAGCGGAGCTGCACCTCGCCACCACCCGCATGCTGGGACGCTGAGGAGGGCCGGCGGGGCGTGTCGCGCCGCGCCCACCGAGTGAGCAAACGCTAACTAAATTGAGGAAAGGAGACGAGCGATGGCACGCGGGAGCCTGTTCGTGCTGGGCGGCAGCGGCTTCGTGGGCGCGGAGACGGTCCGGGAGGCGGTGGCGCAGAGGTGGCGGGTCACCGCGCTCGCGCGCACCGGGGAGGCGGCGGCGCAGCTGCGCTCGCTCGGCGCGACCCCGGTGCGAGGGGATGCGCGCGCGCCCGACGGGTGGATCGCCGCGGCGTGCGGCGCCGACGCGATCGTCGACCTCGTCCAGCCCGAGCTGCCGCGTCGGATCCGGCAGCGGGACGTCGAGGCGGTCTCGCGGGCGCGCCAAGGGATGACCCGGGCGCTGCTCGCGGCGCTCGGCGCGCTGCCGGCTCCCGACCGGCCACTGCTCGTATCGGTGAGCGGGACGGACGACCTCGCGCCGGACGCCCTGGGTGCGATCGGCGGTTCCTCGCCTCTGCGCGATCCTCCGGTCGGGTTCGGGCACATCGGCGCGCCGATCCGGCGCATGATCGAGGGCGCCGGCGTCGCGGCCACCTTCCTCTATCTCGGGACGGTCTACGGCCCGGGCAAGAGCTTCGCCGCCACGGTGTTTCCGAGGCTCGCGCGTGGGCGGCTGGTGCTGCCCCACCCCGCCCGGAACCGGCTGCCGCTCGTCCACGTCCGCGACGCGGCGCGTGCGATCGTCCACCTCGCCGGCCTCGGGCGCGCGCGCCTCGCCGGCCGGAGCTGGCTCGTCGTGGACGAGGAGGGCGGCGCACCCCTCGGAGGAGTCTTCGACGAAGCCGCCGCGCTCCTCGGCGTCGCGCGCCCGGCCCGCGCCCCGGCCTGGCTCGTCTCGGCGCTGGCGGGGCGGATCCTCGTCGAGACGCTCCTCCGCGACGTCCGCGCCAGGCCGGACGACCTCCTCGGGACGGGGTTCCACTTCGTCTATCCGACGGTCCGGGAAGGCCTCCCCCCGACGCTGAGGTCGCTCGGGTACTCGGTGGAGCCGAGGCCCGTCGGCGCGACGACGCGGGGAAGGGCGCCGATCTGGTGGCTCCTCGCCGCCGCGGTGGGCGCCATCGTCGCCGTGAACGCGCTCGACCTCCCGCTCACCGTGCGCGGGATGCGCGCGATCGCGGGCGGGGAACCCGTGCTCGACGTCCGCCCCGGTTACGGGCCGGCTGACGCGTTCCGCTTTCTCGACGCGCTCGGGCCGTCCGGCCGCGCGAGGTACCTCGAGATGCTGTGGACGGTGGACCTCGTGCTCCCCGTGCTCTTCGGCCTGGCGCTGTGGACGCTCGTCGGTCGCGGCGCCCTCCGGCGGTTCCGGTGGGTGGCCCTCGCGGCGACCGTGCTCGACTACCTGGAGAACGGCGCGATCACCGCGCTCCTCCTCGCGTACCCCATGCGGCATGATGCGCTCGTCCGCCTCGCGAGCCTGTCGACAATCTCGAAGTTCGCGCTGTACCTCGCGTCGGTCGTCCTCGCGGCCGCCGGCGCCCGCGGCCGCAGGACGTCCCCCGCCGCGACCGGAGCGTGCCCGTGAACGTCCTCGTCATCCTCGCCCACCCGGACCCCGCGAGCTTCAACCATGCGCTGTCCTCCGCCGCGGCGGACGCGGCGCGGCGGAACGGGCACGCGGTCGTCCTGCACGACCTCCACGCGGAGCGGTTCGATCCGATCCTGCCGAGCGCCGAGATCGCGAAGGGCGCGCCGCTCGCGCCGTGGCTCCGGCGGCACTGCGACGAACTCGCGGCGGCGGACGGGATCGTCATCGTCCACCCGAACTGGTGGGGGCAGCCGCCAGCCGTCTTGAAGGGCTGGATTGACCGGGTCGTGAGGCCCGGGGTCGCGTACGCGTTCGGAGAGGGCGACGGCGGAGAGGGTGTGCCGATCGGACTGCTCCGCGCGCGGACCGCGATCGTGCTCAACACGTCGAACACCCCGCCAGCGCGCGAGCGAGAGGCCTTCGGCGATCCGCTCGAGGCCATCTGGACGCGCTGCGTGTTCGACCTGTGCGGCGTGAAGGACGTGCGGCGTCGTACGTACGGCATCGTCGCGACGAGCTCGCCGGACGCGCGGAGCCGCTGGCTCGCCGACGCTGCGGACCTCGTGGCCTCCGCGTTCCCTCCCGGGCCGAGCGGGCGGGCCTGACCGCCGCCGGCGCCCTCACCGCGGCGCGAGCGCCACCGCCTGCCGGATCGCCTCGACGAGGCTCCGGTCGTCGGCCTTGCCCGTGCCGGCGATGTCGAACGCGGTGCCGTGATCGACCGAGGTGCGGACGAACGGCAGGCCCACCGTGATGTTCACCCCGGCCTCGAGCCCGAGGACCTTCACCGGCCCGTGCCCCTGGTCGTGGTACATCGCGACGACGAGGTCGAAGTCGCCTCGCCCCGCCCGGAAGAAGACCGTGTCGGCGGGGAGCGGCCCCTCCGCCTCCACCCCCCGCGCGCGCGCCGCGGCGATCCCGGGCGCGACCTTCTTCTCCTCCTCGCCGCGCCCGAAGAGCCCGTGCTCGCCCGCGTGCGGGTTGATCCCGCACACCGCGATGCGCGGGTGCGCGACGCCCGCCCGGACGAGCGCCTCGTGGCCGCGGAGGATCGTGCGCTCCACGAGTCCGGGCTCGATCCGCTCCACCGCGTCGAGCAGGCCGATGTGCGTCGTGACGTGGATGACGCGCATCTTCGGCGTCGAGAGCATCATCGAGACCTCCTTCGTCCCGGAGAGCTTCGCGAGGAGCTCCGTGTGGCCGGGGTAGACGTGCCCGCCGGCGTGGAGCGCCTCCTTGTTGAGGGGCGCCGTGCAGACCGCCTGGACCTTCCCCGCCGTGGCGAGCTCGACGGCCTTCGCGATGTAGTGGTACGCGGCGTTCCCCGCGGCCGCCGAGAGCTTTCCCCAGGGCAGGTCGGCCGCGACGAGCCCGACGTCGACGCAGTCCACCGTGCCGCGCCGGAAGCCGGCGGCCGAAGGGTCCGCCACGGCCGCGACCGCGACGCTCGCCCCGACGATCTTTCCCGCTGCCCGCAGCCGGTTCGCGTCCCCGATGACGACCGGGCGGCACAGCTCGTAGGGCTCGACCCGGCCGAGCGCCTTCATGATGATCTCCGGCCCGACGCCGGCGGGATCGCCCATCGTGATCGCGACGATCGGACGTGGCATGGCTACCTCCGAGCTGCCGCGCGCTCCCGCAGCGCGGCGCGGCACATCCGGCGACGTCCGGCGACCCGCGCACCGCGGCGACGCGCGCCGACGTGCTGCGCGTTCACGGCTGAGATGCGCATCCGGCGGCCGGGGCGCACCCGCACGAGGGCCGGCGCGCGAAGCCGCCGGGCCGCGCGGCGCCCGGCGCCCCGCGCGCTACATGCCGGCGAAGAGCATCCCCTTGCGCAGGATGACCGCGCCGAACCCGACGAGGAGGAGGCCCGACGCCCACCGCACCGCCACCGGGTGCGCGGCTACGGCGCGGACGCGCTGGCGCAGCGCCTGGGACCCGTAGCCGACCGCGAGCATCGGGACCGCGAAGCCGATGGAGTAGACGAGCAGCAGGATCACGCCCGCGGCGAGCCTGCCGTCCGCCGCGACCGTGGCGAGGACGCTCGACAGCATGGGGCCGACGCACGGGATCCACACGAGCCCGAGGCTCGCCCCGAGGAAGAGCCCGGACCAGCGCCCCGGGCCGCGCGCCTGGATCCGCTGCAGCCAGGTGAGCCGCTTGAAGAGGTTCACGTCGCCGAGGAGGAGCAGGCCAAAGAGCACGATGAGCGCCCCGACGACCTTCTCGAGCGCGGGGAGGGCGGGGCCGATCGCGGCGCCGAACAGGCTCATGGCGACGCCCATCGCGACGAAGCTCGCCGCGATCCCCACCACGACGAGGGCCGGTCGCGCGCGGTGCTCGTCCGCGGTGCCGGTCAGGACGAGCGGGATGACCGGCAGCACGCACGGGCTCGCGACGCTCGCGAGCCCGGCGCCAAACGTGAGCGCGAGCGTCGACGGTCCGAGGTCCATGCCCGTCACCTTCCGACGAGGCGCCGGATCTGGCTGGCGGACTGGATACCCGGGGTCGCGCGCCGGAGCTCGCCGCCGCTCGCGTCGGTGAGGAGGAGCATCGGGAGCGAGCGGACGCCGTAGCGGCCGAACTGCGCGAGGTCCGCGGGTTCCGTCGTCCGGTAGGTGACGAGCTCCGCACGGCCGCTCAGCTCGCCCGAGATCTCGGCCAGGATGCGGTCCTGCATCTGGCAGGGGATGCCGTTCGGGTTCATGAAGAAGACGAGGCGCGGGAGCGCGCCCTCGGTCCGCGTCCCGGGCGTCGCCGTCGCGTCGGCGGGCTGCGAGCCGGTCGAGCTCGAGCAGGCGGCCGCGGAGATCGCGGAGACGACGAGGAGGTGACGCAGCGAGCGGGCGAGCTTCACGGGTGTCCTCACATCCCCGGCAGCCGGGGAACGAGCTTCTTCTTCGAGAGGGCGACGAACAGGTACGGCCGGTTCGAGACGAGGGTGACGTCGAGACCCGCGTCTCGAAGGTGGATCGCTGCCTCGAGGCCCGCGAAGCCGCCGCCGAGGACGAGTGCGCGCTCAGGCATGCCGGTGAGAGCCCGCGCTGCGCGGAAGGTTCCGGGACGCGCCCGCCACCGACGTCGTGCGGCGCGCGCCATCCAGCGAGCGGCCGACGAACCGGTCGGACCGGCCGGCGGCTCTGACGCTTCGGGAGACGACATGGGACTGGTTTCGCGGATCTTCGGGGCGCGCGCGCCTCGGGTGCAGCCGACGCACGTGGACGACCGGACCTTCGTCGCGGAGGTCCTCCGGTCGGACCTCCCGGTCGTGGTGGACGTCTGGTCGCCGGGCTGCGGCCCCTGCGGCATGCTCGAGCCGATCTTGATGGACCTCGCGACCGCCTACGCCGGCCGGGTGAAGGTCGTGGAGGTGAACGCGGCGGAGGCGACCCGGCTCGCGGCGCGGCTCGGCGTCATGGGGACGCCCACGGTGCTGTTCTTCAGGGACGGGCGAGAGGTGGAGCGCGTCGTGGGCTTCGTCGGCTCCCGCTACCTGCGCGAGGTCGTCGAGACCGAGCTCCTCGCGGCCCCCGTCGCCTGAGGGAGGCTCGCCGCGTTCGCCGCGCTTCACCGCCTGCGCCCGAGCCGCGCTGCGGTCACCCGCAGCCCCCGTGACGGCGGTCGCGAAACGGAGCGGGGCCGGCCCCGGATCGCGGAGCCGGCCCCGATGAATCCTCTGCTGGACGGCTAGAACTCGTCCCGCTTCTGCTCCTTCGCGTGGAGCTTGTCGAACCACAGCTCCGTGCTCCGGAGGTTGCGCTTCTGGATCTCGGCCTTCGAGTAGCCGAGCGCCTCGAACGGCATCACGCCCTCCGCGACGTGGCAGCGATCGCAGGAGAGCGCCTTCTCCTTCGTGACGAGATGGCTGTTCGCGAAGTAGATGGTCTGCCAGCCCGGCGCCGGATCGTAGCTCTCGATCCCGAGGGCCTTCGCGGCGGACGCGATGCCGGCGAGCGTGTCGCCGGTCGCCGTCGGCTGGGCGAAGTCCATGGAGAGGAGCTTGCCCGTCTTCCGATCGTAGTACGCGCGGCCCTCGTAGAGCTTGAACGGGGTGATCTTGCTCTTGCCGTCGCGGCGGTCGCCCTTCGGGCCGATGCGGTGCGGCGTGTTCTCGACGTTCCCGTCGAACCAGGCGTAGACGGGCCGGGTGGAGCCCGGGTCGCGGCGGATGGTGGTCGGCTCCCAGAAGCCGGTCGCCGCGTCCTTCGTCCACTTCGTGAAGTCCTTCGCAACCGCGCCGCCCGAGTTCGGGATGTGGCAGGTCTGGCAGGCGAGCTTCGCCGTGTGCGCGTCGTAGTCCGGATCGTTGTGCGGCTTGTCGCCGTGGCAGCCGGCGCAGCTCAACCGGACGCCGTCGTTGGCCCAGTTGTTCGGATCGAAGCCGGTCGGGATCTTGTGCCCCTTCGCGGCGTGGCAGTCCACGCAGACCATGCCCTTCTTCGCGTGGATGTCGTGCTCCGCGTCATAGGCGAAGCCGCGCTTGATGAGCTGGCCGCCGCCCGCGTTCTCGTGGCACGTCATGCAGTTCTTCACGCCCGGCTTGCCCACCGCGGCCGCCGCCTCGGGGCTGCGGTCCTGGCCGATCGCGAACTTCCCGTCCGGCGTCTTGAACGGCTTGCGCTTCGAGACGTCGTACTTCGCCGAGTGGCAGAGGAGGCAGTCGACCGAGGCCTCCGCCCCGGCGCCCGTGGATCCGACTCCGGAGAGGTGGTCTCCCGGATGGCAGCTGTTGCAGCCGGTGATCTTCGTCTTCCCGAGCGCGTTCGGCGGGATCTGCTTCAGGTCGTTCACGATGTCGTTGCCGTTGCAGAACGTGTAGATGCGGTTCTTCATCCCGTACTCGAGCTTCGGGTCGAGCCCGTCCACGTTCGTGACCTTCGAGGCGTGCTTCCAGTGGACCGTGTCGAGGAAGGCCTTCGCGACGCCGGGGTGGCACTGCTCGCAGCTCGCGGGGCCCTGGTAGCCGACCTTCAGGAGCTCGTGCGGGTTCTTCTTCTCCGGGGCGGCCTTCTCGGCGTCTGCGGCGTGCGCGAGCGCAGGCGCGGCGGCGAGCGCGGCGACGAGCGCGGCGCGACGAACGTACGTCCTCATGGATTCACCTCTGGTAGATGCGGCGGGTCGTAGGAAAAGCCGCGGCGCACCCGAGGGGCACGCCGCGGCGCGGACGTCGCTCCCGGTCTGGGGGCCGGGGGACGGGGTCAGCAGCCGGCGGCCTTCTTGAAGTAGGTCGCGACGTTCTTCGCGCCCTGCTTCTCGAACTTGGCCTTGATCTCGTCGCCGGCGCTGATGCGATGGTCCTTGAACTTGTCGAGCGTCACCTTGTCCTCGACGGCGAGGTCGACGCTCTGGCCGCTCTTCGCGTCCTTGAGCGTGGCGACCGCGGAGTTGCCGTCCGTCGCGAGGTCGATCTTCGCGACGACGCCGAGCAGCTTCTCCTCGGCGCGGGCGACCGTGCCGGTGGCGAGGGTGAAGGCGACGGCGAGGGACAGCGCGGAAGCGAGCTTCTTCATGTTCGTTCTCCTGTAGAGCGTGGTTTCGGAGGGCGCGTGGATCAGGCGGCCGCGGAGCGTGAAGACGGCGACGCGTCCGGCGAGGTCGTGGCGGAGCCGTTGGGCGCCCGGGCGAGGCGCCGCTCGATTCGCTCGGCCCCGACGAACGCGCCGACGGCGAGCACGGCGACGAGGACGGCGATCACGGCGGGGGGCAGGTGCAGCCACTTCGAGAGCGTGAACACGCCGAGCTTGCCCGAGTTCTGGAACCCGCCCAGGCGCGGCTCCAGCTCGGCGTAGACGACCGTGCCCGCGATGACCCCGAGCACCGTCGCGAGGCCGTCGAGCTTTCCCGAGGCGGTCGCGACGAACGACGTCCCCGGGCAGTACCCGGACACGACGAAGCCCGCGCCCAGGAGGAGGCCGCCCACGATCATCGGCCAGAGGAACGTCGGATAGTTGAACTGGACCGCCTGGAGGTCGAGCACGCCTACGCCCGCCAGGACGACGACCCCGAGCATCGCGCTCGCGATGGCGGTGAACATGACCTTCAGCACGGTCATGTCGTGGCCGTAGAACTGGCCGACGAGCTTCTGCGCGCGCCCGAACCCACCGCGCTCGAGCACGAACCCGAACGCGATCCCGAGGAGGACGGCCATCGCGAGCCCGACGGCGCGCGGGTTTCCCGCGAGCGAGTCGAAGTCGGCCAGGTACGAGAGGGGGAAGGTCATCGCCACTGTCTCCTCACGAAGTACGCGACCGCATAGCCGCCGGCGAAGACCGACAGCATGAAGGCCCACGAGCCCACCGACTGGACCGCGCCACCGGAGAGCGCCTGACCGGAGGTGCAGCCGCGCGAGAGCTTCGCGGCGAACCCCATCACGATTCCGCCCGCCACCGCGAGCGCGATGCGCGTGCCGGACCCGAACGTCGGCCCCTTGCGCACCTCGAGCCCGAGCCGGCCCGAGGTCCACGCGGCGAGCACGCCGCCGACGACCATGCCGAGCACCTCGAAGACGAGCCAGTCGTTGAGCGGGTGGTGGTCCTCCATCGTCCCCGCCATCGCCGGGATCGAGCTCACGTGGCCGGGGGCGACGAGGCTCGTCCCCCACACGCCCAGGCGGAAGCTCGCGCCCGAGGCGCCGAGCCCCCGGCCCATGACGAGGTAGGTCGCGAGGAGCACCGCGCCGAGCGCGAGGCCGGCGAGGTACGGGTTCCAGAACTTGTCGGGGTCCTTCTCCATGTCGGCTCCTGCCGCGCGCTGCGGATCCCTGCGCGGCGCCCTCCGACATTGCGGGGGTCGTGCCTGCGACGGACCCGCGTGATCGCGGGCGGTTGCACGAACAACGTCGCAGCATCGAACCGTTTCACGTCTCAGCGGGTCTCACGGCGTGTCAGGAGGTGAAACATGGCCGTAGAGTCCCTGGAAGCCGTGGTCTCGTGCCCTGCGCCGACCTCGGACGAAGAGCGCGCGTTCTCCGCGGTGAACGCCGCGTTCGGCTCGCTGGGCCGCGCCTGCATGGCGCTCGATTCCGACTTCCGCGTGCGCTACGCGTCCGGCCTGTTCGACGCGCTCCTCGGCGCCGGCACCGCGGCCCGGCTGCGGGGCAGCCCGGTCGAGACGATCCTCGGCTCCGAGATGTTCGGCCCGGAGGGCCCGCTGCGTCGCTCGCTGCTCGCCGGCGAGACGCGCGAGGGCTGGCGCGCCGTCCTCCACGCCGGTGGCGGCGGCGCGCGGCTGATGTCCGTCTCGGCGGCGCCGCTGCAGCGCGACCGCTTCGGCGTCTGCGATCCGCAGGCCCGTTACCTCGTCGTCCTGAGGCCCGCGGACGAGGCGATGGTGGAGGCGAGCGGGCCCATCGCCGGCTTCGGCCTCATCGGCCGCTCTCCCGCGATGGCGCGCGTGTTCGGGCTCATCGACACCCTCCAGCACAGCGAGTCGACGGTCCTCATCACGGGTGAGAGCGGCACGGGCAAGGAGGTCGTCGCGCGGATCATTCACGCCCATTCGCCGCGCTGCTCGGGTCCGTTCGTCGGCGTGAACGCCGCGGCCCTCCCCGGCGAGCTGCTCGAGAGCGAGCTGTTCGGCCACGTCCGGGGCGCGTTCACCGGCGCGGTCCGCGACCGCGTGGGTCGCTTCGAGGCTGCGAACGGCGGGACGCTGTTCCTCGACGAGGTCGGCGACGTGCCCCTGCACCTGCAGGTGAAGCTGCTTCGCGTCCTGCAGGAGCACACCTACGAGCGCGTCGGCGACAGCCTCTCCCGCCCGACCACCGCCCGCATCATCGCTGCCACGAACCGGAACCTTCGCCGCTCCGTCGCGGAGGGTCAGTTCCGGGAGGACCTCTTCTACCGGCTGCGCGTCATCCCTGTGGAGGTGCCGCCGCTCCGCGTGCGCCGGGAGGACATCGAGCCGATCGCGCGCCTCCTCCTGTCGCGAGCCTGCACGCGGACGGGGCGGGCGCTGCGGCTGTCTCCGGAGGCGGTGCGAGTCCTGCTCTCGTACGGGTGGCCGGGCAACGTGCGCGAGCTCGAGAACGCGCTCGAGTTCGCCGCGACGGTCGCGAAGGGGCAGACGATCCAGCCCGAGGACCTGCCGGACGAGGTCGCGGCGGAAGGGAGCGGCGCGGTCGCCCCGGAGCTTCGCGGGCGCGGGAGCGCGGCTCCGGCCGCGGTTGCTACCTCGGGGCCGCCGCGCCGGATCAGGCTCCGCGGAGCGTCCCCCACGGACCGCGACGCGATCCTCGCGGTGCTCGAGGCGCACGCGTGGAGTCGGCTGGAAGCGGCGAGGGCGCTCGGGATCAGCCGCTCGACCTTGTGGCGCCGGATGCGCGCGCTCGGTCTCGAGTGACGACGTCCCTCCTCAGCCGCCCTCCGCGGTGCCGCTCGGCCCCGCGAGTCGAAGCCGCCCCGCGATGAGGGCGGCGATCGCGTCTGCGACGCTGCCGGCCGGCGCGCGGTAGACGGGCGCGTCGAGCGGCGGCGGGTCGCGGAGCGTGTCCGCGCCGGCGTCGCTCACGATGAAGACGTCCACCATCGCGCCCCGGAGCAGGACGCGCGGGTCGCAGCCGAGTCCGCGCGGATTCGGGATCGCGCGAAAGGTGAGCGTGTCGGTCTCGACGAGCAGGAAGTTCGGCGCCTCGCAGAACCGGGCCGCGACGCGGCTCAGCAGACCGAGGTTCTCGTCGATCGGGATGCAGATGATGTTCAAGAGGCCCTCGCGCCGCCCCCCTATTCGGGCGTCGTCCGGTCTGAGCCGCGCGAGGGCGGCGCGGTTCGAGAGGGCGCTCGCGGGGGTCCGGCTAGGACCTACCGGGTGCGCGATCGGAACTGGCGTTCGCAGAGGAGCGCTGCCCGAGAGCCCGCCGGCCCCCCAGCGCCACCTCGCCAAGCCGACCACCCTCGAGGCGATCGAGGAGGTCCTCGGCGAGGCGTCGCGCCGCGGCCGCCGCCCGACCCGCGGCGGCCCGGGCGAGTGAGGCAGGTCCTCGTCGGCCGCTGCTCGGGTCGCCTGGCGTCTCTACCGATCGGCGTCCTGCGGCGCCCTGAGCCGCGCGATGCGGCTCTTCACGATCTCCGCGTGCTCCGGAAACCTTCGCCCCGCCTCTTCGAGGAACCGCTGGTAGTACGCGATCGCCTCGGCGCGGCGGCCGCCGGCGTCGAGTGCCCGCGCGTAGTTGAGCACGATCTCCGGTAGCGGCTGCAGCTCGAGCGCTCGCCGGTACTCCTCCACCGCCTCGTCGGTCCGGCCCCGCTGCATCAGGATTCCACCGAGGTTGCTGTGGGCTTCCGCGTTTCGGGGTTCGAGGCGGATCGCTTCACGGTACTCGCGGATCGCGTCGTCGAGCTGACCCTTCACGTGATGGTCGGCGCCGAGGTTGTTGTGGGCGGCCGAGCTTCGGGGATCGAGCTCGATCGCCTTGCGGTACTCCCGCATGGCGTCGTCGAGCTGACCCCTGGCGTCGTGGATGTTGCCGATGTTGCAGTGCGCGCCCACGTGCCCGGGGGCGAGACGGATCGCCTCGCGGTACTCGCGCATCGCGTCGTCGAGCTGAGCCTTCGCGTGATACACGCCCCCGAGGTTGAAGTGGGCCTCGACATGGCCGGCGTTGGCCCGGAGCGCCTCGCGGTACTCGCCGATCGCGTCGTCGATCCGGCCCTTCGCCTGGTAGGCGTTGCCGAGGTTGAAGTGCGCAAGCGCGTACCCAGGAGGAAGCCGGACGGCCTCACGGTACTCGCGGATCGCCTCGTCGACCCGGCCCACCCTCTTGTAGGCGTTGCCCAGGCTGTTATGGGCGCGCGGCTTGAGCGGGCTCTTCGCGACAACATCGCTCCACAGCGTGAGGTCGTCCTTCCAGACGACGTTCCGCGCGTACGTCGCGGCGCCGAGCGGTCCCGCGGTGACGAGTAGCGTCAAGGCGGCCTGGAGCCCGAGTGAGGTTCGCAGGCGAAGGTGCTCGACCGCGGACAGCAGCAGGGTTCCTGCGGCAACTGCGGCGCCGACGCAGGGAAGGTAGACCCGGTGCTCGAAGATGACGTCGCGGATCGGGACGATCGACGACTCGACGGACAAGGTGACGAAGAACCACGCGATCCCGAAGAAGGCGAGGGCGCCCTCGGCGCGGTTCGTCCTTCGCGCCCGGACCAGGAGATACACGGCGAGCGCGCCGATCGTCAGGAGGAGGGCAGTCGATGCAAGGACGGCCGGATCCGCAAGCGAGCTCGACAATGAGAAGTCGTAGTCCAGGTTCTGCCGGACGGGCAGCACGAGCAGTCGCAGGTACGTGACCACGACGCGCGACTGGGTCAGGAGGTACACCGACCTCGGGATCTCTCCAGTCTCGGCGGCGAGTCGGCTCACGTCGCCTAGCGCGTCGCCGAGCGTCTGCGCACGGCCGACGAGGCCGAGCGGGACCATCAGTGCGATCGCCGCGAGGGGGAGCAGCAGCAGGCGATGTCTCCCGGGACGCAGGAAGAGGAGCTCGTACGCCGCCGCGACGATCGGCAGGGTGAAGCTAATCTCCTTCGTCTTCATGGACGCGGCCGCCGCCAGAAGCGAGAGGCCGTAGAGACCGGCCGCGCGGGCCTTGGAGAGGCGGTCCGCCTCGAGCGCCGCCCGCGCCAGCGCGAAGAGCGTCAACGAGAGCAGGAAGAAGAGCGTCGCGAGCGCGGCGAAGCGCTGGACGACGTAGGTGACCGCCTGGGTCTGGAGCGGATGCAGCGCGAACAGGAGCCCGGCAGCGAGCGGCAGATACCTGCGCACCAATGGGCCCGCCTCGGCGCGCCGCAGCGCCGGCGTCCGGAGAGTGATCGCGGTCAGCCAGAAGACGAGTAGCCCATTGCAGACGTGAATGAGGAGGTTTACGAAGTGATAGCCCCACACCTCCAGCCCGGCGAAACGGTAGTTGAGCGCGAACGAAAGGTAACCAAGCCAGCGGTTGCCCGATGGCGGCCACAGCCTGCGAAGGTCGCGCAGGGTCTCGTTCTCGATGATGCTCGAGAAGTCATCGAAGTGAAACGAGGCACCGAACGTGTTCGAGTAGGCGAGTACAGTCGCGACCGCGATCACGAGTGTCGCGACCAGCGTCTCTCGCTCCCGGACCGAGCCGTACGCCGCGCGCTCTGAAAAGATGATCGCCGGCGCCGGCTTGCTCGTGTGAGCTGGTCTCCTCGGGCGGCCCATGGGTCTCGGATGATGACCGAGAGCCGAATATTCGCCTAGGAATCGGGAGCACTACAAGGGCGCAGCCTCACGTTGCGACCGAGGCGGAGGACGGAAGGCCGTTCAGTCGTTTGCGGCGGGACCTGTCCGCGCCGAGCCCGAAATGCGACTGAGCGTTGAAGGACGCACACGAATGTCGCGCCCTGTGGGGGTCAGACCTGATTCCCGGTGACGGCTCGGAGGTGCCTCCCGAGCCGGTGGCGCCTGGCGATCCCGCCGACGACGCGATGGTGGCCCGGTTTCGTGGCGGGATCGGCCCGGAGGGCTTCGCCGACGCTGTTTCCTGATCGGCAAGATCGACGCCTCGATCCTCCTCTGTAGACGGCAGCCACGATCCGCGTCGCCCGCGGGCAGGAACATCATGCTGCCGGGCTCGCGAGTCCGCTCACGAGCGCGGTCACCCAGGCAGCGGGACCGCGCCGGCGTCGTTGATCTCCACCAGCACGCCTGCGACGTTGACCGTGACGGCCGCCGTGCCGGCGGCGAACGGCAGGCCCGTCACCGTGGCGGTCACGTCCCGATCTCTGTGTAAAACGGACTCGCGGTGAAGCTCCTCGTTTGCTTCACGCGGCTTTGGCGACGACGGCCTCCTTCGCCTTCAGCAGGGACATGTCCAGGTAGCGGCGGTCGGTCCAGATCGCGTGACCTGGAGCGCGACCGCGGTGACGAGCCGGAGCGCGCTCGCGCGGTCCGGAAAGGCGCCCACGGCCCGAGTTCGACGCTTGATCTCACCGTGGAGTCGCTCGAGCCCGTTGGTCGAGCGGATGCGGTGCCAGTGCTCCTTCGGGAATGCGTAGAACTTGGTGGCCGCCTCGAAGCCGGCGTCGAGGCACGCCATCGATTCTGGGAGCTGGCGTCCGAGACCGGCGGCGAGTTCGGACATCCTCCTGCGGGCCTCGGCCTTGGTGGGCGCCAGGAAGACCTGCCAGACCGCCTTGGCAAGCCGCGCCCTGAGCCTCGGCCTTCCCGACGATGTTCCGCTGGAGGTGGACGATGCACCGCTGCTGCGGCGCCTCTGGCAGGTGGCGGCGGACCGCCTTCGCGATGCCGGCGTGGGCGTCGGCGACGACGAGCTGGACGCCCGAGAGCCCGCGCTCGATGAGCTGCGCGAGGAGCTCGCTCCACGAGTTCTCGGACTCCTCGGCGCCGATGGTCACCGCGAGGAGCCGGGCCCTCGATGGGCGCCTTCCGGAGCTCCTCGACCTTGGTGCCGAGGGTCTTCGCCGCCCGGCTCACCGTCGACTTGCTCACGTGCTCTCCCGTGAGCGCCTCGGTGATCTGGCCGACGTCGCGGGTCGAGGCGCCGTGGACGTAGGCGTTGACCATCGCGTCGTCGATCTCCGGCGAGCGTCGCTTGTAGCGCCCGACGATCGCGGAGCCAGCCGAGCCGCCCTCGCGCGCGCGGGACCTTGAGATCGATCGCGCCCATCGAGGTGACGAGGCGGCGCAGGGACGTGCCGTTCCGGCGATCGACTCGCTGGCCCATCCGCTCCCACTTCTTCGCCCCGACCATCTCCTTGATCACCTCCTCGAGGACCACCTCGAGCGCCACGCGGATGGTCCCCTGGAGGATGGTCCGCAGGTCGAGGTGGAAGTCTGTAGACGGCGGCCTGCTTCCGTCGAAATCTGACAGTCGACATGGCGCCGCGAAGACGGAACCGGCGTAGCGGTCACCGCTTCTTGGTGGGCCGGCTGGGTGGCGTGGGCGGCTTCTCGGGCGAGTCATCGCGCTCGAAGGAGTGGCGATCGCGCCAGGAGTCGGCGTCGATGTCGACCTTGTGGCAGTGCTGGGCGAAGCGGTCGACGAGGGCGACGACGCAGGCGGCGCCGGGGAAGACGGTGCCCCACTGCTTGA
>WNFU01000613.1_pt1 | contig 48856 bp, 30 predicted proteins | sample 5400121 | NCBI WGS metagenome assembly WNFU01 (sample SAMN13153360, study PRJNA577476) | soil metagenome | isolation source: 100 cm soil or saprolite under grassland replicate 1 | place: USA:California | collected 2016-06-15 | reverse complement strand
ATCGAGTCGAAAGGCTCATCGCCGGAAGTAGAGGGGATCGAATCCCCTCATACTTCCAGCGATCTCAATTTCCTCTCCATCCGAGCTCACCAAGATGTTCGCTACGGATGGAGTATCCATTGAGGGAAGAAGATGAAGTTTGGATTGATTGCAGGCAACGGACGGTTCCCCTTCCTTGTGCTCGAGGGCGCGCGCAGAGAGGGCGTCGAGATGATCGTCGCCGCAATCAAGGAAGAGACCGATCCCGCCATTGAAAATATCGCCCGCACGGTCGAGTGGATCAGCGTCGGGCATCTGGGCAAGCTCATCAAGTTCTTCAAGCGCGAGGGCGTGACGCGCGCGATAATGGCGGGCCAGGTCAAACACGTCCAGATTTTCAAGCTCAACGCGCTGCCCGACCTGCGGATGGCGCGGATGCTGGCCCGTTTGAAGCGGCGCAACACCGACGCGCTGATCGGCGCCGTCGCCGACGAATTGGAGTCCGAAGGCGTCACGCTGATCGATTCGACGACTTTTCTTCAGCCTTTACTGGCGCGCGAAGGCGTTTTGACCAGCCGCGCCCCGAACAGACGCGAGATGGCCGACATTGAATACGGCCTGAGCGTCGCGACGGAACTGGCGCGACTCGATCTCGGCCAGACCATCGTCGTCAAAAGTGAGGCCGTGGTCGCGCTCGAAGCGATGGAAGGCACAGACGCCACGATCCGCCGCGCGTCCGAGCTGGTTCGCGGACGCCCGCTGACCGTGGTCAAAGTTGCGAAGCCCGATCAGGACATGCGGTTCGACGTGCCGGTCATCGGGTTGAACACGGTCGAAACCCTGCGCGCCTGCAACGTGACTGCAATGTCGATCACGGCGGACAAGACCCTGATCTTCGACCGCGACCAAACCATCGCCGCAGCCGATCAGAATCGCATTGTGATCCTCGGGAAATAATCTGCTTGCCCCGCGTTATGTCAGGATGATCGGAATTAACTTCAAAATTGCGTCTTACGAAAGCCTGGCATAGGATATGCGCGAAGTCATTCGTCGCAACAACAGTAATTCAACCGTTTCTCGAACAGCCAGAACTTATGTCATACGCCTGGATAGTGTGGTTGATAATCGCCGCCATCTTCATCGGGATTGAGGTGTTCACGCCCGGATTCTTTCTGCTCTGGTTCGGCGTCGGCGCGCTGGTCGCTTCGGCAATGGCTTTGTTCGGCGTGGGAAGCTTTGCGCTCCAGATGATAGTTTTCCTCGTCGTCTCGGTTCTTCTGGTCGTCGCATCGCGGACGATCTTCGAGAGGTTCTTCACCAGTAAATTGGATCACAATCGGCTCAGATCGGGCGTCGAAACGATGATCGGGCAGATCGGCACAGTCGTCGAACCGAGCCGCGGCGCGCTCAACGAAGGCGCGGTCAGGGTTTACGGTTCGGTCTGGACGGCGTTTCCCACGGAAGGCGAGCGGCCTTTGAGTGAGGGCGAATCCGTCGCAGTCGAGCGCATCGAAGGAAACGCCATCTACGTGCGGCGGACGCCGCATCATCCTCGTTCATTCACTGAGACCGCGGAGCCATAAAGTCGTCCGGCATCGCGGGCGCAACGGAGGAGATTATGGATTTTCTGTTTACATTGGTCACACTTGGCGTCATCGCAATCGTCGCGATGTACGTCGCATCGAAGACGATCCGCATCGTTCCACAGGCGACAGTCTTGCTCATCGAACGTGTGGGCAGGTTCCATAAAGTGGCCGCCAGTGGTTTGAACCTCATTCCCCCGTTTCTGGATCGCCCGCGCGGATTCAATTGGACAGGCCTTCGCCCCGGCTCGACTCTGATTGATCTGCGCGAGCAGTTCACCGAATTGCTGCCGCAACCCGTGATCACGCGCGACAATGTGACGATCATGGTTGATTCGGTGATCTACTGGCAGATCACCGATCCGATCAAAGCCGTTTACGAAGTCAACGACCTGGTCGGCGGCCTCATTCAATTGACGATTACTGCAATGCGCAATGTGATCGGCGAACTCGATCTAGATCATGCGCTCAGCTCACGCGACACGATCAACAGCAAACTCCGCGTCGTGCTCGATGACGCCACGCACAAATGGGGAGTCAAAGTCACCCGCGTCGAATTGCGCAACATCAATCCTCCGGAGGACGTGCGCATAACCATGGAAAAGCAGATGACCGCCGAACGCAACCGGCGCGCGTTGGTCTTACAGGCCGAAGGCGAGAAGCAGGCCGCGATAGCCCGCGCCGAAGGAGAGAAGCAGGCCGCCATCACGCGCGCCGAGGGCGAGAAGCAGGCCGCGATTCTTCAGGCCGAAGGCCAGGCGCAAGCCCGATTGACGGCCGCGACAGCAGAAGCCGAATCCATACGCCGAATCGCCGACGGAATCACGGTCGGAAATCCGGCGCAGTACCTGATCATGATGAAGTACATCGAATCGCTGAGGGAGATGTCGCGCTCGAACAACTCGAAGGTCATCTTTATGCCGGTCGAAACCAGCAGCGTGCTTTCGAGCATCGGCGCCTTCAAAGAGGTCTTCGGCGATCAGGAGTCGGTAAACGTCCAGCCGAGGTTGAGGCAGTAAGGATTTCATTCGTGGCCGACATTCTTCGTTTTCTTCATCATCTTCGCGTATTTTTCGGGAAACGCTTTCGCGCGTCCCTCGCGGTTCATCACGATGTGACGCGTCTCGCCTTCGGCCAGCGGCGTCCCGTCGCCGGCCCGCAAAACTTCATAAGCGAATGTGATCGCGCGGCTGCGCAATTCGGTGACCCGCGTGCGCACGATGATCTCGTCATCGTATCTGGCCGGGACACGATACTTCACGCGGGCTTCGGTGACCGGCAGAAACGTGTCGGCCTCTGTTTCCATGTCGCGGTAGTTGAACCCGTAATCGCGGCACAACTCGACCCGCCCGACCTCGAACCAGATCAGGTAATTCGAGTGATAAACGACGCCGGCCTGATCTGTCTCGGCGTAACGGACGCGCAGCCGCGTCTCGCTCCATTTGTGGTCCTCAGGGTTATTCATAATCAAAGCGCCCGCTAACTTATCCTATCCCTATATTCAAACCATTGCCATTATTCTGTCCGCTATTTTTTGTCCGCTATTTTTGATAGGTAGAAAAAAAAGATCTTCCATTCGTAGCCAGTCGCTTCCACTTTTAGGTTGACTTCTCACGTTCGCGCAGGCCAAGCTATCGGGCTATGGAACAACGGACAGCAGGGCAGCCGGCAGCTAATCCGAACCGCGCTCATCTGGAAGAACTCGTTCAGGAACTCCGTGAATTGGAGGATCGCTTACGACAGGGCGGCGGCGCAGACAAGATCGAACGCCAACACAGTCAGGGCAAACTGACCGCGCGCGAACGCATCGCGCGTTTGCTCGATCCGGGCGCGAGGTTTCAGGAGGTCGGCCTGCTCGTCGCTTACGATGAATACGACGGCCAAGCGCCATCCGCCGGCGTCGTCACGGGTTTCGGCCTGGTCGCCGGTCGAGAGGTCGTGGTCGTTGCGAATGACGCCACGGTCAAGGCGGGTTCGTGGTGGCCGGAAACAATCAAGAAGATGCTACGCGCTCAGGAGATTGCCATGCGGTGCCGCACGCCGATTGTTTACCTGGTCGATTCGGCGGGCGTGAATTTGCCATATCAGGGCGGCGTCTTTCCGGGGCAATACGGCGCGGCGCGAATTTTCTATTACAACTCGGTCATGCGCCGCTACCTGAAAGTCCCGCAGATCGCGGCGGTGATGGGGCAGTGCGTCGCGGGCGGGGCTTATCTGCCGGCGCTTTCAGACGTGATCCTGATGGTCGAGGGCACGTCGTTCATGGGGCTGGGCGGGCCGAATCTGGTCAAAGGCGCGACTGGACAGAAGGTCTCGAGCGAGACGCTGGGCGGCGCGCGGATGCACAACGCGATTTCGGGCGTCGCGCATTACCGCTCGAAAAACGACGAGGAGTGCATCGATAAAATCCGCGAGATCATTTCCGAGTTGCCCGCGAAGACGACAACGCGCGTGAGCGTCGTCGAAGCCGGCGAACCGGCCCGGCCCTCGACCGATCTTTACGACATTCTTCCATCCGACCACCGCGCGCCGTACGACGCGCGAGAAATGCTCAATTGCATTTTGGATCGGGAGAGCTTCGACGAATTCCAGGCCGATTACGCGAAAGAGATGATCGTCGGCCACGCGCGCGTGCGCGGCGTGAGCGTCGGCGTCATCGCCAACAACCGCGGCTTCGTCCCAGGCGCGTCGGGTAAAGCGCCCCGGATCGGCGGAATCATTTACACCGAGAGCGCCGAAAAGACGGCTTATTTCATCGAGACCTGCAACCGCCACGGAACGCCGCTGCTCTTTATTCAGGACGTTTCCGGTTTCATGGTCGGCGTCGAGGCCGAACAATCGGGCATAATTCGCGCGGGGGCGCGCTTCGTCGAAGCGATGGCCACCGCGACCGTCCCGAAAATCGTGTTGACCGTCAACCATGCCAGCGGCGCCGGATATTACGCCATGGCCGGACAAGGCTTCGATCCCGATTTCATCTTCACCCTGCCGACCGGGCGGATGGCCGTAATGGAAGGCGAATCGGCGGTGATGGCGCTATTTTCGGCCCAGTTGGATAAATTAAAAGAGCAGGGCAAGGAGCCTGACGAAAAATTGCGCGCCGAGATGGATCGCGTGCGCGCCGAATACGAACGGCAACTCGACGCCCGCTTCGCCGCCGCGCGCGGATTTGTTGACGCCGTTTTAACACCAGAAGAAGCCCGATCTGCGTTAGAATTAGCACTGCGAACGGCGCTGAATAACCCCGGCCCTCATCTCGGACAGTTTGTTTTCTAATTAGCGCGATGCGCGCATAAGCAAGCGGTTCTAATTTGGCGCAGTGTTGCACGTGTAAGCAAGAGATAGCCCTGCGCCGGGGCTGCTTGATTAAGCGTGCGGTACTGTTAATATCTGTGGAACCTTGATCGCCGTTAGCTTTAGGAGGACACGCTTTGATTGAACTTTACTTGATGCGTCACGGAATCGCCGCCGACCTCGGAGAGGCTGGTGTGGTCAAAGACGCCGACCGGCCTCTCACCCCCGAAGGGCGCGAGAAAATGAAGTTGGCCGCCATAGGGTTGCGCAAGACCGGGATGAAATTCAATCTGATACTGACCAGCCCGCTGCTGCGCTCCCGCCAAACCGCCGAAGTGATCGCCGACGCTCTGGAATTGCAGCATAAAGTCAGGATCATCGAGTCGTTGGCGCCTGGCAAAGCCTTTATCGAAGGCGAGGGCCGCCATGCCGAAATCTTCCTCGAACTCGGCGCCTATCAGTTCGACCGCGCGTTGCTCGTAGGCCACATGCCCGATCTGGCCGAACTTGCATCACTCTTGCTCACCGGGAATCGCAACCTCAACATCGAATTCAAGAAGGGTTCGATCTGCGCTATTGAAGTGTCGAGTCTGCCGCCGCGCGGCCCGGGATTGTTGCGGTGGATGCTGACGCCGAAGCACATGCGCTTGTTCGGAAAGTGAGTCTTATGAACCCCTGGCACGACGTGGAGCTTGGCGACCAGGCCCCTGAGATTTTCAACTGCATCATCGAAATTCCCATCGGCTCGAAGGTCAAATACGAGATGGACAAGAAGACCGGCCTGCTGCGCGTCGACCGCGTGCTCTTCAGCGCTGTCCATTACCCGGCCAATTACGGCTTCCTGCCGCGGACCTATTGCGACGACAACGACCCGCTCGACGTGCTCGTGCTCGGCCAGGTCGAGGTCGCGCCGCTCTGCATCATGCGCGCCAAGACCATCGGCGTCATGCAGATGATCGATCAGAACGAAGAGGACGATAAGATCATCGCCGTCCATTACGACGACCCCGAATACCGCGATTACCGCGACATCTCCGAACTGCCCGAATACCGGCTGAAAGCGGTCAAGAGATTTTTCGAAGACTACAAGGCGCTCGAAAATAAACAGGTCAAGGTCGAAAGGTTCATGGGACGCTACGACGCGCTCAATATTATCGAGCAGAGTGTTAAGCTGTACGACGATTTGAAGCCGCAATTGATCGGAACGTAAAAGCGGCGGTTTACTGAAACTTTTTCGACTTTATTTTTAATCCGGCCGTCTAAATCTGCGGGAAAATTGCTCTGGAGGGCAAGCCGGCGGGCACAAACGTCCCCCGATGATTAGGATTTTTCGCCGCAACGGCCCGACCGGCGACGACGCGTAACATCAGTCACTTATCTATTTATGGAGTTCACCGACGATCAGATCATCGAGCGGACACTCGCCGGTGAGACCGACGCGTTTAGCCTGCTGGTGCGAAGGTGGGAGAGGCCTATTTACGGGCTGTCGCTGCGCATGCTCGGACGTGACGAGGACGCGCGCGACGTTTGCCAGGAGACTTTTCTGGCGGCCTTTCGGAACCTGGGGAAGTTCCGAGGCGACGCAAAATTCTCTTCCTGGCTTTACCGGATCGCTCTGAACGCCTGCCATTCCCGGCTGCGGAAACAGGGCGCGATAGCCGAGCAGTCAATCGACCACGAAGACGGCGACGGGCGCAAATTCGAGATCGCCGACGACGGTCTGGAGGGGTTACCCGAGCGGTTGCAGCGCGATCAGCGCGCCGAGATGGTGAGAAAGGCTCTGTATGCGCTGCCCGCCGAGATGCGGCAGGTGATCATAATGAAGGAGTACGAAGAGCTGACCTTTGCCGAGATCGCTGAGATTCTGCAGATTCCAGTGAGCACGGTGAAATCGCGCCTCTACACCGGGCTGCATCAGATGGGCACCCGGCTGGAAAAGATGCGCGGGTTGTTGTGAGTGCGAGGAGAAATATGAATAGCGAAAAAAACGGAAACAGTTGCGGGCGCAAGGAAGACCTGGTGACCTATCTCTACGACGAAGCGCCTGCGACGGAGCGCGCTTCGTTCGAGAGTCATCTGGATTATTGCGACGCGTGCCGCAATGAATTGACGGCCTTCGGGCGCGTGCGCCGCGATCTGGGCGCGTGGCAATTGGGTCAGATCGCCCGCCCGGAGATCGTGCTGCGGCGGAGCAGGCTTGATCTTCTGCGTGAGTTGGTCGGTATGTTCCCGGTATGGGTTCGCGGCGCGGCGCTCATCGGGGCGGCCGCGGCGATGTTACTGGTCTCGCTGTCAATCGCCGGTACGAGGATCAGCCTGAAGGACGGCGACTTCGCCGTCAGTTTTGGCCGGACGGGTAATGGGGCGGCGCCAGCCCAGGCGGCCTCGTCCGAAGAGATCAATCGGATGGTTCAAAACGCCGTGGCCGAAGAGCGCGGGAAGATGGAAGGGCTATACAGCGCCCGACTGGCGAGTTTTAAGGATCAACTCGACGCCGATCATCAGACGGAATTGCGGGCCGCCAGGGCCGAGCAGCAGGCGCAACTCAGGGCCGCGCGGACGGCCTTGCAACAAGAGATGCGCAGGTTCAATCGGCAAAATACCCTCGCTGGGATCCGCGCGTTTTTCTCCAGGGATGATTCCAGCGACTCTTGGGGAGACGGCAGATGAAAACAAGTGATGCCCCAACCAGACGCCGAAAGACGATTTCGGCCATGACCGCAGCGCTGATCTCAGTCGTCTGCGTGATGACCTTCTGCGCGAACACAGTTTCGTCACAGAATCTGCGCAGGCAGATGCGGATTCAAAGGAAGATTGACAGGAAGACTCCCCGCCCCGCCGGCAATCCCAATAAGTTGAACCCTTCGAACAGCGGAAATGAGGAGCCGGGCGTGTCGGACCAGCCGGAGACAGCGCCCCGCGCGGCGGCTCGGCAGCGAGGGCAGACCGTGGATGGAATCAGACAACGCGGCCTTCAATCGTTCTTCACCCAGGATGAGCAGTCGTTGTGGATTCCGGCCTTCGGCAATCGGGTGGCGCTTCTGATGATCTTCCGGCAACTCGACCTGACTCCCGAACAGAAAATCAAGATCAGAGACCTCAGCCGACAGGTGGGACAGCGGCTGCGGCTGTCGCGTCAGGAATTGAATCAGCTCGAAGCGCAATTGGACGAGGCGATTTATGGCAATTTCGATACCGCAAGCCTCGACAATTATGATTCGGCAAAGGTGAAGGAGCTTACCGAACAGGTCATACAGAAGCAGGCCGAGTGGTTCAGATTACATAAGGATATCGAATCCCAATTCCGGCAGATTTTGACGCCCGACCAGTTCTACGTATACCGCGAATTGATGATCGACGCGGTGCGGCCGGGGAATCGTCCCCTGGTCAACCCGGGGGCCCGCCAGCAGCAACGACAACGACGGATGGGAGTTCAGCCGAATCCGCAGAACAGACCAAACCAGCAAGACCAGGAAGATTGAGGATTGAGGATCGAGGATCGAGGACCGCATAGAATATCGCTGTTCTATCCTCGATCCTCGATCCTCGACCATCCTCGCCACATTAGCCGAAAAGGTCACTTCCGCGCGTAATGAGATTGCTGAAGTTTTTTCAGGAGCGCCAATCCATGTCGAATCGGGACGCCGAAGCTGGCCGTCGATTGCGAACTCATCAGGATGGCCTGGTTGATGCCTATCACCTTGCCGTTGGAGCCGAAGACGGGGCCGCCCGACCCTCCCTCGTCCGTGCGCGCGTCATAAACCAGTTGCGGCGTAACGTCGCTGATGTGACCTTGCGTCGATTGCGGGCGAATCTTCGAACTGGCGGCCAGTTCGTTGAGCTGAGTCCGATATGAGAGGTTGCCGTAAAGCCGGCGGTTCGCTTTGCTGATGTTGTTGGTCCGCGCGATCAAACCCTCTAGTCCAGCCGGATAGCCGAGCAGCACGACCGATTGCCCGCTGGCGACGCCCTCGCCAGTCTCATCCAAAGGCAGCGGCAGCAGTTCCGCCGCGCCCTGGTCGAATGAGCAGAGCGCGACGTCCTGATCGGACGAGAATCCGACGGGGGTCAGCTTGAACGATTGAGGAGTCTGCGGGAAGTAGGCCAGCAACTCTTTCAGTCTGGGAGTGAATCCGCGCATCTTGATCAGGCTGGCTATGTCGTCTTCGTCCCAGGCCTGAATGACGTGACGGTTGGTGAGCACGGACCCCTTGGCGGCCAGAAAGCCGGTGCCCATGAACTCGACCTCGTAAACGCGCCCGTTGCCGTCAACGCTCAGATTGACATTGCCGTCAGGGCCGATCGGGTTTTCGGTTCCGCTCGGCTCCTTGAATTTGATCTCGCCGCCCGCCCTCGGATCGACGAAGACGTAAGTGCCATAAATCAGGCAGACGCCCTGCCCATAACTGTTGACGATCTTCTCGGGGAGGGAGAGCGAACTGCGAATGTCGCTGGCCTCGTTGCGCGCCTCCTGCAGGGACGTGCGGAGTTTGTCTATCTCGCTGCGCGTGGCGCTCATCGTCTGTTGCAACTCGTTGATCGCCTTGTTATTGCGACGCCCTTCGAGAAAACCGAGCGTGTTGAAATAAATGATCGTGAGCAGGATGAAGGCGGCCACTCCCGCGATCGTGTAGAGCACGCGCCGAGGGATTTCGGCCACCAATTCGCGCAAAAGCTGTTTGACGAAGACGAGCGCGACGTCGGTTCTAGGCATCGAGCGCCGCCCCTTGGAGAGGTCCGCCGTCGTGGTCGTAGTCAGCGCGGACGGGCGCGCGTTCGCCAGCACGACCCCGCCCAATCGCAGCGATTCGGTAATGTCATTGGGGTCGGTCAACGCGAAGGCGCGCAGCCGAATGCCGGTCTCGCCGAAATAGAACGTGTCACCGTCGCTCAGCGCTTCGCCGACGGCGACCGCTTCGCCGTCGCGCGTGACGCCGGCATCCGGCAAGACAGTCGTGATTCGGTAAGCGTTCTCCTGGCGCCGCAGCGTCAGGATGACCGATTCCGGCGGCAGCGAAAGCTCTTCGGCCTCTATCACCAAGTCGCAATCGGGCGCCGTGCCGACGCTGATCACTTCCTGATGAAAGATGCGGGTCGTAGGCTGCTGGACACCGGCCAAACGTATGACAATCCCATTGCCCATTGAAATACTCATCGAAATGTCTTTCTTATTGCGACCGTAGCCCTGGGGGCGTTCAGAAGAAAGAAAATATCACATTCTGTTCGTATTCCAAGCCACAATCCCCGAACGCAAATTTTTTTCGGATAATGGGTTTATTCTCAGATCTTATTGCGTCCTGGCGAGCGGGTCCCGACTACTCCCATTCGCCGAGTTTGATCTTCTTTTTGATCTTGCGTTTAAGCAGGTCGCGTTTGAGCGGGCTGAGAAATTCGATAAAGAGTTTGCCGTTGATGTGGTCGGTTTCATGAAGCACGCAGCGCGCGGCCAGGCCGCTGACCTCGAAAGTGAATTCCTTGCCGTCGATGTCGATTGCCGAGACGGTGACGACCTCCGGCCGTTCGACCTCGAAATAGACTCCGGGGAAGCTCAGGCAGCCTTCCTCGCTGACGACCTTGCCTTTGGTCTCGACGATCTGCGGGTTGATGCAGATGACGCGGTCTTTGGCATCTTTGCCGGCGCTGACGTCCATCACGAAGAGTTTCTTCGAGAGCGCGACCTGCGGCCCGGCCAGACCGACGCCCTTGGCCTCGTACATCGTTTCGAACATGTTCTCGACGAATTTGGCCAATTGGCCGTCAATGTCGGTGACCTCTTCGCCTTCTATCTGCAGCACCGGGTCGCCGTATTTGACGATTGGTAGAATCATCACACTTCTCTTTCCATCTCTAGAATATTTTCGGAAAACCTGACTCGCTTATAAATGTCCGCCAGGTTGGCCTTGACCCCGATTGAATCAAAACGAATCTCGGAGTCTCAATATTCCGAAATTTGCTGTTGATAGCTTTCAAAGTTGCGTTTCATTTCGCCCATCGAATCGCCGCCGAACTTCTCGCGCATTGCGCGCGCGAGCGTAATGGCCACCATCGCTTCGCCGATCACGCCGGCCGCCGGGACCGCCGTCACATCCGAACGCTCGAAGTCGGAGTCCATCGGCTCCTTGGTTTCGATGTTGACGCTGCGCAGCCGCTTCCGCAGCGTCGCGATCGGTTTTAAATACCCTCTCACGCGCAGCTCTTCGCCGTTGGTCATCCCGCCTTCGAGTCCGCCGGCGCGGTTCGACGTTCTGCTGAAGGTTCGCAGGTCTTGATTATAAACTATTTCGTCGTGAACCTGTGAGCCGGGCTTCGACGCGTTCGCGACGCCTTCACCGATTTCGACCGCCTTGACCGCGTGAATGGACATGACCGCCTGCGCCAACTGGCCGTCGAGCTTCGCCGACCAGCTCGTGTGGGAGCCGAGGCCCGGCGCGCAGCCCTTAGCCACCACTTCAAAGACTCCGCCGAGCGTGTCGCCTTCTTCGGTTCCGGCGCGATCAATGCGTTCGATCATCTTCTGTTCGGCGGCCTTGTCGGCGCAACGCATCGCGGTGTCGTCGTAAATCGCCCTTATCCGCTCCCAGCCGACTTCCTGGTCTTCAATCGAAATCTCGCCGAGGCGGATGACATGGCTGGCGATCTCGACTCCGAATTCGCGCAGCAACAACTTAGCGAAGGCCCCGACCGCGACGCGCATCGTGGTTTCGCGCGCGCTCGCGCGCTCCAGGACGTCGCGCAGATCGCGCCGGTCGTATTTCATTCCGCCCACGAGGTCGGCGTGTCCGGGGCGCGGCCTGATCACCTTGCGGTCGCGTTCGAGCGGCTGCTGAGGTTTCTCCGTAGCCATCACTTCGAGCCAGTTTTTGAAATCCTTATTTTCGACCATTATCGCCACGGGCGACCCGAGCGTCTCGCCATGCCGCACGCCCGCGAGGATTTGCGCGGCGTCCGTCTCGATCTTCATCCGCCCGCCGCGCCCGTAGCCCTGCTGCCGCCGCCAGAGTTCGTGGTTGATGAAGTCCTGGTCAATGGACAGGCCGGCGGGCAAGCCCTCGATCGTCGCGATCAGGGCGCGCCCGTGCGATTCGCCGGCTGTTGTAAAGGAGAAAGTCATTAGTCCTTATAAAGTTTCAGATGTGTCGAGCCAAATCGAAGTATAGTTTCCGGCGCCGATTCGGGCAACAAAAGCTTTTTCAACACAAAGGGACAAAGGAACAAAGGGGCAAAGAAGGGAAAAACACCACCCTGTGGCTCCCTTTGACCCTTTGTTCCTTTGTCCCTTTGTGGTGTTTTTCGCTTTTTCATCTGTAACTTTCCAACGCGCTGGCAATCCCGGCAATGACTCTAGTAAACTGCGCGTCTCCGCAATTTAAATTCATTCACAAGGTAGACTATGGAAAACGCTAACAAGATCAGTCGTCGCGCGTTCGTGTCGGCTTCGGCGGCCTCAATCGTCGCCACAGCCGCGAGCGCAAACAGAGTCCTCGGCGCGAACAACCGCCTGCGCATCGGAATCATCGGCTGCGGCGGATTGGCGCAAGGGGCGCACATTCCTTCACTGATGAAGATGAAGGAGGCGGACAACATCGAAATCGCCGCGGTCTGCGACGTCTATCAGAAGCGGCTCGATCAGGCTGCCGCGACGACCGGCGCGACTCCGATCAAAGACTACCGCGCGATACTCGACCGTAAGGATATCGATTACGTGGCCATCGTCACGCCCGAACACTGGCACGCCCGGATGACGCTCGACGCCGCAGACGCCGGCAAGCATATCTATTGCGAGAAGCCGATGACCTGGTCGATCGAGCAGGCTAAGCAGGTCGTCAAAAAGATTCAACAGACCAACGTCAAAATGCAGGTCGGCGTGCAGGGAATGTGCGACGACTCTTACGAGACCGCGCAGAAATACGTCAAGGAGGGCAAGCTCGGCCGGGTCGTGCAGGCCCAGATCGATTACTCGCGCAATTACAAGCGCGACTTCTGGGTGAGCGACGAGCCGGACAAAGATGTTCGGCCGGGCGAGAACCTGGACTGGAACGCGTTCCTTGGCCCCGCGCCGAAGCGACCGTTCGACCTCGACCGGTTCCTGCACTGGCGGCGCTATTGGGACTATTCGGGAGGCATCGCGACCGACCTCTTCGTCCACCGGATCACGCGCGTCATCCGCGCGCTAGACCTGAAGTTCCCCACTCGCGTCGTCGCCGTCGGCGGCAAGTGGGAATTCCGCGACAGCGCGGCTGAGATCCCCGACACGTTCAACATGATGCTGGATTACCCGGACGGCCTCTCGGTCGTCGTGCTCTCCTCGATGGCCAACGATGCGTCCATCCCGCACGTGCTGCGCGGCCACGATGCAACGCTCGAATTCACGGGCGATGGTTTCGTCATCCGACCGCAGGGGCGCTTCAACAAGGAAGGCGACAAGCCGGAGATCGTTCACAAGAGGACCGGCCGCGAAGACATCACGCTGCATCACCGAAACCTGCAGAACGCCATCCGCGGCGGCGAGGCTTTGAAATGCGACGTGATGACCGGCTATTACGGCATCGTGGCCGTGCGGCTGGCCGTCGAATCGTACCGCAGGAGCAAATATATGAAATGGGACGCGCGGCGGGAAAAGGGGGTAGAGGCGTAATATTTAAGGACGCCAGCGATAAAGACCGCAACGATAACAAACAAGCGATGGTTGAATTCAGGCGTCGCCGGCGCGGCGTGGAATCGCTTTGCTGGACATACCCGACGTTGCGCGCCGGGCTAAAGTCGGCCGCCGCTAGCGCGGCGAAGAAAATCGCGCTTACTTCAATCTCTCATACTCTCCCTTCGCCTCGATCAAAACTGGCAGCTCAGCGTCCGCGTCCTTCCACAGTCGAAAGAAAGTTTCGTAAGTCTGGCGGCTCTTCGCCACATCGCCCTGCAGCGCCGCCGCCCGCGCCAGTCCGAGAGCGGCGAGCGGCCAGAGCGGCGAGAGCGCATCCCAGCCACGATGCTCTATGATTTTTTGGAACTCCGCCGCCGCGAGCGCCCCGTTCTTCGCCTGTAACTGCGCCTGTCCGCGCATCCAGACCGGCCTGAAGGAGGTGGCTGCCTCGTACTGTCGCGCCGGTTGCAGCAGTTGAATAGCTTTGTCCGGCCCGGCCGCGGAACCGCGCTTCAATTCCAAGGTTGCGCGGATCAGCGGCAGCCAAACTGAGTTGTGCATTGTATCCAGGGGGAACTTTCGGGCGAGACCGTCGGCCAGCGATTGCGCCCGCGCTGTTTTACCACACAAGGCCAGCGTCCAGGCCAGAGGCTGTGAATCCAATTGCTGGATCAGAGAGGGGAATAATTCTTCGGCAGCGATACTCTCCTTTTCAAGGAGGGCCAGGACGAGCGCGGCCTGCTTCTCGGCTAATTGGGTAAGCCCGAAAATCGCGTTCAGATTGGCTTCATTGGCCAGGATTCTGGCCTTCTCCGCCGGGAGGCCTCGCGCCTCAGCCAACGCTGCGGCCTGTTCGAAGCTCTCGCTCGCCTCTCGCCGCCGGCCCCCGAAGGCGAATGACCGCGCTTGAGCTTCACGCATCTGATACTCATCCGGCCTCCCGGCGAACCACGCGACCTGGCGCTGCATCGTCTGGGCGTCGCCCTTGAGAAACGCGATCAAGTAGAGCCGGTTGTGGAAGCCGCTGGAGTCCAAGCCGCGCGCCAGCCCCTGCTCGATGACTTCCTGCGCCTCGTCGAAACGGTTCAGCCCGATCAAGGCGAGCGCGAGGTTCGCGCGCGAGAGGGAGAGATCGGCGTCCAGTCTGAGCGCCGCGCGGTAAGCCTCTGCCGCCTGCTCGTACTCTCCGGCGATCATGAGCGAGTTTCCATGGATATGGCGCCCGTAGGGGTCTTGCGGGTAGGTCTGTGTGAGCAGCGAACTCATTTCAATGCGCTTGTCAAGTTCACCAGTGATGTGCCTGAAAAAGGTCGCGGAGATTGTGAGTCGCTCTCGCTCGCTGACGCGGTTGCGCAGTTGGTAGGCTCGCTCCAGATATTGGTTGCCGAGCGCCAGATTGCGAAGATCGCGGTATGAAGTCCCGAGTTGTTCGTAGGCCAGAGCGAATTCGCTGTCCCGTTCGATTGCCCGTTTGAGCGCCGGGACTGATTGGGCGTATTGCCCCTTCCTTCTATACTCGATTCCGACAGTATAATCCTTGAAAGCCTTGAGCGAGGCGGTGGTCGCCTGTTCGATCGGCGCATCGAACTTGCGGATAGAGGCCAGGGATTCGCCTAGACGCCCGCGCATCGCAGTAGCGGCCCGCCCGAGCGCCTTAAGCGCCTGCTCTTTACCTTCGGCTTCGGTCTGCTGGCGCGCAATCTCCTCCCCGTTCTGGCTGTTGACCGCTTCCAGCGTGATCACGTAATTGCGTCCGAGGCTGGCAATCGTCCCGACGAGCAGCGCCTTGATCCCACGCCGCTGGCAGATCTCGCGCCCGAGCTCGCGCGAGATTTTCTCATCGTGAGACCGTTCCATCAGCCGGAGCGTCTCTCTGGCGCGCTCTTCGGGGAAGATGTTGAGGTAGGGCGACTGTTCAAGCTGCACCGCCAAGCCTTGTTTGAGCGTGCCGTCAAAGACCGCATCGCCCGTGGTGTTGACGAAGTCCGCGAGCAGAATCGTGTCTTTATCAGTCAGCGCCGGCCGGCCGGGGCCGAATCCCCGGCCGAAGTATAAAAAAGCGGCGGCTGTGGCCAGGATGATGATCGCGGCCGCCGCCATGAGCTGGCGCCGGTTGGGCGTGGTGAGCGGCAAGACCGCGCCCGTCGCTTTGTCGCGCGCGCCTTCGTCATTGATCGCGGCTGACCGGGCCGCCATCCGGGCGATCTGCCCGTCGGTTGTCGTCGCATCCTGCGCGCGTCCGATTCCGATCCGCTCAATGCGGGCGTTTGCCGTCAGTCCGCCCTGCAGCGTTTTGAGGTCATCGAGCAACTCGCGCGCAGTTTGATAACGCCGCTCGCGGTCCTTGGCCAACGCCCGGTTAATGATCTCTTGCAAAGCGGCGGGCGCGCCTTGCGCGTCACGCGCAATCGGCGCCGGCTCGGCGTCCGTAATCGCCACTATCGTGTGATGCCAGGTCTCGCCGCCGAACGGCCGACGCCCGGTGATCAGTTCGTAAAGGACGACGCCGAGGCTGAAAAGGTCGCTACGCCCGTCCACCTTCTGCCCGCGCGCTTGCTCCGGCGACATGTAGTTGACTGTTCCCAGCACCATTCCGGTCCGCGTCTCGAAATCCGGAGGCGCCACTGAAACATTGGTTTTAGCTTCGTCGCCGCCCGACTCAGGCTCGGTCAGTTTGGCCAGCCCGAAATCCAGCACCTTCGCGTAACCGTCGGGCCGCAGCATGATGTTTTCCGGCTTGATGTCGCGGTGAACTATGCCCGCCGCGTGCGCGGCTTCCAGCGCGCTCGCCACTTGAATCACTATGTCGAGTATTTGGTTGAGTGAAACATCCGGGCCGCCGACAACATCGCGCAGTGTGCGGCCCTCGACAAATTCCGAGACGATGTAGTCGCGCCCGTTCTCCTGGCCAAAGTCATAAATAGTAATGATGTTGGGATGGTTGAGCGCGCTCACCGAGCGGGCTTCGCGTTGGAAACGACGCACCCGCTCCGGATTGTTGACGAGATGCGAAGGCAGGAGTTTGAGCGCCGCCCGCCGCTCGAGCCGCGTGTCGTAAGCGAGATAAACTGTCCCCATCCCGCCGCGCCCCAGCTCTTTGATCAGACGATAAACGCCAATCATCTCGCCGCTGTAACTCTGCGAATCATCGGGGATGGTATTTGATGGCGCGAAGGTGTCGACGGCTTGGCGCCACGGGCGATCCATCAGCAGATCCTCTCGCTCATCGGCGACAAGCATGGCTTCCACGCGCCGCCGCGTCTCCTCATCACCTGCGCAGGCGCGCGCGAGAAACACCGCGCGTTCCTCGACCGGGCGCTCTATAGCGGCCTCAAAAAGCTCATGAATCTTTTGCCACTGTTCGGGGCTCATGTTTTGAAATCAAGTGGCTCAACTCTGTTTGCAGCCAGGCGCGGGCGGCGCGCCATCCGCGTTCGACAGTTGGAGTCGAGACGCCCATGACTTGAGCCGTCTCTTCAATCGTCAATCCGCCAAAAAAGCGAAGCTCGACGATCCGGGTTCTTTGCGGATCAACCTCGGCCAGGGTTTCGAGCGCCTCATTGAGCGCGAGCAGGTCCACGGCCTGCTCCTGCGCGATCTCGGCGGCGGCCGTGAGCGAAATCTGCCGCCGGTCGCCGCCGCGTTTGCGCCGCCGTCGGTTGCGCGCGTGATCTACCAGGAGTTGGCGCATTAACCGCGCCGCGATGCCGAAAAAGTGCGCGCGGTCCTGCCAAGAGACCGATCGCTCAACCAGTTTAAGATAGGCTTCATTGATCAGCGCGGCGGTCTCGAGCGTGTGGTCGGCGCGCTCGCCACGCAGATGATGGCGCGCGATCCGGCGCAACGTTTCGTAGACGAGCGGGATCAACTTGTCGCGCGCCGTTTCATCACCCCCACCCCAGGCGATCAACAGTCGCGTCACGTTTTCCGATTCGGGGATCGTCATATTAATCCGCCTCGGCGACCGACGAAAGCAAGTTCGGCCTGAACATGAATAAGGAAAGATAAGGCGCCTACAAACCAAAAATCAAAAAAAATTCGCCGGATGATGGAGTTCTTCGGCGGATGACGCATACCAGAGTGAGGGCAGTGAGAAACCGACTCGCCGGACGGCGCCAGGATCCCACCGCCCGGCGGGCATGCGAAGCCGCTTCGGTTTCCGGCATCGTTGCCCAAAGACCAAACCGACATCAACAAAGGAATCAGTTTATGCATTACATGAAAATCAAACGCGTCATCGGGCTTGTCGTTCTGCTCATCGTCGCCGGGGTCGCGCTCGCGTCCATTCCGGCCGCACGGGCTAACGACGACAACCAGCCGCCGGTCTTGCCATCTCCTACCTGCGACAACTTGCAGGCGCCGCCGGGAAATGAAGTGGCCTTCCACGCATACGCGCGGGGCGTGCAGATCTACAGATGGAACGGCTCCAGTTGGGGCTTTGTGGCGCCGGACGCCAGGTTGTTCGCCAGCGCCAATTATCATGGGGAGATCGGCATTCACTACGCCGGCCCCACTTGGGAGAGCTACGGTGGCAGCAAAGTGCGCGCCAGCCGTGTGGCGGGCTGCGCTTCCCCGGATCCGACCGCCATTGACTGGTTGCTGCTCCGGGCGGTCGAGACCGCGGGCCCCGGCGTTTTCAGCTCGGTGACCTACATCCAGCGAGTCAACACCACAGGCGGTAAAGCTCCAACCACTCCCGGCTCATTCATCGACGAGGTGGTAGATGTGCCTTACACCGCGGAGTATTACTTCTATCGCGCGGAGGACTGACTCGGTTGCGCCATATACCTGGAGGTCGTCGCCACGCGCGCCTGAGCGGGCGGGCGCCACGGAAACCGACCTGACATAGAACAAACGAGGAGATTGCCATGCTCACACGAGTTACAGCTTTCGTTTATGGATTGATCTGCTATCTGATCTTTTTCGCGACATTTCTCTATGCGATCGGGTTCGTCGGCGACCTGATCGTTCCCAAATCAATTGACTCAGGCGCGCAAGTCCCGCTTGCCTCGGCGTTGTTGATCAACGCCTGCCTGCTCGGCCTTTTCGCCGCGCAGCACAGCCTGATGGCGCGGCAGTGGTTCAAACGCGCCTGGACTCGCATCGTGCCCGAACCTGTCGAACGCAGCACATATGTGCTCTTTTCCAGCCTCGCGCTGCTGTTATTGTTCTGGCAATGGCAGCCCATGGGAGGCGTGGTTTGGAGCGTCGAAAACCACGCGGGGAGTTGGGCGATCTATGGGTTGTACTTCTTCGGCTGGGCGCTGCTGCTGCTTTGCACATTCCTGATTGACCACTTCGACCTGTTCGGGCTGCGGCAGGTCTGGCGTTACCTGCTTGGCCGCCATCAGGCTCCGATCGATTTCAGAACGCCGTGGCTGTACCGGCAAGTTCGACATCCGCTTTACCTGAGCTGGCTGATCATCTTCTGGGCGACGCCCAGGATGACCGCGGCCCATCTGGTCTTCGCGGTGGCGACGACGGCCTACATCTTCGTGGCCATTCAATTCGAAGAGCGGGACCTGATCCGGTTTTACGGAGATGACTACCGGCGGTATCGCGAACAGACGCCGATGATCTTCCCTTTGCGACTGAGCGGCGGTAAATCGCGTGAGATCGCCGCGGAGAACCAAATCATACCGCCACCCAAAATCACAAATTCAAATACAAGGAGTTAGTTTATGCGCATCATGAAAATAAAGCGCGTCATTGCGCTTGCCGTTCTTCTCGCCGCCGCCGGTCTGACAGGCCTCGGGTACGCCACCGATTCTCCCTCGAATGAGGAAGTCGCTTTCGCACAGCGGACGAGCGACCTCATGCTCAATGAGTTGCTCGCCGCGCTGTTCAAGGAGTTCAACGAGACCACGCCGAGCAATGTGGAGGAGGGCAAGCAGGCCATCTCGCTGATCTTCAACGACTCGAACCGTGATATGCGGCTGATCGGCATATTTCCCCCGTTGCAGGGCGGGTTCAACGATCTTCCCAGCGACTCGTTCGAGCAAAAGTCGCTGGCCCTGGCGCTCAAGGGCCAGGCGAACACGTCCGTCGAGAAGGTGGGTAATCGCTGGTACTATCGCCGCTCAGTCGCGCTCAGCAACACCTTCCACCAGGCTTGCGTACTCTGTCATACGAACTTCACCAACGAGTTCTTCCAGCAGACGAATAACCCGGGGCAGTGGGTAGGCGCGCTCACGCTGCGTGTGCCGATCAAGAATGAAAATTGATCATTGCCCATGCTCAGCGAGGCCACGCGAGGAGGCGCAGGAAAGAATGATTGCCAATGAAGTGATTCCGGCGCCGACTCGCAAGGCCACGACGGAGGAAGAAGCTTTGTTGGAAAGGGCGAGCGCTCCGACTTTGCGTGATTTGCGCGAGGCGCCCAAAGACCTGCTCGCAATTATCGAGGCGGAGACGGACCCGTCTTCGCCGGATGATGGGCTTCCGCAGCAGGAAGCCCAAATCCACGGATAAGGAAGTCGAAAATGTAGTTTCGATCAATGCTCATACGGGTTCTAACATTTTCGTCTTTTCACCCTTTAGATGAAGAGCAGTTGAGGGAAAGGAGCGATCGAAAAAGGTAGCGCAAACTGTCGAGCTAAAGTTTCTACACATTTCTTTTGCGCCGGAGGCGCAGCGGATATTAGCCGGTGGTGGAGCCCGAGCGTAACCACCGGAAGCGAGTAGAGATATATTCCCGGCCCCGGAAGGGCGACAGACCGAAGCCGGTCTGTCGCCCTTCCGGGGCTCCCGCGGGTGATTTCGATTGCGTCCGGTGGTTTCTCCACCGGCTAATCTCCGGCGTCCGTCCGGGACGAAGATCAATCCCGGACTTGTGTAGAAACTTTAGCTGTCGAGTTTGCGCCGCTCGATCAGATTGCCATTCGCGGCGCTGACTAAAGTCACCTGCCGTCGCCCACCAGCACGAAACCCGCCCAGTAAAACGGATGGCTGGCGCCCGGACTCTTCATCAATTTCAAGGCCGCTTGCCGCAGCGCTTCGGCCTTGGTCATCTTCGCTTTCGACGGCGCTCTCAGGCGTTGATGAAAGCCGAGCATCAACTCGCGGGTGCTGTTCGATTCGACTTTCCACTGGCTGACCAGGGTCGATGGCACGCCGGCAATGAACAGCGCCCACGTCAACCCGATCACGCCCTCGCCCGCTCCGAATCGCCCGCGCGCCGTCTCGCATGCCGACAACACGGCGAGGTCGGCTTTCAAATCCAATTGCATCAATTCCCAGGCCTCGAGCAGTCCGTCTTCACTCTTGTCTCCCGGCGCGAGCGCGAGGTAGGAATACATCGGCGAGGCGTCGTTCAAAATCCCGTGTGTGGCGAAGTGGAGAACCCTGGCCTGCGCAGCCTCGGCCTTGAGGCGATCTTCACGCGCCTCCGCTCCAATGTAGACCTTGCTGCGGGCGCCGCCGTACAACTGGCCGAGCGCTTTGACTTCCTTTTCGGCTTCCGGCAGCGGATCGAGCTTTTCATCGCGCATCGTCAGCGCGGCGCGCTCAATCGTTTCTTTGCCGATGGCCGGATTACCGAGCGCGAGCAGGGGATAGCCTGGGGTTTCCGCTCGGGCGCCGGGCCGGCGTTTGCTCCTCTGCGCCTGCGTCTCGCGCAATACCGTCAGCGAGGGGACATAAGAGACGGCGCTCTTTTCAATCACGTAGCGTCCGTCCTCGTCGAGCAGCGCATGGAAAGGCAATTCCCAAAGCTTGTCGTCGGGCGCGATGACGAGACTCGATTTGCCGCTCAGCAATCCTTGAGCTGGCTTGAGCAGGAGGTCATAAAGTTTGTGAGCCGAAGCCCGGAAGCCGAGATCGCGGCCGGCTAACTGCTCGCGAAAGCTTTCGGTTTGCTTCGCCAGTTCAGCTCGTTTGATGGGTATCGTGTAGACCTGGAGTCCCGCTTCGGCCCGGCCTGCCGCCTTCGTGATCGCAAAGAGATAGGTCCGGTCATCGGCCACGACGTATTCGAGCAACGCGCCGGCGGCGCCCGGCAGCAATGTCTTAAGTTCTTCCGCTTTGATGATCGAGGCTTCGCCGCGATGCGTTTTCAGATCGGGATGCGCCACGTAGAGGCTGGTTTCGACGGCTTCGTATTCCAGCCGGGCCTTCTCGACGCTCGCCTTCAACTCAGCCATGCGCGATGAATCGGGTTTGTCCCGCAGCGCTTCACTCGTGAGTTGTGAATTGAGCGCGACCAGCCGCAGACGCTGATCTTCCTCAGTCTGCCGCTCCTGCGGCGAAAGCGATTTGCGGAGGCTGGCGCGGCCCGACTGAAGCGCGTCGAGCAGTACACGCGCCTTTGACCGTTCGGCGAAGCTCAGGGCCTCGGCGTAATCTTTTTGCGAAACTAGCAGTTCGATCATTCCGAGCCACGGGCCGTGTCTATTTTCAAGGAAGCTTTGCCGCTGCTGTTCGCCCCCCGCGACCTCCCGGCGCATAGATTCGATGGCGCCGATGGCGGCGAGGAAATTTTGGCGAGCTTGTTCCGGGCGTCTTAGCGCCAAAAGGGCTCGGCCGATGTCTTCTTGGGCGGTCCAGAACCATTGGGGATCATGGATCTCCTCGGCCAGTCTGGCGGCGCGTCGGCTGACTTCAAGCATCTCGGTATAATGGCCTTGATTCTGGTAGAGCTTACTGAGATTACTCAGTGATTTACAAACTCCCCGCCGATCGCTGGTCTCCTCGCGTAACCGGAGACTTTTCCGAAGGTTTTCCAGCGCAAGATCATATCGCTCCTGCGTCAGGATCTGCTCCTGTTCCTGCTCCGACGCGGCCCTTTCCAGCGCGGCGGCCAGGTCATTTACCGCGGGGGTGATTTCCCACAGCTTCCACATTCCTTCTTCACGAACCAGATGGAAATTGCTCGTCCGTCGCTCCGTCGCCGTCCGCCGGTTCTGCTTATTGGTAGTGGTCATGTCGAGAACGCAGCGCAGACTGGCGCGTTCGCCTTCTATCTTCACCCGGCTGATTGTCAGACCACTGAAGATGACATCCGAGGTCTCCAACTGACTCCCAAGCGCCTTTCTTTTCCCGGCAGGGTCAGGAAGCTTCGCGCTCCACAGTCCCATCAGTCCGTCGAGGTCTTTCGCGGCGTAGAGCGCGAAATACTTCTCCACCACCGTTCGCGCTTCTGTCTCGGCTGACGATTGAGAGGCATTAAGTAGAGCGTTAACTAGGTTTTTTTGGCATTTGTTTAAATCAGAACACGTGAGATTGGTACAGTACCGCGCGCGTAAGCAAGCGGCCGCCTCATAAGTCGGCCGCTTGCTTACGCGCGCGGTACTGTACCAGCGTCCCAATGTAGCGTGTTTCGATTTATGGGAAACGTTCAAAAACTTAGTTAACGTTGTATTAAGAACTGAAGCTGATGATTGAACTGGCGAAAAGACAGCGCCGCTGAGGCTAAGGCTCGAAGCCAGTAATAACAACGCCACACGGGACGCAAACGACATAGAGCAAACCCCCTTCCAGTTGTCGAGGACCGCGCCCGACTGCCAAAAAATTTCGGGCGGGAAGTAATATGGCGGGAAGTTCAGCAACTTACCCTTACGGAGTTCAATCCCTGAATTCAATCTGCGGAGTAAATTCCTGCCTGCAGGCTGCTACCGGGGCCGGAGTTTACTCCGTCCCGCCGAAAAAGCAAGACCCCGGATGTTGTGGGTAGGGTGACCTAAGCCGGGTTACCCATCACGTAAATTGAGGGACGCCACCCAATTTACAACTTAGCGGATATTGACAGTGGAGGAAGCCATGAAAACTTCAAATATTGTGCCCATCACCATCCCTGAAGACGCGCTACCGGGGACTTATGTCGCGGCGCTGAAGGCGCGGCGGGAATGGGGAGGAGAGGCTCTCAAGCGCGCTGTCACGATAGAGATTCAGGTAGGGACTGCAACGCCGACAACTTTCGTGGCGAAGACCGGGCGATGCGATACCTGCCATACAGGCTCATCCAGGCTATCCAATCTGCTGCATGGGCTGAGTGATCGGCGAGCCTGTTTCTCTTGCCATTCATCCCTGGCCTTTGAACCTGACGCGGCGATAGATATTCGAGTACACGAAGTACACGACCGCTCGGATCGGTTCAACTCACTTTCAAACATCAATGACTGCGCGAAGTGTCACCTGACGCCTCCCAATGGCCCGGCGCGCGGACTGCTCGGCAATGAAGGCCGAAGATAAGGGGCGGCTCCGATTTACTCCATCTCCACTGCGCAATCACTGAGTCTACTTCAGACGCGTACATGACCATCATGCAAACAGAGCAGCCAATACCTGGAAGCCCTGTGACAACCCGCCGGCGTAAATCACTGGCCGCGCTCCAAAAGCTGGTTAGTCAACTTAGCCGCGCGGCCGATGAACGGCGCGCGGAGGGGCGGTACGACATAGCCGAACCGCTTTACCTGCGCGCGCTGGAACTGGCCGAGCTGTTTTGTGGATGTGAAGATGTCGCGGCCCTCTGCAACAACTTGGCCGCGCTTTACAAATACATGGGAAGGTTCGATGAGGCTGAGCGGTTTTACCTGCGCGCGCTGCCGCTGATGGAGCAATCGCTGGGGGCTGAACACCCGGAGATCGCCACGCTCTATCACAACCTCGGCGGGCTGGAACACGCCCGCGGCCGCTTTGTCGCCGGCGAGCCGCTGGCGCGCCGCTCGGTCGAGATTCGCGAGCGGGCGCTTGGCCCGCATCACCCGGATGTGGCCGCGGACATCGCCGCGCTCGCCGGCATCCTGGACGGGCAGGGTAAACGCGAGGAAGCTGAATCGCTTTACCGGCGGGCGCTGGCGATTTTTGAATGCAATTATGAGCCTGAACATTACGAGATCGCCGTCAATCTGAACAACCTGGCCGCGCTCAAATATGCGCAAGGCCACTATTACGAAGCCGAGCAGCTTTATCGCCGCGCGCTCGCCATCAAAGAGAAATTGCTCACAGCCGAACATCCGGACGTGGCGATGACGCTCAACAACCTGGCCGCGCTCTGTAAAGCGCAAGGCCGATATCCAGAAGCAGAGTCGCTGTACCGGAGGGCGCTGGCGAGTTTCGAACGGTCATTCGGGCCCGATCATCTGAAGGTCATCACTTGCCGAAACAACTATGCGAGTCTATTGCGTCTGACTTCCTCAGAAAATAACCACGTAGGCGCCGGATTTATTCGTCACGTGACGATAAAGTGACGAATAAATTCGGCGCCTACGTGGCGCGTTTTCATCGTTTCAGGGCGTCGCAACGCGACATGAAAGCTCCTGCGGAAAATCCCTGGGTACGCATCGCTTCCAGCGTGCAGTCTCGGCTAGAGACCTATTGATCAAAATCAGTCGCCCCCAAACCTGAGGCGAAGCGTACCCAGGTCTGGTTCCTATAAATTCGTCTTTCGCCGAGACTGCACGCTGGAAGCGATGCGTACCCAGGGCGCGTTTTCATTGTTTCAGGGCGTGGCAACGCGACATATTGAACTCCTCAGTTAGCCGCTGATGTGGATGTTCTGAATTTTTTTGCCTGCCACCAATATCTTGTTCCTTTCAACAACTTCCATAAATGAAGGGAGAACGAATGCAGCCTGTGACTGGAGGGAGCCTTCTTCGATGGCGAACAAATCAAATAATACCAGCCAAATTATCTCGATCCCGCAGGGTGGCGGGGCGCTTCACGGCATAGGCGAAACATTTGCGCCTGACCTCCATACGGGAACCGGTAACTTCACCGTCCCGATCGCCATGCCGCCTGGTCGCAACGGATTCCAGCCACAACTCAATCTCGTCTACAGCACGGGCAACGGGAATGGGCCTTTCGGCTTGGGGTGGGGCCTGAGTATCCCCGGCGTCAGCCGGAAGACGTCCAGAGGGATTCCGCGCTATGGCGATGAGCGCGGACCGCTCAGCGAGCGCGACACCTTTTTGGTTTCCGGCGCGGAGGATCTCGTGCCCGTCGCAGAGATGCCGGGAGTGATTCGCTATCGTCCGCGCACGGAGGGGCTATTTGCCCGTATCGAGCATCACAGCGACTCCCGAACCGATCACTGGGAAGTTCGCAGCAAGGATGGGCTAGTCAGCGTGTACGGGACGCCGCTCAGTGTCCAGAACGATCCGGCGGTTATCGCCAATCCGGAGAATCGAAGTCAGATCTTCCAATGGAAACTCACCGAGACCCAAGACCCCTTCGGGAATACCATACGCTACGACTATGAACGGGACCTGGGCGACACCGCCGATCATCTATGGGACCAGCTCTACCTCAGGCGAATACGCTACGTGGATTACGCCGATCCCCAAACCGGCGCCGAGAAATTCTTGATCTCGGTGACGTTCAACTACGAAGAGCGACCTGATCCCTTCTCCGAATACCGGCCTGGCTTTGAAATCCGCACGACCCGTCGCTGCGTCTCCATCGAGGTCCGTACCAACGCCGATCGCGAACGCCTGGTTCGCACGTATCGATTGATCTTCCTCGATCAGCGCGGCCTGCCGAGCGAACAGCTTCCCTTGAACGCGGCGTCACTGCTCAGTCAAGTCCTCGTCGAAGGGCACGACGGCGACCTCAGCGAATCGCTACCGCCGCTCGAATTCGACTACACGGCATTCGAGCCGGCAAAGCGGCGTTACCAGTCGTTCAACGGCGCAGGCGCATCGAGACCTGAGCGCTCACTCGGCCATCCCGAATTCGAGTTGGTCGATTTATTCGGCAACGGTTTGCCAACCGTCCTGGAGTTCAACGGGCAGGTGCGCTACTGGCGCAACCGAGGCAATGGCCGGTTCGACCTCATGCGCACTATGGAAACGGCCCCCGCGGGCCTGCGATTGGGCGAACCGGGCGTGCAACTGCTTGACGCCAACGGGAACGGTCGGGCCGATCTGATGGTGATCGACGGGCTGCGCGACGGCTATTTCCCGCTGACCTTCGACGGCCAGTGGAACAAAAGGGGATTCGTGCGCTACCGCAGCGCGCCGGCAGTTAATCTCGACGCGCCGGACGTGCGCCTCCTGGACCTCGACGGCGACGGGGTGACGGACGCGCTGCGAACCGGCCCTCAATTCGAGTTGTACTACAACGATCCCGACCAGGGCTGGTCGAAACTCGATGTGCGCAAGCGGACCGACAGCAACGATTTCCCAAACGTCACTTTTGAAGACCCACGCGTAAAACTCGGTGACATGACCGGCGACGGCCTTCAGGACATCATCCTCGTTCAAAATGGGCGTGTCGAGTACTGGCCCTATCGTGGGTACGGCCGCTGGGGGCGACGCGTCGTCATGCGCAACAGCCCGCGCTTCGAGGACGCCGTCTTCTTCCCCGGGATCGGCTTCGACCCAAAGCGCCTCTTGATCGGCGATGTGGACGGCGACGGCGTGGCGGATTTCGTCTACGTCTCGTCCGGGCGCATCACCGTATGGATCAACCGGGACGGTAATTCCTGGAGCGATCCGATTGTCATTCATGGCACGCCGCCGGTTACCGACGCAACGGCCGTGCGCCTCGCCGACATGCTGGGCACGGGCACGGAGGGCATCCTGTGGACCTACGATTTCGGCGCATTTCCCGACAGCGCTTATAAGTTTCTGGATCTGACGGGCGGGATCAAGCCCTATGTGCTCGATCAGATGGACAACCACATGGGCGCGGTGACCAAAGTTTCTTACGCCGCCTCGACCCGGTTTTACCTGGCGGACGACGCGCGGCCGGGGACGCGCTGGCGAACGCCGCTGCCGTTCCCGGTGCAAGTTGTAGCGCGCGTCGAGGTGATCGACCAGATCTCGCGCGGCAAGCTCACGACCGAGTATCGTTATCATCACGGCTACTGGGACGGAGTGGAGCGCGAGTTTCGAGGCTTCGGCATGGTCGAACAGCTCGACACCGAGACCTTCGACGACTATCACACGCCCGGCGCCCATGGGCCTGAGACGCGCTTCGAGCCGGTACTTGAAAAGCATTTCTCGCCGCCCCTGCTCACCAGAACCTGGTTCCATCAGGGGCCGGTGGATGACGACACCGGAGACTGGCATGAACTGGATTGGGCTGCGGATTACTGGCCGGGCGATCCGGACGCCCTGGCGCATACGGACGCCATCAATGCCTTCCTGCGGACATTGACCGATCCGCGCCACCGGCGCGATGCGCTTCGGACCTTGCGCGGCAGCACGCTCCGCACCGAGCTATACGCTCTTGACGGCGCGGACCGCCAGGATCGCCCCTTCACGGTGACCGAGCAGTCGTATGGCCTGCGCGAAGAATCCCCTCTAGCTGGCGGCGATCCGCAGCGGCTGCGGATCTTCTTCCCGCACTCCCTGGCCCAGCGCACTACGCAATGGGAGCGCGGCGACGAGCCGATGACGCAGTTCGCCTTCACCGACGATTACGACGCCTACGGCCAGCCGCGCCGGAAGGCGAGCCTGGCCGTCCCGCGGGGCCGGGACTATCGTGCCGCCGCGCCGGCCGGAACGCCTTACCTCGGAACGCTGGCGGAAACCCAATATGCCCAGCGCGACGACGCCGAACGGTATATGGTGAGTCGCGTCTCTGGGAGCGCGAGCTACGAAATCCTGAACGACGGCAGCGCGACGGTCTTCGATCTCTATCGCCAGATTCAAGCCGGCGACGCGCAGCGCAAGCTGTTTGCGCAGAGTTTCAACTATTACGACGGCGAGGCCTTCGTCGGCCTGCCCTTCGGCAAGCTCGGGGACTTCGGCGCGCTGGTGCGCACTGCGACGCTGGTCCTGACCGAGGATATCCTCCGGGACGCCTTTCGCGACCCGGCGAATCCCAATGCGCCGGGCATACCGCCCTACCTGCGGCCGGAAGGCGTGTCGAGCTGGCCTGCGGAATATCCCAAGGAATTCCAGGACAACATGCCTGCGCTGGCCGGCTACAACTTCGCCGACGGCACAGATCACCGGACGCGCGGCTACTTCGCCCACGGCTCGCGTGTGGCGTTCGATTTTCACAGGCCCGACTTGCCTCACCGCGGACTCCCGGTGACGACGCGCGACCCGCTCGGCGCCGATTCCACCATTGCCTACGACCGCCCCTACCATTTGCTACCCGTGCAGGCGACGGACGCCGCGGGGCTCACGACAATCGCGGAGCACGACTACCGCGTCCTGCAACCCCGGATGGTCACGGACGCCAACGGTAACCGCCGTGCGGTGAGCTTTAGTCCCATGGGATTGGTCACCGCCACTGCGGTGATGGGAAAAGAAGGCGAGAAGGCCGGCGACACGCTCGACGTCCCCGGCTGCCGTTTGGAGTACGACTTCTTCGCCTTCGTGAACCGTCAGCAGCCTGCATTCGTCCGCAGCGCCGTTCGCGGGCATCACGTTACCGAGGCCGACGTGCCGCTGCCCGAGCGCGCCCAGACGATCGAAAGCGTCCAGTATTCCGATGGCTTCGGGCGGTTGTTGCAAACCCGAACGCAGGCCGAGGATGTCTTGTTCGGCGATCCGAGCTTCGGCGGAGGCGTGTTGTCGGCGGATCAGTCAGTCGCCACGGGCGATGCGGTCGGCCGGCGACGAGCGTCCGGCGCCCCGCTCAACTTCATCGTCAGCGGATCGCAGGTCTACGACAACAAGGGGCGAGTCGTCGAGAAGTACGAACCCTTCTTTGATGTAGGACTGGACTATGCGCCGCCGAGTGACGCGCAGTTCGGGCAGAAGGCCACAATGTTCTACGACCCGCGCGGCCAGGTGATACGAACGCTCAATCCCGACGGATCGGAGCAGCGGGTGATCTATGGGATCCCGGCCGACTTGAGAAATCCGGAGCAGTTCGCGCCCACCCCGTGGGAGACATACACCTACGATGCGAACGACCTGGCGCCGCTGTGTAAGGGGCCGGATGGCGCCTCGCTCGCCGGCGCCGCGCCGGCGCCACATCATTTCACACCATCGAGCATTGTGATCGATGCTCTAGGGCGCACGATCGAGGCCATCGCGCGCAACGGTTCGGACACAGCGGACTGGTTCCGGACGCGCTCTACCTACGACATTCGCGGCAATGCGCTTACGGTAACGGATGCTTTGAACCGCGTTTCCTTTCGCTATTCCTACGACCTCGCCAACCGTGCCTGGCGTAACGAGAGCATAGACGCGGGTCTGCGCCGAATGGCGCTCAACGTCGTGGGAAATGAGATCGAACGGCGTGACAGTAAAGTGGCGCTCACCCTCCAGGCCTATGATCGCCTGCACCGACCAATCCGGCTCTGGGCGCGCGATGATGCCGACAGCCCGGTCACGCTGCGACAACGGATGGAATATGGCGATGCCGGCGTTCCGGACCAGGCCGCGCCGGAGCGCGCCGCGATGCGAAACAAAAATCTGTTGGGCCAACTCATTCGCCATCACGACGAAGCGGGGCTGACAACGGTCGCGGCGGCGGACTTCAAGGGCAACGTGCTCGACAAATCCCGCAGCGTCATCGCCGACGCGCCGATCCTCGCTGTCTTCAAGCAAGCGCCGGCCAACGGCTGGCGGGTCACGCCCTTCGTGGTAGATTGGAACCCTCGGCCGCAGAAAACCCTCGCCGACCGCGAAGACGAGCTGTTGGAGACCACGGTCTATCAGACCACGGCGAGCTACGATGCCATGAGCCGCGTCAAACGAACGCAGTTGCCGCAGGACGTGGAAGGGAAGCGGCTTGAACTGCGCCCGATCTACAACAATGCAGGCGGGCTGGAAAAAGTCTTCCTGAACGATACTCTCTATGTCGAGCGCATCGCCTACGACGCCAAAGGCCAGCGCGCGCTCATCGCCTACGGCAACGGCGTCATGACCCGCTACGCCTACGACCCGCATACGTTTCGACTGAAGCGTCTGCGCAGCGAACGCTACTCCAAACCGAACGATCTAAGCTATCACCCAAGCGGTGAGGCGCTGCAGGATTTCGGATACGACTACGACCTGGTCGGAAATATCGTTAGTATCCGAGATCGAGCGCCAGGCAGCGGCATTCTCAATAATCCGGAAGCATTGACCGTGGGCGCCTCGGTCTTGGCGCAGTTGCTGGTGAGCGGCAATGCGCTCAACCGCCGCTTCAATTACGACCCGATCTACCGCCTGCTATCTGCCACCGGCCGCGAATGCGACCGTCCACCCGAGGGAGATCCTTGGGAGGACCGGCCTCGCTGTACCGATCTCACCAAGGCGCGCGCCTATACCGAGCAGTATCGGTACGACGCGATGGGCAACATGCGGCGGTTGGAACACCGGAACGAGCCTGGCGGTTTCACCCGCGAGTTCACGGTGGAAACCGCCAACAATCGCCTGCGCCGCATGCAAATCGGCCAATCCGGCTACGACTACACATTTGACGCCAGCGGCAACATGCTCGCGGAGACGACCTCACGCCACTTCGAATGGAACCACAGCGACCAGATGAAGGTCTTCCGCGCCCAGACGAACGGGGCAGAGCCATCGATCCATGCGCACTACCTCTACAACTCGGCGGGGCAGCGCGTGAAGAAACTGGTGCGCAAGCAGGGCGGCCAGGTCGAGGTCACGCATTACATCGACGCCGTATTCGAGCATCATCGCTGGACTGGGCAGTCGCAGGCCAGCGAGAACAACCATGTGCATGTGATGGACGACAAGCAGCGCATCGCGCTAGTGCGACTGGGAGTTGCGCATCCGGATGACCGGGGACCGGCAGTGCAACTGCACCTGTGCGATCACCTTGGCAGCAGCAACGTCGTCGTTGATTCGGGCGGCGCGCTTATTAATCGGGAGGAATTCACGCCCTATGGGGAGACAAGCTTTGGTAATTTTGCGAGGAAACGGTATCGGTTTACGGGGATGGAGAGGGAAGAGGAGAGTGGGCTGAATTATCACGGGGCGCGATATTATTCGCCGTGGTTGGGGAGGTGGTTAAGTGCGGATCCTTTGAGTGTTACGGTTCCACAATCTAACCCATATGCATACGCGGACCTAAATCCACTTCTGTATGTAGATAAGTCGGGGTATGAGCCGATACCATTGACAGATGAACAACAGGCGTTAATCGATAAAGTCGAAAACTGGATTGGAAGGGCAGAACAACTTGAAAGTGCAGCCAGGGTTGAGGAGCGTGCGGTACAGATCGAAGCACAAGCTAATAAAACATACATACGTATGTTGGAGCTACGTTCGGGCTTGAATGCGGCATATCTTGCCCGTGCGCGTATGATAGATCAGGCCAACTCGCTGCGCGATCAATGGACAAGGTTGGAACAGCAATATGGTCCACTTCTGGAAGATGTTCGAGGTAGTAGTCTACCGAGTGGCACAGATGTGAACTATAGGCAAACCCCTTGGAGGGATGTCCTTGAGGGTAGGCTTCTTGCTCATGCCCCGCCTCCCGGCGGAGGAGGTGGAGGAGGTGGAGGCGGCGGAGGTGGGGGCGGGCCGGTGGAGCGTGCTCCTTCTCGAATGGGAGGAGAGAGCCGTCTGCTTCGAGGCTCCCCGCGGATTGCCAATGTGGCCGTTGCTGTTGGCATAGCAGGTCTTCAATCCAGCAACGTGAAAGAGTTCGCGGGGAATTCTGCCATCAATATTGCAGCAACCCGATATCCCCCTGTAGCAGCTGTAACAGCCAAAGATGAAGGAAGCGCTTTGGCCGCCATAGCGCTAGCTTATGCCATGCCCAAACACCCGCTCGTTCTATTGGGCGCAGCTGTTATCTTCTCGATTATCACGAACAAGGGTGGCAGGCCCAACCTCAATCCGTTGTGCGCCAAGTGCCATGGTCCAGGCGGTGAACTCGACCCTAACAATGAGCGGAAACTACGGGCTAGATATGAGGCGATACCAGATCCGGGTCTGCTATCGAAAGAAGCTGACGATAGGGGCGCCTTGATGGATTTCATTAGAATGCAATCGAGGTAATGCTCTTACAAGCTTCGTGATAGCACGCTATCTACTGCTGATCCTAGAAGAGAGGGTTCTGTTATGAGTATACAAGTGATTGTTGAAGCAAGCGTCAGTATCGATCCGATCCCGACAGGGGCAGGGGGAATCGTCCGGGGAGCGACAATCACGGTCAAGGGCGCGGCGGAGTGTAACACGGACACCCATGACACGAAGCATCCCGAAAATGATACGAGCGAATCCACGCCTGAGGCCATCTCTGAGGTGGCGGTTCGCCTCGGACAGTCCGGAACATTCGAGACGGCCAGGCCGACGGGGCCGGTTAGCGCGAAAACTCATCAGAAGATGTGGACCACGTGGACCACCGACCCGCTGATCATTACCGGTGTCGTGAATAATAAACTGGAGATCACGGCGCGAGTGTCTGCGGGAGTGGGCGCGCAGGCGGTCGAGGTCGAAAAAACGGTGACGGTGACCGTGGACCGAACGCCTCCAGTTCTTAGCCTCACCACGCCGCTCGACATGACGCAGGAGGTGGTCAATGGCTTGACGACCTTCAAGTTGGCGGGCGCCGCGTCCGATCCGGAGAACCTCAGCCCGGTTGCGGCGGTTGAGTGGGTGCTCGGTCAAGGGCAGCAGTTCACCGTGGCGACGCCCAAGGCTCCGGGCGACTGGTCGTCGTGGACGGCCGCCGTGAAGGTGTCGCCTGCCGGCAATTATGAAGTGAACGTGCGGGCGCGTGACGGGGAAGGGAATGTCACGTCGCAAAAGGTTACACTGCACGCGGTCGAGAAATTCGAGCCTAAGGACCCGAGTGATGTTTTTGGCCTGGCTGCTTACCTCGACGATCTGCTGAAGTTCGCAGGCAGTCGGATGATCGATGCTCAGGGCATCCCGCTCACGCCGGCAATGCTCACCACGGCCTATCATCACCGCTTCGCAGATTTGATCAACCCGAACAACCGCGACGTTGCTACGGCGGTGGTACCCCAACTCCGAGTGTGTGTGGAGGCGCTGCGCGACCTTCTGAAAAAAGCCGGCAAGCCCGTGCCTGCGGCGGAAGTGACGAAGTATCGGCAGCGCGCCTACACGGCCTTGCTGCGCAACCTGGGCGCCTCCTTCGATGAGATCCGTCTGGCGCGGGGTGATGAAGCGGCGCGTATCAGATTGGCCGACCGGCTTGGAGTCGACCGGCCGGACCGGCTGGACCAACTGATGCTGCTGCCCAAACAAGTCACCGAGGTCAAGCTTGAAGAGCTCTTCGGGCTGCAAGACACCACCCGCAATCCGCTGGAGCGACGTCCGCAACCGCTGCTGCTTACCTGGCAGCTCGACCGGTTGAAGGCGCAGTGGCAGGAGCAAGACAACGCCGCCAAGGTCTATGGCGACATCCCCCTCCCGATCATCGACCCTGACCTTTTGGCCGAGACCGACTTTCGAACGCGCAACATGGTCGCCGATCCCGCTTTTGCGTTGTTAATTGCGCGGAGAGCTGAGATGGCCGCCCTTCTCAAGCAAATCGACGATCTCCGCAAGAGCAAGAGCGCTCCGCTCGCCGGGTTCGATGCGGTGGTCAGCCAGTTCGTGACCAAGGTCGAGGACCTGACGGCTCTGCTCGCCGACTACCAGGCCGGCAAGGACATCGTTCCCCGGCTCACCGAGAAGCGCCTGGACCTGGCGGCATTCCTACGCCTCATGCGCAGCCGGGACCTGGCCGCCAGCGGGACTGTGCTGGATGCCGACTGGGCTGATGTTTACGCGATCGTCGCGCAGGTGGCCAAACTCGGCCGCTATGCGGCCTGGCGCACGGAGGAGCAGGTCAAGGGACTCACCCTCGGCCCCGATTACTTCGTACTGCCCGATCCCACGACGCCGCTTGTTGATCTGCCAGAGTGGCGTGCGACTCTGCAAGCGCGCCGGGCGTGGCAGGTTACTCTGCAAACGCGAATTAATCAGCAACAAAACGTCATCCAGGCCCTGCGCGTCGTTGTGAGCGCGGCCGAAGCGGAAGCTCTACCGGGGCTGCGCGACCTGCTCGTCGCGACGGCAGGAGACGCCGCACGTGGCCTGCTGATCGAGCTGGCCGCCGGCCCCGCCCAGCAGACCACCCGCCTCGCCCAGGCGATCGAGACACTGCTGGGAGCGCTGTTCGCGGTGCGCGCCGGCGCCTTCACCACAGGTCATCCCGCCGCCGGTTGGAAGCTGAACCCCCCCTATACCGAGGCTGACTTCGATCAGGACTGGGTGTTCTGGGGGTCCCACGAGACCTGGCAAGGCGCAATGCGGGTCTTCATCTACCCGGAGAGCCATCTGCTGCCCACGTTGCGCCCCGCCACCGAAAAGGGCCACCCGGATCCCAAGTCGCGCCCTGACAGCGAGCCGACCAATGCATATAAGGACTTGATCGAGAATCTGCGCAGCTCCGCGAGCATCACGCCCAAACAGGCGCGTGACGCCGCTACGGAGTACTTGACCAACTTGCGGTCCGAGTTTGCTGCCGAACCTACCTTCCCGGCCGAACTGAAGAGCGCCGCCTTCATCATCTCAGAGCAAATGACGGACGGGCGGCTCGCGGAACGGCAGGCGCTTAGCGCCAATCTCATGAACAAGCTCCTGAAAGATTTCACGAAGCCGCATGAGGCCCCGAGCTATCTGCAGGAGGTCTTCTACTTCGTCCCCTTGTTCTGCGCGCTCCAGTTGCAGCGATCGGGTGAGCACCTTGCCGCTTTGGACTGGTTCCAGACCGTGTACGCCTATCACCTGCCACCAGGCAGAGTGTCAGCCGACAAGCTAAAGGTCGGCGACAAGCCAGCCCTGCCGCCAAACAAACCTCTGCCCGACCGGCGGCAAATCTACTACGGCTTGACTCTCGAAGAGCAGATCACGACGGAATTCACGCGGCCAGCGAACTGGCCACGGGAAGGCCTGAACCCGCACGACATCGTGCGGGACCGCGCGAACGCTCTGACCCGCTTCACCGTCATCTCGCTGGTGCGCTGCTTCGAGCAGTTCGCGGATGCGGAATTTACCCGGGACACCGACGAGTCGGTGTCCCGCGCCCGCGTCTTGTACCAGACGGCTCTCGACCTGCTCGGGCTGGCGTACCCCGCAACCGATTCCCCCCCCGCTTCGGCCAACACGTCCGGCCTGGATCCCGTGGTCGAGGCGCTGCGCCTGCACGCCAAGTCGAACCTGAGCAAACTGCGCCTCGGGCGCAACATTGCCGGACTGGACCGCCAACTTTCGCCCGAACTCGCCAACGGGACCGCAGTCGCGCCACGGCAACCCACGCCTTACCGTTACGCCGCGCTCGTGACGCGGGCCAGGGATCTCACGCAGACGGCGGCCCAGATGGAAGCCGCCCTGCTGGCCGCACTGGAAAAGCGCGACGCGGAGTCATACAACCTGCTCAAGGCCACACAGGATGTCGAACTGGCCGGCGAAACCGTACGCCTGCACGACCTGCGGGTGAAGGAGGCTAATGACGGCATCGATTTGGCTGCGCTGCAAAAGCGCCGCGCGGAAATTCAGTTCAAACACTTCGACGACCTGATCAATAACGGGCAGCTCGACTCGGAGTTTGCAAGCGCATTCTTCACAGATATTGGAGTCGTAGCGAGTAGTGCCCTCTCGGGTGCTGCCAAAGGCGAGATTTTTGGTTTGCCAGGCGCAGCCGTCGGCGCCGGGGCCGGTCTGATCAGTGGGCTCGGATCGCTCTTCGGCCAGTTCGCCAGTAATGAGCGCCGCGAAGAGGACTGGAGGTTGCAGCGCGACTTGGCACAAAAGGACGAGCAGATCGGCAGCCAGCAACTAATCCTCGCCGCCGATAATGTTGTGGTGGCGACGCAGGAGCAGAAGATCGCCCAGATCCAGAAGGACCACGCTGCAGCCACCGTCCAGTTCCTGGCGGGGAAGTTCAGCAATGCAGAGCTTTATGAGTTTATGAGCGAGGTGCTGGACGGTGTTTACAGGTTCTTCCTCCAGCAGGCGACCGCCCTGGCAAAACTTGCTGAGAACCAACTCGCCTTCGAGCGGCAGGAGCCGCCTCAGGGCGTCATTCAGGGTGACTACTATGCGGCGCCCGACGGCGCTTCTGATCGCCGGGGAATAACAGGCTCGGCGCGTCTGCTGGCCGACGTAGTCCAACTCGACCAGCATGCCTTCCTCACCGACGGACGCAGGCAGCAGCTCACCAAAACCTTCTCAATGGCCCGGTTCGCCCCGGTCGAGTTCGCGCGCTTTCGCGAGACCGGCGTGCTGGTTATCGGTACGCCGCAGTCGCTCTTCGACCGCGACTTTCCTGGCCACTACCTGCGCCTGGTCAAGCGGGTGCGAACGTCCGTCATCGCGCTCATCCCGCCTACCGATGGAATCCGCGCCACCCTCAGCGCCACGGGAACCTCGCGCGTCGTGATCGGCGGCGACAGCTTCCGGAATGTGGTGGTGCGCCGCGACCCGGAGACTGTAGGGCTCACCTCGCCCCGGGACGCGACCGGATTGTTCGAACTCGTTCCCGATTCCCAGCCCGAGCTGCTGCTGCCTTTCGAGGGATCGGGCGTGGATACTGCGTGGCGCTTCGAGCTGCCGAAAGCGGCCAACTCGTTCGACTATTCCACCATCGCTGACGTCCTCCTGACAATCGAGTACACCGCGCTGAACAGTTTCGATTACCGGCAGCAGGTAATTCAGACGCTCGATCAAGATCTCAGCCTCGATCGGCCGTTCAGTTTCCGGCAACAATTCCCGGATCAGTGGTACGACTTAAACAACCCGGACCAAACGCCAACACCGATGGTTGTGCGCTTCAAGACCACACGCGGGGACTTCCTGCCCAACATTGACTATCTGAAGATCCAGCACCTGGTGCTCTACTTTGCCCCAACTAATGGACAACCAGTCGAAATACAGGGCGCCAAGCTCCTGTTCAAAAAACAGGGCGACCAGACTCCGGTCGGTGGTTCCGCCGACTCGATCGATGGCGTCATCAGCACGCGCAGAGCCAATGGCGGCAATTGGCTTCCGATCACGGGCAATAAACTTCCTATCGGCGAGTGGGAACTGGCGCTGCCGACCGACGAAACGATCAAGAACATTTTCAGGAACGAGGAGATCGAGGACATCCTGTTTGTCATCACCTATTCCGGCCGCACACCGGAATGGCCTGCCTAGTATGGGGTTGACCGTCGATACAGTACGGGGAGCGTTAGCGACCTGAGCATCGATCAATAGGCCTATTGATCGATGCTCAGGTCGCTAACGCTCCCCGTACTGTGGCGCCGACGCTGGTCACACCCTCAACGTATTTCTTGCGCGGTGTACTCAGGGACGGGACGTAGTGTCGCTACCGCCGTCGCCCACCAATACGAATCCCGCCCAGTAGAACGGATGACTAGTTTCAGGGTTCTTCATCACCTTTAACGCCGCTTGTCGCAAGGCTTCCGCCTTCGTCACTTTCGCTTTCGCCGCCGCAGGCGCTCGCAGCTGGCGATGAAAATTGAGCATCAGGTCGCGCGTGCTGGCCGATTCGACTTTCCATTGGCTGACTACGGTTGACGGGACTCCGGCGACGAACAGCGCCCAGGTCAAACCGATCACGCCTTCGCCCGCGCCATAACGCCCGCGCGCCGTCTCGCACGCGGAGAGCACCGCCAGGTCGGCGTGTAGATCCATCTGCATCAGTTCCCAGGCTTCGAGCAACCCGTCTTCGTTTTTATCTCCCTGGGCGAGCGCCAGGTAGGAGTACATGGGCGAGGCGTTGTTGAGCGTCCCATGAGTGGCGAAGTGGAGGATTCTGGCCTGGCCGGCTTCGGCCTTGACGCGATCTTCGCTGGCTTCGGCGCCGATATAAACTTTGCTGCGCTCCACGCTATACAACTGCCCCAGCGCCTTCACTTCCTGTTCGGCTTCGGGCAGCGGATCGAGCTTGCCGCCGCGCAGAGTCAGCGTCGCGTGACCAATCGTCTCCTGACCAATGGCGGGATTGCCGAGCGCCAGCAGGTCCGCGGAAGCCGCGTCTGAATTCCGCCTCCGCCGCTTGGTCGCCTCACGCAACACCGTCAGTGACGGCGCATAAGCCACAGCGGCCTCTTCCATCAGGAACCGACGTGAGCCGGTCAAGAGCGCCTGAAACGGCGCCTCCCACAACTTGTCGTCAGGCACGATGACGAGATTCGTCTTGCCCGCAAGCTGAGTCTGCGCGGGTTTGAGCAGCAGCTCGTAGAGCTTCGCGGCCGAAGCGCGGAAGCCGAGATCGCGTCCGGCGAGCTGGCGCCGAAAGGCTTCGATCTGACTGGTCAGCTCGGCTCGTTTGATCGGCGACGTGTAGGCTCTCACCTCAGCTTCTGTTTTACCTGCCGCCTTCGTGATGACAAACAGATAAGTCTTGTCATCGGCCACGACATACTCCAGCAGCGCGCTCTTCGCGTCGGGAAGCAGGGCCGCTGCTTCCCCGGGGCTCAGCGGCTGGGCTTCGCCCCGCTGCGCCCTCAGCTCGGGATGAGCGGCATAGAGATTGGTCTGAAAGGCTTCAAAGTCGAGCCGGGCTTTTTGGAGTTGAGCCATGAGTTCAGTCAAGCGAGCCTGATCAGGTTGTGGGCGGTTGGTTTCGCGATAGATCTGAGTGTTGAGTGAGACGAGCTGGCTGTTCAGTTTGCGCTCCTGCTCCTGTTCTTCCCCGGTCATCGCTTTGGCGGCATTGACGCGGCCTGACTGGAGCACGTCAAGGAGCACGCGCGCCTTGGCGCGTTCGGCGAAGGTCAGGGCTTCAGCCGGATGATCCTCGGCGATGAGCAAGTCAACCATGGCGTGGTAGGGGGAGACTTTGGATTCAAAGTAGCGCTGCTGCTCTTGCTCTCCTCCAGCGATTTGAGCGCGCAGCGCTTCGATAGTAGCGATCGCTTCTCCAAAAGCCTGTCGCGCTTTAGCGAATTGATTCAGCGCGCGATAGACAACGCCGGAATTGAAAAGCGCCCTCCTCAAAGTGTCGGCGGCGCTGATCTGCCGAGCTAGAACTGTGGCGCGTTCGCTGAAGTCCAACGCTTGTGAGTGGCGCCCCTGCTTTTCGTAAACGTCTCCGATTTTGCAGAGCGAATCGGCAATCCCTTTCTTGTTTCTGGTCGATTCCCACATCACCAGGCTCTTCTGATAATACGTTAACGCTTGCGCGTATTCGGCCTGGTCAAAGTAGAGAGCCCCGAGGTTGCCCAGTGAGTTGGCTATAGCGGTTTTATCTCCTAGGGACTCGCTCATCTCCAGGCTCTTCCGGAAGTACTCCAACGCCCGCGCGAAGTCGCCTTGTGATCTGTGGGTGGCGCCGATGTTGTTCAGCGAACGGGCAATTCCGGCTTTGTCTCCCAGTGACTCTTTCGTCGCCAGGCTCTTCTGGTAATACTCCACCGCCTGCGCATAATTGCCTTGTAAATTATGGACGCTTCCAATGCTGTCTAGAGCGCTGGCAATTCCGTCTTTGAATCCTATAGACTCGAATATCGACAGCCCCTTCTGATAGCGCTCCAACGCTTGCGCGTAGTCGCCTTGCAAAAGGTTGACTTCTCCCATGTTGGCTAACACACTGGCAATGAGCCCTTTTTCTCCCATCGCCTCGTTCACCGCCAGGCTTTTCCGATAGTACTCCAGCGCCTGCGCGTAGTCGCCCTGCGAAGAATGAATGATCCCGATGCTGTTTAGGGCGCCGGCGATCCAGGGTTTGTTTCCTTCCGCCTCGAACATCGCCAGGCTCTTTTGGGTGTAATCCAACGCCTGCGCGTAATCGCCTTGCCGGAGGTGAACTTCTCCGATGTCCCTCAGATTGCGAGCGATTCCGAGCTTGATTTCCAGCGCCTTGCAAATCTCCAGGCTTTTCTGGAAATGCTCCAACGCCGGCGCGAAGTCGCCTTGTTGAAACTGAATTTCGCCAATGGTGATCAGCGCGCGGGAAATTCCGACGTTGTCACCTCCGGCCTCACTCATCGCCAGGCTCCTCTGGAGGTATTCCAACGCCTGCGCATTGTTGCCTTGTATGTTATAGATGCTTGCGATGTCGTTCAGCGCGCGGGCAATTCCGGCCTTGTCGCCAATTTGCTCCGCTATGCTTTGCGACAGACGATAGATGGCGATTGACTGATCAAATCCGCTTTGAAGATACAGACGGTAACCTTGTCCGATCATGGCCCGAACCAACTCCGCCGTCACCAATTCTTTCTCTTCGGCCAGCAGCTTGGCTCGCTCCGCCTCACTCTCGACCTTCACCAGCGCCTCTGCCAGGTCTTCCTCCGCAGGCGCGCATCGCCAAACCTTCCATTTCTTTTCCTCCCAGACCAGGGCAAAGTTACGCGCAAGTTGAAGCTCTCGCTTCTGGTTGCTCTTCAGACCAATGACAGTTAGACGCGCCGTCGCCCGCAGGCTGACCTTATCTTCTTCCGCCTTGACGCGCGAGATTGTGGGAAGGCTCAAACTATAGCTCTCCGTCGCGAACTGTCGCTCCAAATTCTGTTTGAGTGAAGAACGGTCTGGCGACTTCTCGCTCCACAGTCCCATCAGTCCGTCCAGGTCTTTCGCGGCATAGAGCGCGAAATACTTCTCCACTAGCGCGCGTAGCGCCTCCTGATCTGATGAATTTTGTATCGCCGGAGCGGAAGACACAGGCTGACTGAGCGCAAGAAAGGCGACGTTGAAGCTCAAACTCAAAGCCAGCAACCACCGGCCGAGGCTGGTTACTATTGGCATCGGACATTCTCCTTTCCGGTAGGAATGATCTACCGAACGTCCCACAGTTTACTCCGCTCTACTCAAAAGGCCAAAAAAAAATCGCCCCGCCGGTAATAATCCGGACGATTCGGCGACTTCTCCTTACGCAGGGTGAATTATCCCCGACGTTGTGACTACTCAGCCTTTGCGGCCGCGTCAGCGACGGTTTAATTCAGCCGTCGCTACGCGCCGCGGGAATATTTGCCGGCTGTCCCGTTGGTTGCGGATTGCGCGTTCGGCCAACTGGCGCCGAAAGGCTTCGGTCTATTTGGCGAGATCCTCGAAAACCAGATCAAATGAAACAGGCGCTGAAGCTACATCTGTATCCGCGCCTGTTTCATTTGATCTGGTTTTCGAGCGATGCCACTTCCGCGACGCAGTAAAAACTATCAAGAGGCCCCTCATTTCCTACTTTCGATGACTGTGCGCTGAAAAAAATCCAGGGGACAGTAATATCCGGGAAGTTTCATCAACTTATGTTGGCAGAGTTCAAGAAAAACTGAATTCGAACTGCGGAGTAGATTCCTCTCTACATTCGCTCCCTGAGTGGAGTTTACTCCGCCCCGCCAAAAAATCAAGACATCACAGGATTGGAGCTTGAACTATGCGAACCGAAATAAATCTCAAGGTTAAGGTGATCGTGATCTGCGTTCTGGTCGCGGCAGTCTCGCTACTGTCAATTCCGACTCTCGGACAATTGACTGACAAGACGCGCGCGCCCAACGTGGCCGGCGCCGGCATCGCCAAATCGCTTGCCGATCAAATCGGCGCCGGGCGCGGCGACGTGATGACGCCCAATTCGTCGGCGTTCATCATCAGGCGCGATCCGTTCCGCTCGATCCGCCGAGGACGCCAACTCTTTCAACGCAAATTCACTCGCTCGCAAGGGCAGGGGCCGAACTTCGGTGACGGCGCGGGCGACATCAACACAGACCTGGCCATCGGCGCGGGCCTCGCGGACAGTTGCGCCGCCTGTCACGGACGCCCGCGCGGCGCCGCAGGCAGCGGCGGCGACGTCGCCACACGCCCCGACAGCCGCGACGCGCCTCACCTGTTCGGGCTGGGATTGAAAGAGATGCTCGCCGACGAGATCACCGCCGATCTGCGGGCGATTCGCTCGCTGGCTGTTATCGAAGCTCAACGGAAAGGCCGGGATGTCAGAAGGCCGCTCAAGAGCAAAGGCATCAATTACGGCTGGATCGCCGCGCGGCCGGACGGTTCGGTTGACGCCTCGGCCGTCGAGGGCGTGGATCAGGACCTGCGCGTGCGCCCGTTCTTCGCGCACGGCGGGACGATCTCGATCCGCGAGTTCGTCGACGGCGCGTTGAAGAACGAGATGGGATTAGAAGCGGTCGATCCCGATCTGGCGGCGGCCGCCGCGGGCGGGCGCGTCACCACGCCTTCGGGAATGGTTCTCGACGGGCGGTTCGATCAGATCGAAGCGCCGCCGACCGCCGACCCGGCGGCCGACCCCGACGGCGACGGCGTGACTAATGAAATCCCGACCAGCCTGGTCGATCATTTCGAGTTTTATCTGCTCAACTACTTCAAGCCCGCGACCTATCAACAGACCTCGCTCACGAGAGAGGGGCGCAGGCTCTTCGAAGAAGCCGGTTGCGCCGTGTGCCACGTCCCCGACCTGATGATCAGGCGCGACCGGCGCGTGGCCGACGTCGAAACGGCCTACGACGAGGACAAAGGAATTTTCAACCACCTCTTCGCCACCGCGACGCCGCTCTTTACGCTCTTCGACGACGGCAGGGGATTGCCCCCGCTGCGTACGCCGGCCTATCAGCCTTTCCTGGTCAAGAACATCTTCACCGATTTCAAGCGCCACGACCTGGGGGCGAATTTTTACGAGCGCAATTATGACGGCTCGATGCGCACGCGGTTTATAACGCTGCCGCTGTGGGGCGTAGGCAGCACCGCGCCTTACGGCCACGACGGGCGCAGCATAAACCTGATGGAAGTGATCCTGCGACATGGCGGCGAGGCGCGAGAATCGCGCAATGAGTTCGCGCGCCTTTCGCGGTTTAACCAGATTGCGCTGATCGAATTCCTCAACTCGCTGGTGATCTTTCCGCCAGATGACACGGCGTCCAATCTGGATCCGGGAAACCGCGGCGCCCCGAATTTCCCGCAATTCGGGCACGGCGGCATCAAGTTGACGGTACTCTTCAACGACCCGACGGACATCGAGTAGCGCAAAATCGTAGGACAAACGGCGACGGCGGCGCCGAATCACGAGTATGGGACAGCCCCGGAGACGGCGCCAGGAGTCCGGGTTAAGGTAATGCCTTGACCCTGATGTTGCGGAATTCGACCAGCGAGCCGTGGCCGAGGAAACCGATGTGCCCCGACTTGTTTTTCAGCCCCGGATGTTTTTTTAGCGTGGCTTCTGCGCGCACGTTATTGAGATCGGCGTCAAGAATGATCACGCCGTTGAGCGTCACGCGGATGCGGCTCCCCTGGGCCATAATCTCTTCCTTGTTCCATTCGCCGGCGGGTTTCAGGAATCCCGTGCGCGCCGGGATCACGTCGTAGATCGAGCCGTGATGCTGCTCGGGTTTGATCTTACCTTTATATCTCTCGTGCCCGTCATCGAGGATTTGAATCTCCATCCCCTGATAAGCCGCGTCGCCTTCGAGCGGGGCGCGGATGCCCACGCCGTTATTGCCGCCCGGTTCGGTCTTGAATTCAAACCGGAAGACGAAGTTTGAATACTCTTTTTCGGTGAAGAGGTTTCCGCCGCCGTCGGCGGGGCAGACCAACACCCCGTCTTTCACGACGTAGCCCGGGCCGTGACCATGCGCCAGCTTCCATCCGTTCAGGCTCTTGCCGTCGAACAGGGCGACGAAGCCTTTTTCCCTGGGTTTGATTTTTGCGTCTTGCGCTTTCGCATGCGCCATGAACATCAGCAGACAGACCGAAATCATCGAGGACAGTAATTTCATCGTTATTCTCCCTATACCGATTGTCAAACGTATGAAGACCCTTAGACACAGAGGGCACAGAGGACACAGAGGGACAAGGACCTCTCTGTGCCCTCTGTGTCCTCTGTGGCTAATTTATTCTGGTTTTATAATTCGCCGCGCCTTCGCAGTTCGGCGATGTGGCGCGCGCTGCGAACGGCCAGCGCCGCAATCGTCAGCGTCGGATTCTTTTCGGAAAAAGTGGTGAAGCAACTGCCGTCGACCACGAACAGATTCTTGATTTCGTGCGACTGGCAGTAGGAGTTCAAGACCGAAGTCTTCGGGTATTTGCCCATCCGGCAGGTCCCGACCTCGTGGCTGGCGAAACCGCCCGGGCGTTCATCGCGGTTGATCACCGTCTCGGCGCCGCAGGCGTCCAGAACTTCCATCACGCTATCGCGCATATCCCGAAAGAGATTCAGGTCGTTCTCGCCCCAGTTGAATTGAACGATCGGGATCGGTATGCCGAATTTATCGACCTTCTTCGGATCGACGGTGACGCGGTTGTCCGCGCGGTGTTCGACTTTGCCCCACGCGCCAATCTGAAACATCGCCGGGTGCAGTTCGCGCACGCGTTTTTTGTAAGCCGATCCGAACCCGTCGACCGATTTCGCGTGGTGCGGCCATCGCCACGTTACGTAATTCATCTGCATCCCCCATCCGCCCACGTAATCGCGCTTGCCGCGCGATTGTCTTCCCGTCTGATTGAACCGCGGGATGTAGGCGTGGTCGGTCGCGCCGTCGCCGGCGAACGTGTCTTTGCCGATCAGATCCTTGAGGTAGCCGATGGCGCCCGCGGTGATGTGGCCGCTCAGGTATCGCCCGACCAGATCGTTCGAGTTTGCCAGCCCGTTCGGATATTTCTCGCAGGCGGAATTGAGCAGCAGTCTTGGCGATTCGATAGCCGCGCAACAGACGACGACGATCCGCGCGTAAATCTCTTCCTCTCGGCCAGTGACGCGGTCAACGACCGAGACGCCTGAAACCAGACCGTCTTTGTCCACGAGAATTTTGCGCGCCGGGGAGTTCAATCGCAGCGTCAGCTTGCCCGTGGCCATCGCTTCGGGAATGACGGTGACGTCGCTCGACCAGACGGCGCGCACGTCGCACACGTCCATGCAATGACCGCAGTAATGGCACGCGCCCCGGCTGATTGGGCCTTTCTGGCTTTTCAGCAAAACCGCCTTGCGAACCGGAATCAGCCTGATCCCGATCTTAGCCAGTCTTTTTTGCGCGATTGTTTCAGAGCAGCGCAGGCGCGGAGATTCGGCCACGAAATCGCCGTCCGGCAATTGCGACAGTCCTTCACGCGTGCCGAAGACATGCATCTGGCGCTCGGCGTAACTGTAAAACGGCGCGATCTCTTCATAGCTCAGAGGCCAGTCCTCTTCGACGCCGTGAAGCGAGCGCTCGCGAAAATCGTCGGCCGAGAACCGCAGGCAGACGGCGTTCCAATGAAACGTGCGCCCGCCGAGCGTGCGGATGCGATCGACGCCGATCCTGTCTCCGCGATACTCAATCGCCTTCCCGATGTCGTCGCCGTAAAGCGAAGCCTGTTTGAAAAGCCCGAAGCCGCGCTTCGGCAGATCGTAAGGCCAGTCGTGAATGTACAGGTCTTCAAGGCGGCCTTTGCCTCCGGCCTCGATCAGGATTGTGTCGGCGCCGGCTGCGGTCAGTTCTTTGACCATAAAGCCTCCGGCCGCGCCGGAGCCGATGACACACACGTCGTAGATCTTCTTTTTAGTTATTTGAAGCGCGTGCATAAATCAGATCGGCGGAGCCTTTGGAGTGCGGGCGCTCGAGACCGCTTTGGTAGTCCACTTCGATATTGTGGCAATGATGGAAAGGAAGCCCACTCGGGTATCTTGTCCCGAAAGTCTGTACAACCGAAGATGACTACCAAAGCGGTCCCGAGCGCCCGCACTCCAAAGGCTGCCGCCATTTTATGTGGTTGACCGTATCCAACTTTAATTTGCACAGACTTCATTTATTTGCATGCGCGCCGCGGTTTTACTTCTGTTGGATGAAAACGTAGACGCCTTTTTTGTTCGACGTCACGACGTCCTGCAGTCTGTCGCGGTTGACGTCGGCGACGACGAATTGCGTGCCCACGCCCGAATCGTTGTCAATCTCGTGTTTGACCCATCGGACTTCGCGGCCTTCGCGTCGAAGCTCGAACCAGACGACCACCGCCGGGTCGCCCGGATTCACGTCGCCCGACGGCCCGTGCGCCCAGAAGCGTTTGCCGGTGACGACGTCTTTCAACCCGTCGCCGTTGATGTCCGCCAGTTCAAGCGAGTGCGATTGCGAAAAGCTGCTGTCGATCGTGCGCGTAACGAACTTCCCGTCCGGCTGCTGTTCGTGAAACCAGACGCCGATCCCGTGCGCCGAACTGCTGATCACGTCGTTGCGGCCGTCGCCGTTCACGTCGTAAACATGCATCTGCGCGCACTCGTCGCCCAGATTAGCCGGGACGAATTTCCAGTTCGTCTGTCGCGGGTCGGCGGGAGCCTCCCAATAGCCTGTGCGAACAATCACATCATCACGCCCGTCGCCGTTGATGTCGCCGACTCCGAGTCCATGCGAGTATCGGAAAACGCCGCCGTCTTTCGCCCGCTCCTTGGGAAGCTTCTCGCTGATCGTGTGGGCGACGAATTCGGCGCTCGCATCCTCGCCAGGCTCGTACCAGGCCATCTGCGAATCGTCGAACGCGAAGACCAGCGCGGGATTCTTCCCTGCGCCGGACAGCTTCGCAAACGCCGGGCTTTCGTTGCAGGCGTTGCGGAACAGCGTGTGTTCGACCCAATGCTGATTTTTGCCTTTCGGATTCTCGTTCCAGACGACGCGATGCGTTCCAGGCATGTCGATGCGAATCTGGTCGGGCCAACCGTCGTTGTTGACGTCGGCGGCGAAGTTGACGAAGCTGTTGCTGTAACCTTTGGCCGCGTCGAATTGTTTGACGGGCTGAATCTCATGCGGCGTCCATTTCGGCGCTTCGTACCACAGATTGCCCGCGATCACGTCCGTCTTGCCGTCGCGGTTGACGTCGGCGACCGCGACGCCTTCCGACCGGAATTCGCGGTCGAGCGTGATCTTCTTGAACCGGACTTCTCTAGGCGGTTTTTGCGGTCCTGCGCCGGCGTAAAACTTGCGCGCCGCCGGCAAAACCATCAAGGCGAAGCCGATCGCCAGAACGCCGTAAACGCAGCGGCGTGTAAGAGTCTTGTTCATTTGCCATTCTCCGGAAACGATTCAACCTGCGAACTTGCCAGGAACATTTACAGCCTTTATCTTTGGCGCGCAAGCTTTCACGGTCAATATCGGTACAGTACCGCGCGCGTAAGCAAGCGGTTTTTCCTACTCGCAACCGCTTGCTTACGCGCGCGGTACCGTACCGGTTCGCAGGAGAATCACTTATGCAAATAACCGCATTGATACTTTCGCTCACATTGTCATTGTTTCTACCCGCGACGGCCAACCCGCAGGCCGATCCGACTGCGCGCTCGTGGAATCAGCCGGTCAAGCCTTACCGCATCATCGGCAACGTCTGGTACGTAGGCGCTTCGGGCGTCACGTCGTTTCTGATCACCACGTCGGACGGCCATATCCTGCTCGATAGCGGATTGCCCGAGACCGTACCGCAAATCAGGCAGAACGTAGCGCAACTCGGCTTCAAGCTGGCCGACATCAAAATCCTGATCAACAGCCACGCGCACTACGATCACGCGGGCGGACTGGCGGAATTGAAGGAATTGACCGGCGCGAAGTTGATGGCGACCGAGGCCGACGCCGAGTTGCTGGCGCGCGGCGGCAAAGACGATTTTCAGTGGGGCGACAAGTACGCCTACAAGCCAGTCAAAGCCGACCGAGTGTTGCGCGACGGCGACCGGGTCGAACTCGGCGAAGTCCGGTTGACCGCGCGTCTGACGCCCGGCCACACCAAAGGCAGCACGACGTGGACGATGAAAGTGAGCGAAGAGGGCAAGCAATACGACGTGGTCTTCTCCACCAGCGTCTCGACGCCGGGGTACACTCTGGTGAACAACGAAAAATATCCGGGCATCGTCGACGATTACCGGCGCACTTTCCAGATTTTGAAATCGTTGCCTTGCGACGTCTTCCTCGGCCCTCACGCGGAGTTCTTTTCGATGAAAGAAAAGATAGCGCGAATGGAGCGGGGGGTGAAACCGAACCCATTCATTGACTCGGCCGGCTATCGTGAGTATGTGGCCGGCGGCGAGAGAGTCTTTCAAAAGCTGGTGGAGACACAGACTCAGGAGCAGAAAAAAAAGGCGGGCCAGTGAATTATTATTGAAAAGGAGAAAATCGAATGAACTGTCAGCCAAAATCGATTTCGACAATTCTGGCGCTTCTCGGCGTAGTGACGCTCATAAGCCTCATGAGTTTCGCCGCTGACAGACTTCCGAAAGGCTGGATCAAAGCCGGGAGTCATCCTCAAAACTACGAGATCGCTCTGGACGCGGCCGTAAAACATGGCGACAAGGCCGCCGCTTACAAAAAGGCCAAAGAAAGCCCTCCACTTCCAGCGGTGGTATGTCATGGTTGAGGTTGAGTATTGTCAGAAAAGGATCGGGCCCCCTATCCACGGCGTTTGACAGCCTGGATAAATACCCGGTTACATCCGCCGAATGGCGCACATATGAAATACTATGTGAAGTCCCCGACTATTTCCAGTCAGTATCCCCAGATTCTCCGAACCTGCTGTTAATCGGCCATTTCCTGGTTCCATCCGGTTGTTCTACTTCACATAGTCCGGTGAAGCTTCTTCGCGCGGGCCAATCCCGG